>LFEF01021403.1_pt1 | contig 25908 bp, 11 predicted proteins | sample 619371 | NCBI WGS metagenome assembly LFEF01 (sample SAMN03014291, study PRJNA259931) | freshwater metagenome | biome: lake; feature: waterbloom | place: China: Taihu Lake | collected 2006-08 | depth 0 m m
AGAGCTGGCTCGGTTTGTCTGAACAGTTTGCGGGCTGTCGCTAAGTGGATTTCGGCCTTGGTTATGCCGCAACCGGGATTGGCTGCAGCGCGTTGAAGTAGGCCTGATCGGGCGTCTGCCGTCCCAGGCTCTGGTGAGGTCTCCGGCCGTTGTAGAAAGCGAGATAACGGCCGATCGAGGCGCGCGCGTCGGACACGCTGGCGTAGGCGTGCAGATAGACCTCCTCGTATTTGACCGATTTCCAGATGCGCTCGACAAAGACGTTGTCGCGCCAGGCGCCCTTGCCGTCCATGCTGATCCTGATGCCCGCGCCGATCAGCAGGGCGGTGAACTCGCGGCTGGTGAACTGCGAGCCCTGGTCGGTATTGAAGATCTCCGGCTTGCCGAAGCGCGCCATCGCCTCCTCGACGGCCTCGATGCAGAAGGCGACGTCCATGGTGATCGAGAGCCGCCAGGCCAGAACCTTGCGGCTGAACCAGTCGACAACGGCCGTGAGATAGACGAAGCCCCGCGCCATCGGGATGTAGGTGATGTCCATCGCCCAGACCTGATTGGGCCGCGTCACCGGCAGCTTGCGCAGCAGGTAGGGGAAGATCTTGTGCCCCGGCGCCGGCTTCGAGGTGTTCGGTCGGCGGTAAAGCGCCTCGATCCCCATGCGCTTCATCAGCGTGGCGACGTGAAGACGTCCAGCCCTATGGCCATCGGCCCCAAGAAGCCCCTGCAACATGCGGCTGCCCGCGAAGGGATATTCCAGATTCAGCGCGTCGATCGCGCGCATCAACGCCAGGTCGGCGGCAGGAACCGCGCGGGGTAGATAATAGACGCTGCCCCGGCTGATCCCGAGCACCTTTGCCTGCCGGTTCAGTGGCAGGTCGTGCGCGCGGTCGATCATCGCTTTGCGCTCAAAAGGCCGGCCTTGCCGAGCGCGCCGGACAAAAAATCGTTCTCCAGCGCCAGCTCCCCGATCTTGGCATGCAAGGTCTTCACGTCGATCGCAGGCGCACCGGCCTCGGACTTCGCCTCGGACCCGAACACGCCGGCAGCCCCCTCAAGAAGCTGGCTGCGCCATTGCGTGATCTGGTTGGGGTGGACATCGAACTGCTGCGCCAGGTCGGCCAGCGTCTTCTCGCCCTTGATCGCCGCCAAAGCGACCTTCGCCTTGAAAGCCGGGCTGTGGTTTCGGCGAACGCGTCTCGTCATATCCGCTCCTGTTCACGGCAATCATGCCGCGTTCAGGCCGAAAATCCACCTATGCCCGGTGTCCAGATTTCCCGAGCCAGCTCTACCCCCTTTTTTTCACGCGTGCCTTTGACGGCGTTTGGAGCGAGGTCTATCGCATTAAACAGATGGGCGCCTTTTTGGCCCTTTTGAAGAGGCAAAAAGGACGAAGGGGCCGATCGCCCGCTTAGTGCCTAACGCAGATCCCTATCGTTGCTGCCGCGGCGATTAAACGTCAATGCAGAGGCAGGAGGATCCTGTCCGGACTGGCAATCCGTACAAAGCCGAGCGCCGGGCATCGCGGCGCGACGCGCCTCCGGGATTTCATCACCACGTTGCTGGCAGTGGATTTCGCCAAGCCCGCTGGGCAAGCGTAAGCGAGCGAGCCTGACGGCATCGGAAACCGAATCGTCGATCTGGTCTTGAACACCTCCGTCTGGAGCCCACCCGCTGGCCGTTGCAATTCTCCTGTGACAGCCCTTCAGAACCCGCGTCTTTCTGTTTCCTCCGACCGGGGACGGGAGTTAACGCTGCCAGCATGAAGGAACGAATATCAGGTGGTGGGCGGCGTCGTGTCGGAAGATTTCCCACCAACTTGTTGTTCATTTCAAGCCAGGCGCCCTAACGAGATGTCATTGATGCTTTTGACGCAAAAAATTGCCGTGGAGGATTGTTGACGGATTAAAAGACCAAGCGAATTTATCTATTGCCTCGCCCTTGGCACGGTGCTTTGCTCAAGGAATTGCACTCACTCGTGGGCGGGGTGGCCATGGGTATTCAAGTAGACGGGTTGGTCCGTCGTGGCGTTTCGCTGATCTGCGCGACACTAATAGCACTTCAGCCGCTTCAGGCTGCTCCGCCACAAAGACCCTCCGCCCAGCCCGTGACGCAGATCGCGACGGCAGCAAATCCAATGCACGAACTGCAGTTCGATGCCGGGGATAACAGCGCGCAGTTTCGCGGGTTGAAAGTTGAGCGCCTCAGCACAGTCAATCGGTTCGCTGCGGCTGTAGAGCCGCGAGTTTTCGTCAGCTGCGGTGATGGCTCGGACATGACGAGCCACCGGATCAGAAACGTGACCCGGGAGTGCGCAGAATTCAGCATCCTCTCCTCAGTGCCAATTCGGATCTCGGTACCTTACGATCTGACAGCGTTGCCTGAAGGTATCTCCGAACGGGAAGTGCGGCTTTTCGATCTGTCGCGCGTGGCAAGTGCCGGCCCTATGGCTCCGATAGAGGCTCATCTCGACCTCGAGAACAAGACATCTATCGCCACGCTCTCCGAGATCAGCGGCAGGTTCGTAAACGGGGTGCTCAAGGCCGGCGAACGGCCTGACCGTCCGCCAAGTGCCGTTTCGGACGAAACTCTGAAGTCACTCCGCAAGACCGACCCGCTAGCTGGTCGCCCAATAGTTCCGCTGCCTGAGCCGAACACCGACGGTGATCTGCGGCTTTCTTATCCGATAGACTTTCCCGGCAGCCGCTCTAATCTTCGGCCATCGATATCAATCGCTTATAGCGCTCAGTCACCTGGTGGGAACATTGCCGATGGTTGGCGTCTAAATGTGCCAGCCATTGCGATCGAGACGCGTTGGGGTGTGCCGGTCTTCGACCCAAATTTTGAAACTGAAACCTATTTGTTCAACGGTGAGCAGCTCGTGATGGAGACGGGCGACTACGTTGTGGACGCCCCTCAGGCTGCCGCTTCAACCGAAGTCGCAGATGAAGACCGTCGTCTCGCGGCATTGAACTTGGCCCCGCTGCCACACCGGACCACCAAGCTGAGGCCAAGGGTTCGCGGTAAGGCTCACTTCGTGCTGGGCCGAGATGAAGGACTTTGGCGATTTGTTCGTCATGGCGATGCGCCAAGTGTGTACTGGTGGGAGGCTTGGCAGGAGAACCCATCATCGGAAACGATCAAGGTCAGTTATTTCGGCCGCGCTCCCGGTCGCCTTGAGGGCGACGTGTGGCTTCAGTCCACGGATGGTGCGATCGGGTCCAACGCGTCTGGAGCTGAGCGCTTCTCGGCAGTCCTGCGTCAGAGCGAGGAGCTGGGCGCGCCTGTCATTCGCTGGACGTTAGCGCGGGAAAAGGACGCTTTTGGCAACATCGTTGATTATCGCTGGTTCGTGACGAACACCTCTAGCGAGTCGCATCAGCCGGGGAAGCCGCCACGCGATCGTGACATCTATCTCGATCGAGTCATCTACACCGCCCACCAGGATATCGAAGAGACCATCTTGCGATGCCGGGAGAACCCAAGCCTCGGAGGCTGCCGGCAGCACCAAGGGCTGTATGAAATTGCGTTCCAGTGGGGCAACGACGCCAAAAAGTACCAAAGTCGGCCTGATGCACGCCATGGCGGGTGGGTTGTTCCCAACAGGTTGCTCGAGCGGATCGACTATCGCTTTCGTCGCAGGACCCCTGGTGGTGACGGCAGCCCAGCTCGCTTGCTGTTGTCAACCGATCAGCCGGCGGGCGCTCCCAGAACTTGGCAATGTTCCCAGTCATTTCTCGCGCACGTCTTCGAAACGGATGCGGACCCACTGTTCAATGATGCGGCTCAAGCCCGGCGCTGGCTTTCCAAAGCAACGAAAATTGCGCCCGCGGCAACCGTCAAGCCTTCGCTTTCTGAAGCCGATGAAGCTTTATTCCCGGGGCCTTTTGAAGATTGCGAAACATTCGCAGTTCTCGGCGATGGCTCTAGGCAAGAGACCCGTTTCGCTTACAGGCAGCCGGCACGTGACCCTGAAGGCAAACAGCATCCATTTTTAGGCGCGCCCTACGAAATCAAGGCCGAATTTCTCAAGCCGACCCTAAGCGACCTTTCCGAAACAGCTGCCACGCTTATTGGACAGCTGACAGGCAAGCGCCGAGGTCCCTTCTCGGCGAATCTGCTCGGTGCGACCGAGACAGAGGAAGTAAGCGGTGGTGGTTATGCCGGTATTTCGCTAGCGCCGCAAAAGGCACCCGGCGCAGGATTTCAGCGCACCTTTTCTTCGCGCACCGCGCATAATGAGGCCACGCTGCTCGTGGACGTGGACGGCGACGGCATAAGCGATCTGCTGGTCCGAGATCGCGGACGATGGACCATCTACCGCGGTGCTCTTAACGAACGCGGCGAGCTTAGCTTCAACAACGCCTCCGCCTCCAGCGCCACCATTCCGCATGACTTACCTTTCGGCTTCCGTTTTCAGCACGAACCTGTGATGCGCAACTCGGGTTCCGGCTTTGAGCTTGCCCCGTGGGGAACACTAGGCATTTCGAGCCAGACATCAACGTCGATCCAGACCCACTATTTGGCAGACATGGATGGCGATGGAAAAGTAGACGTCGTTGTGCCCGGGGGAGTTTTCTACAATAACTCCAATACGAGACCAACGAAAGATCGCGTGAATATGGGTCCGTTCACCCGCTACATTCGCGCATCTGAGCAGATGGAAGCATTGCGGCCTGCCGTAACTACGGCTCCTGCCGCTGATGCATTGATTCCTGCGGACGCTGTTTCCATCGCGCAGCTGACGCAACGTGCGCCACGATACGATACGGTGCGGATGTGGCGGTCGCCATTCCGCGGCATCGTTGCAGTGCAGGGAGACGCACGCTTCGCCGGTCGGGACGATGCCCTCGATGTCAAAGGCGAGCCCGAATCTGGCCGACCACACCCAGATCTGCGTCGCGAAACTCCGCACCAGCCGCGCGATGGCCTAATTTTGGCTATCGAGCGCAGCAGGAGTGGCGCTCCGACATTGTCGTGCGATGCCCATATCGTCGGGCCTGGCGTGCTGACGGCGCCGCGTATCCCCGAGCCTGATGGTCCTGGGGTCTGGCGTTTGGCTGGCTCGGTGTCAGTGCGGAAGAACCAATCGGCGCAGTATTTTGTCACTCTCTCACCCGAACGTCCCGGAGTACCACCGCCAGTAACAGGGCGTCGCGTGAAGCTATCGCTGCAGAATCCCTCGAACGCGACAGTCGTTGCGCCAGATGACTTCCGAGCCGCTGTAAAGTCCGCTGTATCTAGTTGGATCGGTGAACAAGGTTCAACGCTAGCATTCGATGAGGCTACAGGAGAGCTTACGTTCAAAGGCGAACGCCGAATGGCGCCGCTCATTATCAGCGTCCCGATCAAGGGCACCAACGCTCGTTCGTTGTCGCTCCGTTTTGGTGTTGAATTGCGTGCGGTCACGGACGGTTCGTCCGTAGGCGGCGACGCGTTGCTTGTGACAAAGATTTTTGATGACCAATTCATCCTATCGGGCGTTCGCTGCATCGAGGGAAGCGGCGCGACGGAACTAGCCGCCGCAGCCGCAACGCTGTTGGGCACTGACGCCATGCTGGCATCGGTCGAGCCAGGCGATGTTCTCTACTTCCGAACCCATTCAATCGACGATGGAAACGGCGACGCTGTCCGTTGGAGCCCCTCGATCACCTATCTTCGCGCGCATGAGCCGCTGTTTGGGAGCCCTGGATCCCTGCCTGATCCTCCCTGGCGCACTTTGCTGGACTACAACGCAGCCACGACGCCTGATGGCGATCAATCCGTGGTCTGTCCGTCCGCTCCTCAATCACTTCCGGGGCACTGCGCATCGGCCGTCGACATCATCAAGACGCCATCGAGCCTTTGCACGACTGAAGATCGAAAGGCCGGTCTCTGTGATGCTCTAGCGCGCAGCCTCATTCGCTATCGATTGGCCAGTGGAGAGGCCGCCTCCACAGTCGCGCCTGTTCTCAAACCAGAACCTGGCGACTATCCAACGCTCGCGCTTTCTACTGGTTCATTGACCATTTCGAAGGCAGGGCGGGTACGGATCTCAGGTTCGCTAGAGAAACGCCATACGCCGGGGCCAATGGCGCTCGAGTTGCATCTGCTTCCAGCACCACAGCCCGAGAAGGAACGACCCGCCTGTCACGCCCACAGACCGCCGGACAACGCGCGCAGTGTCAGGCTAACATTTTTGTCGCCGAGCGGCGCGAAACTTCCAAATATGCCGACGGAAGAAGGCATTTATCGCATCGATCCGGGAAGCCTTGCTTTCGCAGGCCAGCAAGCGTCGTCTGGAGCGATGTATGTCCGACCGGACGAAACAATTTGCATGTTTCTGAGACATTTGGAGCCGATTGACCAAGTACGACAAGGGCAAGTTCCCGAGAGGTTCTGGCCCTATGATGCTGCAAGTGTCTCTGTTAGGAACGATGATCCGGTTGCTGTTAGATACGAAACGATTGTTGCAGAGTTGGGTCCTGCTGAGGAGTTGGGTGTTGATAGAGATCTCGCCTTTCGACCGCCAACGCATCCGCTTTACGGCTATGCAATCGCTGCGAGCGCTTGCGCGCCGGATGGCCAGCTCGGTCAGGTCCAGGTCACCGCTCCGGTTGGCGTAACCGTAGATGCTGCAACAGCCAAGATCCTTGAAGAGGCTGCTGCCGCGAACGCAAACAAAACCAAGCTGGCTTGCTTCGCGCTGAATTCGCCGCAAAGCCGGTACGACGTCTTTGTCGCACCGTTGGCTGTTGATGGGGTTGTCGATAGCGTCGGACTCGCGAGCCGATTTGAAGTTGGTCCGTCAGCACCCGATGGGACGAGGCCTCTGGTCGAGATCCCGATCCGCGGGGCTGCCCCCACTCTTGTAGAGGCACGGTCGACTTCTTCATCTGCCTCGCCTTGGTCCAAAGGCACAGCGCTCGCCTGCCCAGCTGGCCAGACCACGAACGGAGTTTTCGCACGCCGATTTCAATTTGACGTGCGCGTGGCAGGGGAAACGCCACGCATTTTCACAGCTGGCGACCCAATCCTCGGGCAGGCGATCGCGCGGATCAAGACACTTTTCCAAGTGCGTGAAGGCGGTGGCACGACCAGGCCAGCTCCGGCGCGGCTGTTCACCATCCAACGCCAGGGGACCGACGGCGTTTGGATCACGATCCCAATCGAACCGCGGCATCTGGGGGCAGCGATTCTTCCATCCAATGAGCGGTTGGTCTTCGAAGCGCCTGGCCAGCTTCCGCGCACCGGAATCTCGCAGAGCTTCCACGTTATCGGAAATGCGAAAGGCACAATGACGCTGACATCGTTCGCAAGCTCCAGTGGAATTTCGGTAACAGAAACACTCCTATCTTCGGCGTATGTCGGCGTTGAACTCTGCCTCGGCCAGAACGCTCTCGATCGCCAAGAGGCTTTAAATCTGGTCACATCGTTCGACGAGGACAGCTGGCGCTCGAATGTCCGCGCATCGCGGCTTCTAGATGCTGCCCCCTGTGTTGATCAGGGGCTGACGACAACTCCGTTCAGCACCAATGTTTTCGTTCGAAGACCAGAGCACGTTTGCCCGATCGTCGAGGCAAGCCTCGTCGGATCGATCTTTGAACGACATGCTGCCGTCGGGTCGGCTGAAACCCGACAAGTCTGGCTCGCCCAAGCGATGCCGTTGTCCGTAACCTTCTCGCCGCGGCCGATGGTAGAAACGGAAACCGCATCCATCCCTGTTCCCGTTGGTCATCTAAACCCGCAAGATGCAAGCAATCCATTAAATGCGAACTCATCCATCGCTTCGCCGCGCGCCTTGAATTCGATCGCGATACAATCGCTTCGAAGATCTCATGCCGTCGCAGTCTTGGTTGAACCGTCAGGAAGCCAAGCCGGCCGTGATATTCGGGATCCACTGGTTGCCGCGAGTGTAAATGCTGTAGGGTTGTTCTCGGCCAACGATCCTAACCGGCTCCCAGCGCTTCCAAAATATAGCGACCTCTTGTCGAATGTCGCCAGTCCGAGCACGGGCGATTTGAATCGTGTTCAAAGTATCATCAACGGCGCGGTGAACGCGCCTAACGGATGCGGGGCGGCAGACGGTGAAGTAAACAACGTTATTACGAAGTGTCGCGAGGTCGAGGGACAAGTCGATCTTATCGCGCAGCCTCGAAAGGCGTTTGCATTCCAGACGGATTATCGACGACCCGCCTACGATGACGACGGTCGTCTCGGAACCGGCCTCGACGGACAAGACCGCCGTGTCGATGGCGCCGATGGACCGGTGGCTGGACAGCTTCTTGAAGACAAAGCCTGTCGCGGCGCTCCGGTCGCCTTTCGTGAACAGGGCGATGATTCTGTCCGTGATGGATCGCCTTTTGCGTACTTGCTTGCTGGCCAAGCCCGCAAAAGCGCCGAGGTGCGAGCCTTCGGCGGTTTCGATCCCGAGTTGCCCCGCATTTGCGGCCTTGGTCCCGATGCGTCGATATGGGTCTCGGGCGAGTTGGTTTCGGCTTCGCGGCTCGGAATCAAAAATATCCACGAGGGGGAACGCCGAGAGAGGTTACGCGCATCGGCTCAGGCTGTTGGAGGAGGCGGCTTGGCGCCAGCGATGGGAGCAGGACTACGCGGCGTCCCGAAAACATCTTCAACGAGCGGATATTCTAGGCAGCTCAGCCTTGGCGCGTCGTTGAGCAATTCGAGGAGCAGTACCAGCTCCGCTACAGAGATGATCGATCTGAACGGAGACGGGTTCCCGGACCTCGTGGTCAATGGAGCTATCACCTACACAGACCCTTCTGGGAATGTGCGTTGTGCTGAAAACGCCATTTGGAAACAGGTCACGCCAATATGTGCCGGCGGCTCGGCCTTGCCAGGCAATCAAAAGGACGTTCGCGCCTCGAGCTCGACGTCAAATACTGTCGGTATCGGCATTCCATTTTCATTCCCAGATTACAGCAAAACGTACAAAGCTGCTGCAAACTTCTCGACCAGCAGCCCGAGCGGTGTTGGCATTAACGAGAGCGGCGGTTCGACGGCTCCAAACTGGGGTTCAATCCTGAGCGTTGAGGCCGGAACTAACAACGGCAACAGGCTCTCCGACATTGTGGACGTCAATGGCGACGGGTTGCCTGATATAGTTCTATGCAATGGCGGCTGCACGGTTCGGTTCAATTTAGGACATCGATTCACAGATCCAGTCACTTGGCCTGGCTTGGCACTCGCCCGCGACCAAGGCCTCCAAGCAGGTCTTGGGATCAGCCCGTCTTTCTCGACGCCTGACGGCTCATTCGCCGGCGGTTTGTCGGCCGGAACCAATAGCGCTGCCTCTGTGCAGCTACTGGTTGACGTCAACGGCGACGGTTTGCAGGATTTGATACAACAGGATGGCACTAGGATTAAAGTCAGACTGGCAACGGGAAGTGGTTTCAGCGACTGGCTGGAGTGGGGAAGTCTGCCGCGACCGATCGCCCAATCCGAAACGGATAGAATGGGGGGTGGAGCAGCCTTCACGATACCAATATGGATCCCATTGACGCCTCTCTGGGCGATCATCAGTCCGTTCGGGTCTTTGGGCGCATCACTCGCGCGATCGACGACGCTTTTTCGCGACATCGATGGCGATGGCTTTCCTGACCTTGTCATCGGCAAAGGCGTATCAGAACGCCCCGGGAGTTGGCCAAGTTTCGGTTTCGACAACAACAGCGCGCAGACCGTATCCAACAGATTGGCTCAACATGGGCTGCTAGAACATGTCTGGCTGTCGACGAACCCGCACAACTTCGACACCTCGAAGTCCAACTACACTTTCGCTTACGGCCGCACGGCCAAGTCATCCGACGATCCCAACCACCGGTTTGTTCTACGCGCAATAGCGGTGCGTGATGGCGTCACGGCAGATGACGATCCACTAACGGTGAGCGCCAACGAACGTCGCACCTGCTACACCTACGGCGCAGGATACTACGACAGATTTGAAAGGCGCTTCCTTGGTTATGGTCGCATCCATGTGACGGAAGGTTGTTCTACCCCCCTACAGAACATTCCGGCGCTAACCACTGCTGGGATTGGGGCGGACTATTCGATCGCTGGTGTTCGACGGATCGAGCGTACGTACGCGAACCGAACGATCTACGAGAGCGGACTGCTCACAGACGAGAAGGTCTTTGACCTAACAGTTCCGGTGGTGGGTGGTGCGCCGCGCATCGCAAGCCGTCATCTCAAAAATGTGCACATCCTTGTCGATACGGCCTTGTCGACCCATGCACGGATTGTTTGCCATGGTCTTCGCCGGGAAGCGCTCGACCCATTGCAGACCGCTGTTCAGTCCGCCGCAATTGGAATGCCGTATGTCCCTGCAAAGTTCGCCTCACCATTCAACCCCGATTCTCCGACCTATTGTCGAGACACCTTTGCGAGTGCGGATGACCCTGATCCGACATTCGACATCGCTCCGCGGCGTTTGACGCCAGCCCTCGTGCAAACACTTCGGGAAACGCGCGAGGTTCTTTCCGGTAACGACCAGGTTATGCGGACGGCCGCCCGCTTCGAGGTTGACCATCTGGCGCGCGTCGTGCGGGCATGCGATCTCGGCGAATTGGCCGTCGAAGGCAGGACACTAAAGGAGACGCGGGGAGCGGCCTGCAGCGCCATGGCCTACGACCGTTCGGTCAGGCCGCAGTTCACGCACGGCACGACGGGCGGCGGAACGATCCTCGTTGAGCAACGGAACATCATCCGAGAGGTCGTCGTCGCCCATTTTAGACCCCCGAGCGCGGGCCTCACCGATGCTGCGGACGATCCTTCAAAGGCCGATATGCCTTATGCCAACGACAACATACTCGGCTTTGCGAATTCGCCCGCCTTCACGCGCATCGTTAGGCGTCGGACTGCTGCGCACGATCCGCAAACGGGGGGGCTGTCGAAATTGTGTCAGTTCACACGTTTCGAACGCGGAGTAGCGGACCCATGTGGAGGGTTCGAACATTATCCGCGGCGGCTTGCTCAACTTGAAGAGGCTGCCGCGGCAGGCGTGGCGCTTCGAGCTTACCAGCATGACCGCTACGGCAACGTCCAACAATACCTCGGACCAATGGGAACGGGCCGAAGCTTTGTGGCAAAACGTTACGAATTCGATCCTTATCTCAATGTTGTCGAGAAGCGTGAACGGACGCATTTCTGCATCGAGAAGCCAATCTCAACGCAGGCGATCACCGCATCGGCGAGTTGTTTGAACACTGTCTCGGGTCTCGGAGAGTTGCGCTCTGCCGCGACGATGATTGACTATCGGCATGCTGCGCCGACGCTCTCCGTCGATGTGAACGGCCAGGCCACAAACACTATACTCGACGGCCTCGGTCGCCCATTGGCAGTTTATGGGACATGGGCGTTGACTGGGCCGATCTGCGCAGCGGCCGCCGACGAGTGCAAAATCACGGCAGCCATAAAGCCGGAGGAGCTCCAGTCGTCTTTCGGCAATCTCCCCAACGCACTGCGGCTTATAGTTCGCTACAGCCACAGTGATTCTAACTCATCGTCTGGAGCTCACCCAGGTCCATCGACGGTCGTTGAATCCATCCACCAGAGGGACCTGTTCAGACTGCTGAATGGCCCTGCGCCAAAGGCCAACCCGCTCGGCTTGAAAACGATCACGTTCGCCGATCAAGTGGGTCAGGTTGTTCAACAGATTTCTCCGCATGAGTCCTGCCTGTCGCCAGAGCAGGCGCCATCCGGCGCGACGATCTGCGGCTCTTTGGCAAGTTGGACGGCGAGTGGCATATCACTGCGTGACCAATTGGGCCGCCCGGTCGCCGAGCGGTTTCCAGTTGCCGTCAAAAGCTTGGTCGAGCCAAGCGCAATCGCGCCCTCGACCAGCAGCGCGCCGGAAAGCACGGTTTCCTATGATGGGTTCGACCGCAGGCTCTCGGTTCGCTTGCCTGACGGCAACGGCTATGCGTTCAACTATCGCGTCGCTACATCGATCAATTCAGCGCATGCGGCGGTCCGGCATCGCACAGAACTGGTGGACGCGCTCTGCACGCCGGCAGCCATGGAGCGCGACGTTCGCGGTGCGATCCGCACCGTTGTCGAAGGCGCGCGCGACGTCTTGGTTGAGCAAAGGATAAGCGCTGCGCTGGGATCCAGTGCACGGCAATCCGACGAGGCCACGATCCTTGCCGCCGGTCTTGTTGGTTCCATTCGCGCTTCAGCGACCGGCAACCAGCAGGTCTACCAGTGCAAGGCGCCAACAGCTGAATCATTCTTCCAGCCCGGCCTGCGGCAGACTGTAACCGCCTATGATCGCGATGTGCTGGGTCAACTGGTGGCTGTCAGGCTACCAGAGCGATCCACGACAGCGCAGCCACGCCCGTCGAATGATAACATACTGGTCGCATACGATGGACTTGGCCGCCGCATAGCGGTTGACGATCCCGACCGCGGCTATGAGCGCCTGCAGCTTGATCCGCTGGGCAACGCTTTTTGCCGGTATGTCGGTACACGTCGGCGAGCATTGATCGCAAAAGACGTCCGCCATGCCACATTCGATCAGATGGTAGCAGCGATTTCACCGGCGAAGACGGATGGTGGCCCCACTGACATCGTCGTAAATCCAACTGCCTGTCCCGATCCGAAATCCGACGATCGGGGGATCATGCGGATCACACGCGCCGCTCATCTCGCCGGCCTGCCCCTCGCGACAGCGTACAAAGTCTTCGATGCTGACGAACCGGCTGCGGAGCTGGCGGCCGCACGCCGGTCCATCCGCCTAAGCTACGGTGTCGCGTCGTTGGATGACGACAAGAAAGCCAACCGTGTTGGCCGAGCTTACCGTACGGTCGATGCCTCCGGGTCTGAAACACGAGAATATGATGGCGTCGGCCGTCTTGCGAAGGCGGTCCGCGAGTTTGCCGGCTTGTCGTCGAGCCAGGGCCCTAGACAGAGCGTCACCCTGATCACGAATGAGACGCGCGACGTGTGGGGCCTTCTGGCCAGCCGCAAACTCGACATCACGATGCGCGGCTATGCCGCCAGTTCCCAACCGAAACGCTTCGAGGAGCAGATCGGATATCGCTACACCATCGGCGGGCAGATCGCGGATGTGCTGGGCGCGTCCGGGACGACAACTCCGCTGAATGTGATCGCCGATGAGTTCCGCTATGACGAGCGCGGCAACCTGCTTGGCCACGTCAACACGCTGGGCATCGCCACAAACAACACGTTCAATCCTGTCTCAAACCGACTCGAAAAATCGCGCAGCGTCATGGATCTCGGCGATCCAACGATACGTCCGCTGGCGTTCCAGAACCTGTCCTATCGGTACGATCCGGCAGGAAATGTCATTACCTACGCTAACGCTCCGGCCATGGCTGGGCCATGTCTGGCTGCTGCCAACCAGAATGACTGTGCCGTCACGGATCGCGTCGCCAAGGCCTATGGCTTGGTGGTCAGCGGCTCAACCAACGAGTTCAGCTACGACCAACTAAACCGGTTGCGCACAGCAACGAAAGTAATCGATGGCCTCGAAGGGGCCGCTTACGGCAAGCTCGGAGCGCCCTACGATAAGGATGGCAATCCACAAGTCGTCAGCCAAGATGAATTGGCGAAGGCGCGCGCCTTGCGCATAAGCGTTGCCGAGACTTTCGCATTCGAGCCTACCCACGAGATGTCCGTGCTGGCGCGGCGCACCGACAGCACCGTGGCCGGCAAGACGACGACACGACAGATGGTGTCTCGCTACACGATCGACGCCAAGCCAAGACATGCACCCGGGCGCATCGATGCGGCGGTACGGGAGGGGACGCGTCAGTACAATGTGAAAACGACGTTCGGGATCGATGACATGGGCCGCATGACGGCGAGCCTGTGCGAGCGCTCGGATGGCAAGTCTTGCAATCCGGATCGCTACTTCGAGTGGAATGCCGACGATACGATGTCGACGCAGACTGTCCAAATCCCGGACGAGCGCCTGTCAGACAGCAAGAAGAAGGGCAACAATCTTGTCTTCTACGACCATGTCGTGTCCGACTTTGACGCTTCCGGTCGCCGGACCCGCAAAGAGCTGAACGAGCAAGGGTGGCTGCCAAGCAACAACGGCGACAAGCCTGACAAGCAGGAGTTCGTCTCCGAAACACTCTATGCCGACTCGCAGCTCACCATCATGCGTAGGCCAGACGGCCAGCCCGAGGCGATCGTGCATTACTTCGCGGGCCCTCTGCGGATCGCGTCGCGTTGGGTGGGGGATGACCGGCTTTTCACCTATCACGCGCATCTCCTGACGCGGAACGTAACTGACATTGCTGTTGGGCGGTTCGCGCCAGGGTCAGCTCTCCCGAAGAGCGCTCGCATCCACGGGCAGCAGGAATACGCCGCCTTCGGCGAGATCATCCATGAGCGGGAGAACCTGCTTATCGAGGCCAAGGATGGCCAGACGGCCCGCTCGCGCATGGGTCTGGTGCATTACCGCTTCAACGCCAAGGAGCAGGACGAAAGCGGGCTGCAGGACTTCGGTGCGCGTTTCTATGACAACCGGCTGGCGCTATGGCTGCGGCCAGATCCGGTGTTGCATGACTATCTGGATGGGCGGTTGAATGGGGGCGTGTTTGCGCCAAGGAACCTGGCAAGTTATGGGTTTGGGTGGGGAAATCCAGTCAGCTCTGTTGATCCGGATGGCAATGCTGTGTTCCTGGCAGCGGCTGTTCCACTATTGATCAACGCCGGAAGAGCAGCGGTATCAGACGTACTGCAAGGATATGCGATCCAAGCCTTAGAGATGCAGTTGGGGCAGAGAATTGATTTTGATCATGGTGAAATTGCACAGGGTGCTGCAATTGCAGCAGTAACGGGAGGCATAGGTTCTCTAAGGAAGGCAGAGCGTTTGGGAGAGCTCGCAATGATGGCTGAGAAGGCCGCTGAGCGAGGGACAAGAAGCAATCCCCTTCATGTTGTCTATTCGTACGTCGATAAATTTGGTGACATATATGTCGGCAGAACAAGGGGAGTTGGTACAGCCAAAGAGATTGCTGACAGAAGAATTAACGCTCATAGCAGGCGTGTAGGATATGAAATTAAAGATCGCAATGTAGAGCATTCAACAAGAAGCTACTCTGAAGCTCGTGGCTATGAGGAGATTGGGATAATGTCTGCGGGGGGATCACGCCGAAGCGGAGGCGCTGCCGCAAATGAAATTGGTGGCATATCTCCCTCAAATCAGAAGGCAGACCAATTCATGCGAGATGGAGATAGGGTTTTAAGCAACAAAAAATTCGAGTAAATAGAAATGTTTTTCCCTTTGAGTGGATGCGACTAATTGGTCGGCGTAAGGAATGGTTCTATGTCCAATAACTACGCCAGCCTCCGCCGCTCTCTCGACGCCGAACCCGGCGCAGCCAAGCGCTGCGCGGAGCGCCTGTTGAAGATCAGGGCGAACCTCGCGCCGATCCGCGCTCGTAAGAGCGACGGCTCGCTGCTGATGGCCTGCCTGCTTCAGCAACGCCTGGAAGATGCGGTGGCACGCGAACGGTTAGTCGAGGTGCAGGTCATTGATCCGGCGCATCAAGGCCAGCGCGGCCTCGCCGGTGGCCGGCAGATAGCAGACGCTGTCTCGGCTGATGCCGAACTGCCTTCCGCCGGTTTCGTGGACACCGAGATTTGGTTGATGAAGCTGGAGGTGGCGTATGCAGCGAAGACGGCTTGGGCGTGAATTGAAGATCGAGCAATTCGACTGATTAGGGGAGGCGGGGTGAGCGTCGCACAGAAGGCGCGTGATCTCGACGCTCATGAGAACGTCCCGCGCAAATGGGTGAAGAAGTTTGCCGCCGATCCTGGGCGGGCCTATCCCGGGTACGGCCAGATGAAGCCGGAGCAGCCCGCGATTGAGCATTTGCGGCGTGAGGTCGCCAAACTCAAGGCGGAGCGCGACATTCTAAAAAATGGCCCAGCCTACTTCGCAGGGAAGCGATATGAGGTGCACTTTCATCGCAAGGCACCGTGCGATCTGGCCGGTGGGATGGCTTTGAGAAGCGCTGGATGTTGCTCGTTCCAGGACCCATGCTTGGCTTAGCCGCTCGCCGAGCCAGCGCTCCCAGAACAACAAGGCGGTTGGTGCCAAGGTCTATGCGAGCTTCGAGGCCAGCGACCTCACCTATGGTGCTCGCCGTGTTTAGCGCGATGTCCTGGTAGATTGCGTCATTGCGTCTCGTGCGGCTTGCACAGGATCGAGCGTCTAATTCGTTCTCAGGCCCTGCGAGCACGCCCCAAGGCCGCGTGGCCTGCCGAAGGACGAGGGCGCGCCTCACATCGGTTAGCCCCACGCTACGGTTCACCCAAATTTTGAGCCCCTCTCGCTAACGTCGGCGTCCGGCTTTACAACTTTACATTGTCAGAATTGCGGGTGCGACTCGATTGCAATACCGCTCGGGGGAGGGCACAGGGTTGGAGCCAGCATTCGGTTGGGTAAGCCTTGCGCCCAAGGCTCTAGCCCGGGCCCGCGCGCAGCTGAGCGAACAAGGCCAAGGTGTACGCGACGAGGTGGGTTTTCTGCTTCTCCACCAGCGATACGCTGATCGGTTCTTTCCGGGCACCTCGGTGCTGCACACCCGCCTACGATACGCGCTTTTCGTGCCCTGGCAGTTTCTGGAGCAGGCTGGAAAGCCTTTAGCGAGCGCTCAGGACGCGCTGAAGCGAGCAGAGATCGGACTTGCAAAACGGCTGAAGGATCGTGGGGAACACGGTGTGATCGGCGGTCTCACCTGGCCTCAACTTGCGGATCAGCCGCCTTCGAGCACCTATTGGTCAGCCTTGGAAGCCTGGGGCCTTTTGCGGCGCGACGGACGCAATCGCGTTCCCAACCGCGGTACCGTTCACGCCCGCCTCTCTGCTTCACGTCCGACGATGGATGACGAGGATCGCCCGCTCATCGAGGTCGAGGCCCCCTTTGTCGCGCTGCCCCACCCTCCCAAGGACTGGTCAGCGGCTACGCCTCTATCCTTCAATCTGAGAGACGAAGAGCGGGAGTTTCTCTGCGAGCGGTTGAGCCATATACCAGCGCCTGAGCCTCTGAGACATATGTCCCTTCTCAGTCAGTTAGTGCGCCACGAGATCGACCCGCCGTCTTCGCTTTGGGACAAGGCGATCATCAAACTCGCGGGTCCGGATGCTGCGCCTCTACGCCGAGCGCGCGCGGTGGCCGCCCTCGCCGCGATTGGTCGCGGCGTTTATTCAGCACTTGTGGAGGATCGCCGCGAACACTTGGATGGTCGCGAGACGCCCCGGTTGCACCGCGCCCAACTCGAGCGGCTGCTCAAGGAACATGCCGCACGCGCGACCTCTGAACTGACTAGCGCCAATCTACATCTGGTCGAGGATGATATCGGCGTCTTGACGCCGCGACTTCGCACCTTGCTCGCTCAGACGTTGGACTGGGTCCACGAAGGGGCGACGGACCCGATTGCTCTGGTCGGCGCCTACGAAGCGGCTGAAGGTCGCAAAGGCCTTCGCTCACGACTACCCGATACCGCAAACGCCAGAACCCGACGAGCCGAGTGGGACGCCAGCGATCATCCAGTCGGCTACCCGCTCCACTATCGCTGGGGCTCGGTGCGCGGACTGCTGTCTGATCTTCGCGGGCCGCGACCATGAGCGGAGCGGCGCCCTGGCGGGTGACCAGTTATCTGGACGCGTTGCGACCAGAACCGGGTTGGACGGCGGACCTGGCAATAATCTCTGCGTATTCAGCCGATCCTATTTCAATCGTCACGGCCTTGCTCGCTCTTATTGGGCGTGACGATGAGGATCGCCCGGCCGCCCGTCGTGATCTCGCCGACGCGATCGAAGCGGCAAGGGACAAATTCCGTGTTGTCATTCAGAGGGGCCGCCTCACCAAGATGGCGCGAACGCCCCGCCTGACGGGCATCCTGGATCAATTTTTGCGTGACGTCGCTTTCGACGAGCGTTACCAAAGTTGGCATCCTAAAGCGGCCTTGGTGAAGGTCTCTTGTGACAAGGCCGTCGAATGGCGCTTGTGGATTGGCAGTCGTAATCTCACGGCCCAGGAGAACCGCGATCTAGGCCTTGTGCTGATCGCACGCCCGGGCGGGCAGGGACGTCGGATCCCGGGCGTTGACGAAATCGCCGCCGCCTTGGCCGAACGCGCCGGGCTGCCGGGCGTATCAGCGCGCCGGCTGGCCACTGAGATCGCGGCGCTCAAATGGAAGGCCCCAGCCGGCGTGCGGGTGGACCGCCTCAGCATTAGCGCGGGGAAAGGCGAGTGGACACTGCCAGCCCTGCCTAAGGCAGTCGACGCGCTCACAGTGGTGAGCCCCTTCTTGGACGCTGGCTTCCTTCGCCATATGGCCAAGACCGACTGTCGCGGCGGCGGGCGTCAACTGCTCTCGACACGGTTTGAAGTCGAACGCCTCGCTGCAACCTGTCGACTTTTCGGAGACTCTCTGGCGCTGGATGCGCCCGACTATCCGCCGACCGCGTCTAAGGTGTCGGATCCTGTCGATTCGACGCCAGCTTCTGCGGCCGACGAGGGCGAAGAGCTTGGCCAGGGCCTGCACGCCAAACTCCTGCACATCCGCCAAGGCGATCGGCGGCGCCTCTGGATGGGCAGCGCGAACGCCACTCAACGCGCTTGGACCGGACGCAACGTCGAGATCATCGCCGAGCTTGCCGTCGACAAGTCGGTCGAGGCTGGCCTCATGAGCCTCGTCTCAGAGGCGCGACCGATCCGGTGGGAAGATGGGGCCGTGCTGAAGGATGTCGAGGCCGAGAAGGACGAACTCGAGCACGCGCGCGCCGAAGTCTCGGCGCATTGGAAGGGAGAGATCGTATGGAACAACGAAAGCATCCGATTGCGCCATCCGTCCTTACTCCACCCTTCGGACACTCGCATCCGGCTAGAAGCTGGGCTGATCACCGGCGATCTGGAGACATGGCCGGCCGGTCGAGCTGAGCTTGATCTCGGCCCCATTCAAATGGCGGACCTAACCGAATTGGTACAGCTACGGCTGACGTTGGGCGACGCGAGCTGCGAGTGGATTGTTCAGGCACCGGCCGCGCCTCCGTTCGGCATTGAGCGAGACCGAGCCGCCTTTATGCGCTCTATGGGCGCACGCGAGTTTTTGCTTTGGGTAGCTGACACCATGCGCGGTGCCGCCGCTCCGCCAGATGAACCAGACTGGACGAAGGATGAGCCATCTCGAAGCCAAACCAGCGAGTCGGCGCCGACCTGGACGGCGGACCTGCCGACCCAAGAAGAGATCTTCAGCACCTGGTCCCGGTCGCCCGCCATATACAAAGCTGTTCAGCACCGCATCAGCACGTATTTGCCAGCACTTCTGGAGCACACGCGGACGGCCGATCCTGACGGCCACACGCAACTTCTGCTTTTTGCGCAAATGTGGGCCGTCTGCGAAGAGGGGTTGGGGGCGCCGTCATGACGTTGGCGCGGGAGTTTCAAACAGCGACTGTGAAAGCCGCGCTTGCCGCCTTCGCTATCAAAGGCGGGCGCCGCCGCTATTTAGTGGCCGATGAAGTCGGCTTGGGCAAAACCGTTGTCGCGCGCGATGTGGTTGAGGCCTTGAGCCGCAAGGCGGGCCGTCCTTTGGTCGTCTATTACATCGCCAACGGCTCAGCGGTTGCGCACCAGAACAAGCCTCGGGTCGTTGAATTTCTAGAAAAAGCTGAGCTGAAGAAGGCGGTTCGGACGCCAGACCGTCTTTCACTGGTTGCCGTCAGTACGCCGCCAGATGCGCCTGTCGCCATATACGCCTTGTCGCCCGACACATCGTTTCCGCGAACCAGCCGCGCGAGCCTAAATGGCGGAAAAGCTGTCGAACGGGCTTTTGTTGTCCAGCTTCTTCTGAAAGCTTATCCATCTGTACTCGCCAAGCTCCCGGCGAACTTCCTTCGCCTCCAAGCAACCTCAGGATGGCCAACCGCATTGGCGGTTGCGCGCAAACGCATCGACGACGCGCCGTCGGGTCTTGTCGCTCGGTATCGGGACGCCCTCCACCGAGAATTTGCAGACCTACAGGCACCCGGCTCGGCGCCATCGATCGCCGGGCGCCTTGTCAATCTGGCTCTGGTCAACCAGCGAGCGTTTATCGGTCGTCTTCGCAGGGCGCTCTGCCTGGCCTGTCTGATCCATCAGCCGCCAGACGTCATCATTCTGGACGAGTTTCAGAAGTATCGTGATTTGATCAAAGGCGAGGCGCCGCTAGATCCGCTGATGGCTCAGCTGCTCAAGGGCAACGGCAAAAAGCCGCCGGCGCTCCTCCTTCTGTCGGCAACGCCTTACAAACTGTTCGCGTCACGGTGGGAGGAAAGCCGAGGTGTCCAGGCCCACCGTGAGTTCTTCGACCTGATCGACTTTCTGGCGGGCGCCACGATCAAGGTCGAGGCGCAAGCGCACTTTAAAGAGTTCGGCGACACGCTTCGATTTCTTCTTCGGGCACCGGCAGCGGAGCGGACGCGGATCGCCGCGGAGGCAGCCGCCTTACGAGATCGACTTCAGACGCTGCTATCGCCGGTCATCGGGCGGACCGAACGAGATGGCTTCACGCGAGGTCACGGCAACCTTGAACCGGATCTCCGCCGCCTGCCCACCGCTTCAGAGGTCGCTGATATCGCTGTTTATCGCCACCTCGTTCGCTCGAGCGATGCGAAGCGCAGATCGGACGCCCTGGCGTACTGGTCCTCGGTGCCGCTACCGGCTCAGGCCCTGGGGCAACGCTATGCCATCTCGCGTAATCGCATCTTCAAACCGACGCGCGGCTTGATGGCGCTGACGCGGCGGCGGCGTGACGACCTGGCCCCTGTGAATTGGCCGGACGCGAAGTTGAGAGCACTGGCGGCGACAGCGCCGACGGAGAAGCTCGCTTTGCCGTGGATCGCGCCTTCACTCCCGTGGTGGGATTTGAGCGGCGCGTGGGCTGAGCAAAGCCAAGAGACGAAGCTTCTCATGTTCAGCCGGTTCAAGGCGACACCGCCGGCCGTCGCCAGCTTATTGAGTTTCGGCGTCGAGGCGCGCTGGATCGACCGGCGCGGCGGTTATGAGAAAGCTTACGCTCGACGGAAGATCAAACTGTCGGGGCCGCCAGGACCGGTTATGGCCGCCTTCCATCCCTCGATCTGGCTGATCCGCAACACCGACCCAGCGACCGCGCCCGATCGGTCTCGCGCGGGCGTGCGTCGCTGGGTGCGAAAGACGATCAAAGAGGCGCTGCGCCCGCTCAATATAGAAGTGGTCCGCTCGAGCGCGGAGAAGCGAAAGCGGCGTCGATCGATCGGTCGTGTACTTTCCGGGATTGAGCAAGGCGCCGGTCTGGCTGAACGCTCCGCAAACGCATGGGCAGCCATCGTAGGGCATGACCGATTGGCTAAGGCCTCTGTTCAGGCTTGGCGCGAGGCGGAGCCCCTGAGCTGGATCTCGCCTCGCGAGTTAGAGGATCTCGTCACCTACGCCATCGCCGCGCCTGGGGTCATCGTTGGTAGGGCCCTGTGGCGTCATGCAGCTGATACGTTGAACCTTGAGACCTACCCTTGCGTCGTCCGACTTAGCTGGCAGGGCCTACGCCCCTATCTCGACAATCCCGTTCTGCTTTCTGCGATCGGCGGCGCCAGCACCATCGACGGTCTTTTGGGGGCTACCTTTGCGGGCAATTTGGAGAGCGTGCTCGACGAGCACCTCTGGATTCGCAGTGCGTCCCTTGAGGGCGTCGACGCCCTCGCTAAGGATCTACAATCGTCGCTGCGCCTCATTACTGGCGGCTTCAGCTTCCACGCGCTTGGCAATTCCGAGCGATTACGTCTTCGCTGTCATGCGGCTATGCCTTTTGGCGAAGCCGAAGCGGCTCCGTCCCCGAGAGCGGGCACGCCAGCGCCGGAAATAGAGGAAGATGTGGGCGCGGTCCGGCCCGATGAGATTCGTCACAGCTTCAACTCTCCCTTCTGGCCGCATGTTTTAGCGACCACGTCTGTAGGCCAGGAGGGGTTGGATTTTCACACCTGGTGTTCTCGCGTCCTCCATTGGGATCTACCGTCCAACCCCCTCGACCTGGAGCAGCGGGAAGGGCGCATCCAACGCTATGGCGGCCTCTCCATTCGGCGCCGATTAGGGTCGGTGTTGGAAGAGGACGTGTTCGCCGATCATGCGGCCGCAGCATCGCCCTGGCGTCGCCTCGCCAGTATCGCTGAGGCGCAATTGGCTGAGAAGGGCGGACTGAGCCCGTGGTGGATTCTACCCGAGGCACGGGTGACGCGGCAGATATTTGAGCGCCCCTTTGGCCGCGACATCCATCGATACAAGGTGCTTCGAGAGCAGCGCTTCCTCTATCGGCTGGCGCTTGGTCAGCCGAACCAAGAGGACCTTCTTGAGATTCTGGCCAAGAGTGAGCCTGAGCTCCTTGCCGTACTCCAAGAGCTTACCCTCGACTTATGCCCACTCCGCGTAGCGCAAAATGTGAATAAGCACTGCAGATTGACCCCTCAAATTCTGCCTTTAACCCACTGACTTGAATGGCATAATCCCCTTAGATAAGGGTCACGATCGGCGCCGATCGGGACCCCTATCTCGATGAAGATAGTTTTTTTGATTGAGCGGCTTGGGGACACGTTCGGTGGGGTCACGCTTCGGTGCCGATCCACAACATGGCGCGCGACATCGCCGCCACCGATGCCTACGTCACCTCGCGGCGCGAGCGGAAGAAGGTCGAGATGCTGTTTGCGCACCTGAAGCGCATCCTCAAGCTCGACCGCCTGCGTCTGCGAGGGCCATGCGGTGCCCGCGACGAGTTCCCACTCGCAGCCACCGCCCAGAACCTCAGGAAAATGGCGAAGCTGATGCCGCTGGGAGCGTGTGTATCGGCTCTGAACTTTGCCCCCTATCGGCGCCCAACCGTGACCCTATCAAACAGCTGATTTCGATCGCAGTCTCAAGGACATCAAGCGGCCTAGGTGGGGGCAATCTTGGAGGCCGATCGGGGTTAAATGGCGTGCCGTTTCGGACAGGACTCGCGCGCTTTCATACACCTCGCCAATCAGCCCTTGTTTCGCATAAGGCAGCACCAGTACGTCTTCCACCATCGACGCCTCGAAGAAGGCTACGATGCTGTCCCGCAACGCGCTCACATCCTCAGGTGCGTGGGCGGACAGCAAGATCGCGTCCGGATGCTTATCCATCAGGGCGGTGCGCCCGGCAGAGTCCAGCAAGTCCAGCTTGCTGAGCACAAGGCGGGACGGCACCACACCCGCCCCGATCTCACGCAGCGCGCTACGGCTGACCTCCAGCTGCGCTTCATAGGTCGGGTCCGACGCGTCGACCACAAACAGCAGCAGCGAAGCTTCCAGTGCCTCCGCCAGGGTGGAGCGGAACGAAGCGACCAAGTCGTGTGGCAGTTGCTTGATGAAGCCGACCGTGTCGGAGATGAGCACGCGGGGCCGGGTCTCCGGCTGCAAAATACGGACAGTGGTGTCGAGAGTGGCGAACAGCTTGTCTTCTACCAGCACGTTGCTGCCGGTGAGGGCACGCATCAACGAGGATTTGCCCGCATTGGTGTAGCCGACCAGCGCCACCCGCAACTGGTCGCGGCGGGCGGATCGACGCTGGTCGCCGTCGCGCTGCACCGCTTCCAGCTGGTCCTTCAGCTCTGAGATCCGATCGCGGATCTTACGGCGATCGAGGTCCAGGGTGCTTTCGCCGGCCCCCGGGCCCTGCTGTCGCCCGCCGCCGGCCGAAGACTCCCGCATGCGGGGGGCCACGTATTTCAGACGCGCCATCTCCACTTGCAGCCTCGCCTCGCGGGTGTTGGCGTGGCGGTGGAAGATCTCGACGATGACGCCAGTGCGGTCCAGCACCTCGGCGCCGGTGGCGCGTTCCAGGTTGCGGATCTGGCTAGGCGAAAGCTCATGGTCGACGATGACGAACTCAGGCTTGCGGGTGGCATCCGGATCGGGCCGGACCGCGTCGACAGTCTCGGCTGCGCCTTCAAACCGTTGCCGGGCCTTGGACTTCGGAGGCGGCGCCATCGAACTGACCACACCGGTGCCGCCGGTCAGCGCCGCCAGCTCCGCGAGCTTCCCGCTGCCCAGCAGCGACGCGGCGCCGGTGCTCTCGCGCTTCTGCGATACCGTGCCGACCACTTCATAGCCCAAGGTTTTCACCAGGCGCCCCAACTCCTCAAGGCTGGCTTCGTGCGCGACATCAAGGATATCGGGCGTCTGGATGCCGACAAGGACAGCCAGCGGAATCGGGGTTTTGGTTTCCATGAAGAGCTGAGTAGCACGGACTGCCCTGCTGCCGATTCAATGGACGGTGGATTAAGCTGATGCGACCATCGTTCTCGATCGTGGCCGCGCCCGACTTCAGCGCTTCTGCGGACGATGGACGGGAGTATCAACCCCATGCATGCGGACACGGACAGACGGCTGATCGCGATCGAGCCCAGCCATCGGTTGGTCGTGCTGGGACGAACTCTTCATTCGGCCTCGGAGCAGGCGGATCGCGCACTCGACCAGGAAGCGATCGCGTGGCGCCAAATCGGGGGCTCCTGCCTGGGCCGAGGCCTGTACCGTCATCAGTCGGTATTTAGAGGGCGATCCGATGCCGCCGTCTGGAGCCACGCAGAGTTCACCTATTTCCGGGAGCTGGTCCCGGGTGATGTGAGAGCTGGCTCGGGAAATCTGGACACCGGGCATAGGTGGATTTTCGGCCTGAACGCGGCATGATTGCCGTGAACAGGAGCGGATATGACGAGACGCGTTCGCCGAAACCACAGCCCGGCTTTCAAGGCGAAGGTCGCTTTGGCGGCGATCAAGGGCGAGAAGACGCTGGCCGACCTGGCGCAGCAGTTCGATGTCCACCCCAACCAGATCACGCAATGGCGCAGCCAGCTTCTTGAGGGGGCTGCCGGCGTGTTCGGGTCCGAGGCGAAGTCCGAGGCCGGTGCGCCTGCGATCGACGTGAAGACCTTGCATGCCAAGATCGGGGAGCTGGCGCTGGAGAACGATTTTTTGTCCGGCGCGCTCGGCAAGGCCGGCCTTTTGAGCGCAAAGCGATGATCGACCGCGCGCACGACCTGCCACTGAACCGGCAGGCAAAGGTGCTCGGGATCAGCCGGGGCAGCGTCTATTATCTACCCCGCGCGGTTCCTGCCGCCGACCTGGCGTTGATGCGCGCGATCGACGCGCTGAATCTGGAATATCCCTTCGCGGGCAGCCGCATGTTGCAGGGGCTTCTTGGGGCCGATGGCCATAGGGCTGGACGTCTTCACGTCGCCACGCTGATGAAGCGCATGGGGATCGAGGCGCTTTACCGCCGACCGAACACCTCGAAGCCGGCGCCGGGGCACAAGATCTTCCCCTACCTGCTGCGCAAGCTGCCGGTGACGCGGCCCAATCAGGTCTGGGCGATGGACATCACCTACATCCCGATGGCGCGGGGCTTCGTCTATCTCACGGCCGTTGTCGACTGGTTCAGCCGCAAGGTTCTGGCCTGGCGGCTCTCGATCACCATGGACGTCGCCTTCTGCATCGAGGCCGTCGAGGAGGCGATGGCGCGCTTCGGCAAGCCGGAGATCTTCAATACCGACCAGGGCTCGCAGTTCACCAGCCGCGAGTTCACCGCCCTGCTGATCGGCGCGGGCATCAGGATCAGCATGGACGGCAAGGGCGCCTGGCGCGACAACGTCTTTGTCGAGCGCATCTGGAAATCGGTCAAATACGAGGAGGTCTATCTGCACGCCTACGCCAGCGTGTCCGACGCGCGCGCCTCGATCGGCCGTTATCTCGCTTTCTACAACGGCCGGAGACCTCACCAGAGCCTGGGACGGCAGACGCCCGATCAGGCCTACTTCAACGCGCTGCAGCCAATCCCGGTTGCGGCATAACCAAGGCCGAAATCCACTTAGCGACAGCCCGCAAACTGTTCAGACAAACCGAGCCAGCTCT
>LFEF01039755.1_pt1 | contig 25779 bp, 21 predicted proteins | sample 619371 | NCBI WGS metagenome assembly LFEF01 (sample SAMN03014291, study PRJNA259931) | freshwater metagenome | biome: lake; feature: waterbloom | place: China: Taihu Lake | collected 2006-08 | depth 0 m m
GGACGCCGTCCAGAACGGCCAGGCGGAACGGGCCGCCATGCTGGAATTTCGTGCCTTCGTAGGGACCGGCCGTGTCGCAGTGTGCGTCTATGTGGATCATGCCCACCGGTTCCCGGGCGCCAACCGCCTTGAGGATCGAGGAGGTGATCGAATGGTCGCCACCGACGCTCAGTGGCTTTACGCCGGCAGAGACCAGGGAGCGATAGAAGGCTTCGATATCGGCATGGCATTGCGCGAGATCGTAACGGCTGCGCATCGGCACGTCACCGATATCGGCAACCTTCATTTCGGTCATCGGTGAAACGCGTAGTACATGGTCATAGGGTCCCACACGCTCGACACTGCGCAAGGCCCGCGGGCCGAAGCGGCTGCCGTTGCGGTTGGTGACGGCCAGGTCCATGGGAACGCCGATCAGCGCAACATCGATGCCGCCGAAGTCCGGAAGATTGATGAAATCCGGGTTGTAAGGGGCATCGAGCAGCGTCGGCACGCCTGCGAATGGCCATTTCCGCTTGTCGCCACCGGTAAACTGGGCCTCTGCCACCTTCTTGAAATGCGGATCAAAGATATCGCCGCCCGAAGCGTTCTCATACTTCTCACGGAGCATCCTGATATGCGTCTGGTCATCCATGCTTCAAATCTCTCAACTTGTTTTGCCCAGAATAGACACAGGCCGTCTTGGATATAGTTCGGAATTATCCGAAGTAAGTGGGGGTCATATCCTGATGTAATTGCGATCGGTGATCGGCAACCCTGACTGGAAGCGAAATACGCTGCCAAAAAAAGGGGAATTCAATGGATAAGACTCAGTCCGGATTTTCGCGCATCAATCGCCGTCAGGTGCTTGCCGGCATCTCGGCTTTGGGCGTTGCGCCGCTCGTCACCGGTTTCCCGAACATTGTTCGGGCGCAGGACAAGAAGCTGCGGATCGGTGTGTATGGTGGCTACTTCAAGGATACATTCGACGCGGAGGTGTTCCCTGACTTCACCGCTGCGACTGGTATCGCGGTGGAGAGTGTCGCAGAGCCCACCGGAGAAGCATGGCTGATCCAGCTGCAGCAGGCAGAGAAAGCCGGCAAGTCTCCCGTCGACATCTCCATGATGGCTCAGGTCGGTGTTATCCGCGGTATGAATTCCGGCCTCTGGGCTCCGCTCGACCCGAACAAAATGCCGAACATGAGCAATGTGAAGCAAAATCTCGTGCGTTCCAACGCCGCCGGTGAGGTCATGGCCGTCGCGGCGACCAGCTGGTACATCACGCTGGTTTCCAATACCGAGGTTTTTCCGGAAGCGCCGACGTCCTGGAAGGACATGTGGGATCCGAAGTACAAGGATACGCTCGGCCTGCTCGCCAATGTCGGCAACTCATATCTCCTCGAAATCGTCGCCAAGGTCTATTTCGGAGGGTTGAACTATCTCGACACGGACGAAGGCATTCGTGCCTGTGCCGCGAAGGTGGGTGAGCTCAAGCCGAATGTTCGTCTGTGGTATCGCGACGAGGCGCAATTCGAGCAGGCCTTGAAATCGGGTGAAATTCCGATGGGTCAGTACTATCACGACGTCACCGGTCTCGCGATCCTGGATGGTTTCCCGGTTCGTTCGACCATGCCAAGCGAAGGCGGTCTGCTCGATTACGGTTCCTGGGCCATCACCAAGTCTGCGGCTCCGTCCCTCGACCTTGCGCATGTGTATATCGACTACATGTCGCAACCTTCCATGCAGGCCAAGCTGGCTCGCAAGCTGGGCAGTGCGCCGGTTGTCGATCGTTCGCTGCTCGACCTCACCGACGAAGAGTTCAATGCTGTTTCGTCGAATATCGAGCCGATCACGCCTCACTACGAAATGCAGGCGATGAAGACCGACTTCATCAACCAGGTTTGGGCCGAGATGCAGCAGGGCTGACCCGCCCGCCTATCCCATTTGATGAACGTTTAGCGAAATGGGTGCCATGCGCCCATTCGCATTCGATTGAGGTGCCCGAAATGTCCGGACTGGCTATTCACCAACTCAACAAGGCCTATGGCCCCGTCAACGCCCTGAGCAACATCTCGTTGAGCGTGGCCAATGGTCAGTTCGTCTGTCTGCTGGGTCCTTCCGGCTGCGGAAAGTCGACCTTGCTGCGCATCATCGCAGGTCTCGAAGCGACCACCAGCGGCCAGGTCTTGCTGGACGGCAGGGACATCACCGAAGTGCCGGCGCATCTGCGCGACTTCGGCATGGTGTTTCAGTCGCTTGCGCTTTTCCCGCATCTGACGGTCGGGGAAAACATCGCCTATCCCCTGCGCATCCGGGGGGCTTCAAAGGAGGTCCAGGATCGCGAGGTTCAGCGCCTTCTCGACCTGGTGCACCTGCCGGGTGTCGCGGATCGGGCGATCACGCAGTTATCTGGTGGTCAGAGGCAGCGCATTGCGATCGCCAGGGCGCTCGCTTTGAAGCCAAAGCTGTTCCTTCTCGATGAGCCGATGTCCGCTCTGGACGCGAAGCTGCGCGAGGCCATGCAGGTCGAGGTGAAACGGCTTCAGCAGGAGCTCGGCATCACCACCTTTCTCGTCACGCATGACCAGCGGGAAGCCATGACCACGGCGGACCTGGTCGTTGTGATGTCCGGTGGGGTGATCCAGCAGATCGCTCCGCCCGTCGAAATCTATCGCTCCCCTGCCAATGCCTTTGTCGCGGATTTCATCGGGGTCGCAAACCTTATCGAGGGTGAGGCGAAAGAGGGCGGTCGTGTTTTGGTTCCCGGTGGGCAGGTACTGATCGACGGCGTTGCTGCGGGCGGCAAAGTGCATTTCTCCGTTCGCCCCGAGGACCTGACATTGCAGTCCGCTGCCGGTGACAGCAGTCTCGCTGGCACGGTCGCCTTTATCCGGCATCTTGGCTCGAGCCTCGAAGTCAGTGTCGCCGTGCCGGGCCTCGCCAAGGACCTGATCGTCGTGATGTCGCCGCGAGAGCATTTGCCGTTCGATCTCGGCGACAAGGTGCATGTTCATGTTCCAGGCTCGGCCTGTGTCGTGTTGAGGTAAGCCATGAACGCGACCAGACCACAAAATCTGACCGGATATGTCCCGTTGATGCTGCCGGCTGTCGCGCTGGTGCTGTTCTTCGTCGTGCCTTTTGGCTCGATGATCCTGATATCCTTCTACAAGAATCTCGGTGGTGGTCTCTATGAAGAGATCCTCAATCTCGACAACTACCGCCGGCTGGTCAGCCCGTTCTTTGCAGGGCTTCTCATCGCTTCGTTCGGACTGGCGCTGGCAGTTGCCGCGATTTCCATCGTGATTGCCTTTCCGTTTTCGTATCTGCTGGTCAATTCGCCCCGGTCCACTCAGGTCGTGTGGCTGATATTCATGCTCTCCGTCCTGTCGCTGTCGGAATCGATCATCGGCTTCGCCTGGACGACGATCCTTTCGCGCACTGCGGGCGTCAGCAATCTGCTCGTCTTTCTCGGGCTTCTCGACCGGCCGGCCTCTTATGCGCCAGGACTCGGCGCCCTGATCGCGGGTGTGGTCTACACGGCCATTCCCTACGCCGTACTGGTGCTCTACCCGATCCTGTCGCGTGTCGATCCGCATATCGAAGAGGCTGCCCGGACGCTTGGCACTTCTCCATTGCGGACGTTCTTCATCGTGGTCCTGCCCATGCAGCGCAACACCATCGTCACGACGTTCCTGATGATCCTCGTTTTCACGCTAGGCACCTATCTCATGCCGCAGATTCTGGGGCGGCCGCAGCACTGGACCTTGTCGGTTGCAATCAGCGATCAGGCACTCATGCAATCTAACATTCCATTTGCAGCGGCACTGGCAGTGTTCCTCGTCATCGTGACCCTGCTGATCGTTGGCACCGTTGTTCTGTTTGGTCGCAAGGAGAATGCATCATGAGCCAGGTCGCAGTTCGCCGGATCTTCTTTTCCGTTCTCGCACTGCTGATGAGTGCACCGTTGCTCGTGGTTCTCGGCGTGTCGGTCAACGAGCGGAAGTCTTTGACCTTCCCGCCGCAGGGCTTCAATCTGTCCTGGTATCTGGACCTTTTCCGGCTGCCGGACTGGTCGGGTGCGTTGCTGAATAGCGTGATCGTTGCCTTCCTGTCGGCGGCTATTGCAGTGGCCATCGCCTTTCCACTCGCCTGGTTCAACTGGCGCTATCGCATCGGCTGGGTGAAGGGCATCCTTGCGATTGGCCTGATGCCCTTCCTGCTGCCTCCAGTGATTACCGCGCTCGGCTTCCTCTCTTTCTGGACGCAAACTGGCTTTTACGGCCAGGCATGGACTGTCGTCATTAGCCATGGGATCTTTCTGGTGTCATTGCCGCTGGTGTCCCTGTCACTGGGCTTCGGCTCGCTCGACGACAGTCTTCCGGAGGCGGCAGCAACCATGGGTGCCGACAACAAGGTGATCCTCAAGACGATCGTGTTTCCGCTTGTTCGCCCCTACGTCATTTCGGGCTTCGCCTTCGCCTTCGTCGTCTCGCTGAACGAGTACCTCGTTGCCTACATGACGGTCGGTGCCGTCATCGAAACTCTGCCCATGAAGATCTTTAACTCGCTGCGCTACGGCTACACACCGGTCATGGCGTCTGCATCCGTGTTCTTCGTCGCGCTTACCGTCATCATCTTCTCGCTGGTCGCCCGCTTTGGTGATCTCCCGAAACTGCTCGGAGCACATTCAAAATGATCGCAATTCGCAGAGCTCTGGCCGATGCCACGCTCTACCCCTTCTGGCTGGACAACAAGCTGGCGCCAGGTTCGGAAATGCACCTGGTCGGTGCGACCGATGCTGATCTGGCGATTGTCGGGGGTGGGTTCACCGGTCTCTGGGCAGCCATCCTGGCGAAACAGGAAAACCCGGGTCGCGACGTCGTGATCATCGAGGCGGGCAAGGTCGGCCATGGCGCGTCCGGTCGGCCGGGCGGGATCGTATCGACCTCGGTCATGCATGGTCTTTATAATGCCAACCGGATCTTCCCGAATGATCTTGCCGCGCTGGAGCGCCTTGGCAAGGCCAACCTGGACGGGTGGCAGAAGACGATCGACGACTATGGCATCGATGCCGATCTGGAATGGACGGGTGAGATGACCGTGGCCGTGGCCAAGTCGCATCTCCAGGAACTGCAGGACGAATATGAGCTCGCCAAGCGGCATGGTCATAATGTCATCCTTCTGGACCGCGAACAGGCACAGGCCGAACTGGCATCTCCGATTTTCGAGGGTGCCATGTGGTCGCGCGAGCGTAGCGGTATCGTGCATCCGGCCAAGCTGGCCTGGGGCCTGAAGCGTGTCGCCTTGAGCCTCGGCGTGCGAATCTATGAACATACGCCGATGACCGGCGTCGAGGACAACGGCTCGACCCTGACGATCATCACGCATGATGGTCGGGTCAAGGCACCCAAGGTGCTGTTTGCAACGAATGCCTGGAATGCGGGTCACAAGAAGATAAAGCAGCGCATCGTTGCCGTTCGTGATCGGGTGATCGCGACCGAGCCTTTGACCGAAGAGCAGCTTGCGCGGCTTGGCTGGAAGAACAGACAGGGCGTCTACGACACGCGCACGCAGCTCAACTACACGCGCCTGACCTCGGACAACCGGATTATCTTCGGCGGGCGTGTCGGCTACTTCTTCAACAACAATACGGATCCGGCCCAGGATCGTCAGATCGAGACCTATGAGCGGCTGGCTGGCTATTTCTTCAATACCTTCCCACAGCTGCATGACGTGAAGTTCACCCATGCCTGGTCCGGTCCGATCGATCTGACCATGCGCCTTGCGGTGCACTTCCAGCGCTACTACGGCGGCAAGGGCATCTATGCGGGTGGTTATTCGGGTTTCGGTGTGACCACAACCCGTTTCGGCGCCAATATCGGCCTCGACATCCTCGACGGGAAGACGGGGCCCGATCTCGATCTGGATTTTGCCCGGACCCTGCCGAACTGGATCCCGCCGGAACCCTTCCGGTGGATCGGAGCCAAGCTCACCATGTATGCGCTCGATGAAGTCGACCAGAAGGGCGGCTGGCGCAAGCTCTGGATCAACCTGGTGCACCGTATGGGCTTCCCGCTATGATGACATCTTTCCCACATGGGGCCGGTGGTCCCGACCTTTCTACCCTGATCAACAGATCCCAGACCGTCTTTGTGAACGGTATCTGGCACACCGGTCGTTCCGGCTCGGCCTTGCCCGCCATCGATCCGACCAGCGGCCGGGTCTTTGCGGAATTCCTGACAGCCTCGACCGAGCAGGTTTCCGATGCGGCTCAGGCTTGCCGGGATGCCTTTCACGGCTGGCGGCGCCTCGACGGTTCCAGGCGTGCCGACTACCTGCGTCTCTTTGCAGCCGGGCTTCGCGCCCGCAAGGACGACTTGGTGGCTCTCCAACGCCTCAACAACGGCAAGCCGCGTTTCGAAGCGGAAATCGATGTCGAGGACGCCGCTGCGACCTTCGACTACTACGCCGATCTGGCGTCCGAACTGGATGGGCGCCAGGGCTCTGCCGTTCTATTGGCGCAGGACGGTCTTTCAGGTCGCACGCATTTCGAGCCGCTGGGGCCCGTCGCTCTGATCGTGCCATGGAACTTTCCCATGGTCACGACGGCCTGGAAGCTCGCGCCGGCGCTGGCGGCCGGTTGCACGGCGGTGTTGAAGCCGTCGGAATTCACGACGCTGGCGGAGCTCACCTACGGCGACCTCGCGCTGGAAACCGGTTTGCCGGCAGGTGTATTGAACATCGTGCCCGGTGGTGGCGATGTCGGAGCGGCCCTGTGTTCTGATCGTCGCTTTCGCAAGATCTCGTTCACCGGGTCCAATGCGACCGGTTCGCAGGTCATGGCGGCTGCTGCACGGCGCTCTGTGCCGGTCTCGCTTGAGCTCGGCGGCAAGTCGCCGATCGTCGTCCTTGACGATGCCGATATCTCCCAGGCCGTCGAAATCGCTGCCGCCGGCATCTTCTTCAATTGCGGTCAGATGTGTTCTGCCACATCCCGGCTGCTCGTGGCCGACCGTATCGCCAGCGACTTTACCGAGGCGCTTGTTGCCAAGGCGAAAACGCTCGTGGTGGCCGGACATGACCGGGACGACGGGGAAATGGGCCCTCTGACGACTGCGGCGCAATGGGTCAAGGTCGGTGAGTTTCTCGCCCAAGCAAAGGCAGACGCGCTCCGGTGTCTGACCGGCGGCAGCATCGAACAGGATCGCCCTGGTTTCTTCGTTGAGCCGACGATCTTCCGCGACGTGCCCATGGAGCATGCGATCTGGCGGGATGAGATATTCGGTCCCGTACTCGCCATCCGCAGCTTCCGCACGGATGACGAGGCCGTCTTCCTCGCCAATGACACCGATTTCGGCTTGGCAGCCACGGTTGTGGGGGGCGATGGCGACCGAGCGGCGAAGATTGCAGACCGGATCGATGCAGGTCACATCTGGATCAACACGCCGCAGATCATCTTCCCGAACACCGCCTGGGGCGGTTTCAAGGCCAGCGGTATCGGTCGCGAGCTCGGTCCCTGGGGCCTGTCGGCCTACTGCGCGGTCAAGCACGTCACCATCCAAAACTAATGCATCGCTGAAATTCAGGACTGAACGCATGTCGAAGATTATCGCTCTGACACCAGATGGCCCGAACGGTCTGGAGAGCTGCCAGGTTGTTCCCGCCGAAAGCCTTTTGACGCCTGCACCCACCGAGCAGGGCACCGTCATCTTCTCCGAGGGTACCCAGACCTGCGGTATCTGGGAGGCAACGCCCTATGCCGAGCGCATGGACGATTACCCGTTCAACGAGCTGGCCCATATCATCTCTGGCAAGGTTTGCATCACGCCGGATGGCGGCGCTGCACAGGTCTTCGGGGCAGGTGATACCTATGCCATGCAGAAGGGTTTCAGCGGCCGGTTCGAGGTGCTGGAAACCTGCCGGAAATACTACCTGACCGTCGAATAATCAAAACAGGAAGGCGGTTCGATCGCACTTCCACGCTGCATCTCTGGAGGAACACCCATGGCAAAAAGTGCCGACCTGATCATTACGAATGGCCGCGTCATCACCATGAACGCACACCAGCCGCAGGCCGATGCCATCGCGGTGGCCGGTGGCCGCATCCTGGCCGTTGGCAGCTATGACGATATCGCCGCCTATCGCGGTCCGGAGACGAAGGTTATCGATGCCCAGGGCAAGACGGTGACGCCCGGCATCAACGAAAGCCATATCCATATCTTCGGGGGTTCGGCCGAACTCGACCAGCTGTCGCTTTACAACGTCAAGGGCTGCGAAGCACTGAAAGCTGCCGTCCAGGCCTATGCTGCCTCGAAGCCGAATGATCCGCTGCTGATTGCGAATACGGCCGACTACACCATTCTCGGCGATGATCGCGGGCTCGATCGCCATATTCTCGATTCCATCCTGGCCGACCGGCCGTTAGCGCTGATGTCGCCGGATCATCATACGGTATGGGCGAACACAATCGCCCTGACCAAGGCCGGCATTCTGGAAGGCCGCCAGCTGCCGTCAGGCAACGAGATCGTCATGGGCGAGGACGGTCTGGCGAATGGTGAGTTGCGTGAACACTACGCATTCGACGACGTCATGGCGCTCAGCGCCAGCGCCGGTCGTGATCGCCTCGGTCTCAGCACGGGCGATGAGCCCGAAGTTGCACCGACCGCTGCCGATCGCGCCTTTGATCGGGAACTGATCAAGCGTGGTCTTCATCATCTGGCCAGCCATGGTATCACCAGCTTCCAGAATATGGATGGCAATCGCTACCAGCTCGAACTGCTGTCCGAAATTCAGGCGGAAGGCAATCTCATTTGCCGCGGGCGTGTGCCCTTGCATTACGTCAGCGGCGATATCATCGAGCAGATGGACAAGGCCGCCCAGATGCGCGCCGATTTTAACGGTGAGTGGCTGAACTCGGGTACCGTCAAGGTGTTCATGGACGGTGTTCTCGATTCCCACACGGCGCTGATGTACGACGATTATGCCGATCGTCCGGGCTGGAAGGGCGAGCCGCGCTTCGACCAGGACACTTTCAATCGCATCTGCACAGAGGCCGACAAGCGTGGCCTGCAGATTGCCGTCCACTCGATCGGGGATGGAGCAGTGGCCAGCGTCATTGATGGTTATGTTGCGGCGAGGATCGCCAATGGCGCCCGCGACAGCCGTCATCGCATCGAGCACATTGAAGTCGTCCGCAACATCGATGTTCAGCGTATGGCGGATATGCGGATCATTGCATCCATGCAACCTCCACATCCACCCGGCCAGATGGGACTGCCCCTGGAGCCGACATTGACGCGCATTGGCCGCAGCAACTGGGAGCGTGCCTATGCCTGGCGTGCGATCAGGACTGCGGGCGTTGATCTCATCTTCTCGTCCGACTGGCCGGTTTCACCCGTCTCGCCGATGCGGTCGATCCATTCCGCGATGACGCGTCAGCGCTGGGCAGACGATCTGCCTGATAACCGGCAGACACTCATGGAAGCGCTGGACGCCTACACGACGAGGGCTGCCTTTGCCGAGTTCGCCGAAAACTGGAAAGGGCAGTTGAAGCCGGGCTTCGCTGCCGACATCGTGGTCTGGGACACCGTGCTGGACGCCGTCGATCCGGAGGCGATCGAGACCGTCGCGCCCGCCTACACGATCTGCGCCGGCCGCATCACCTACCAGGCTTGAGTGAGAGATGGCTGACGCAATCAATTCGGAATTTGCCTTCGAAATCCGCGCGAAGGTCTCCAAACCTCTGGAATTCGGCGCCGGTCGCAACGGCTCGAGGATGGTATTCCGGATTATCGATGGCAGTGTTTCCGGCCCAAAGTTTGAGGGCCGGATCCTCCCCGGCGGCGCGGACTATGCGTTGGTCCGCGCCGACGGCGTCACGGTCATCGAGGCGCATTATGTGATCCAGAACATCGACGGCACCTGTGTTTACGTCAAGAACAAGGGCCTTTTCATAGCGAACAAGGATGCCATCGACCGAATGGATCGTGGCGATCCCGTTGCAGATGAAGAGGTCTATTTCCGGGCCGCTCCTGTCTTCGATGCTCCGGATGGCCCTCACAGTTGGCTCGCAGACAGGCTTTTCATTTCGACGTGCCGGTTTTCCCTGGATGAAGTGACCATCCGCGTCTATACCGTTTTGTGATGAATTCCTAAAGCATGAGCTACACTTCCGATGGCGCGGACAAGCTCGATGCGCGTTACGGAGACCACGATTTGCGGAAATTTGACGGCAATCCTCGTCAGTCCTTCTCCGTAGATAACGTTGATATCCGTTTGATGCGGATCTTCATGCGTGTGGTGGAGGCCGGTGGACTTTCGGCTGCACAATCTGATCTGAACCTGTCCCTGTCGACCATTTCGGAGAAGATCACTGCCCTTGAGCAGCGCCTGGGTGTCAGCCTCTGCAAACGGGGACGCAGAGGCTTCATCCTCACGGAGCATGGACGCCTCGTCTTCGAGGAATGTCAGCGGCTTTTCGGGTCCCTCGATCAATTCGGCCGGAAGGTATCCGGTCTGCGATCCAATCTCGCCGGAACGCTGACGGTCGGAATGGTGGACAACATCATCTCCGATTCCCGTTCAGCACTGGCCGAGGCGGTTGGCAAGCTTGTCGATGCCGCGCCTTCCGTCAGTCTTGTGCTCGAAACACGGCCACCGGGGGAGTTGCTTCGTGATATCGTGGCGCGCAAACTCGACCTCGGCATCGGCAGCTTTCCGAGGATGGCCCTCGGATTGAGTTACATCGACCTTTATGACGAGTTGCAGAACTTCTATTGCGGGCGCGGGCACCCTCTTTTTGATGTTCCCGACGATGAAATCACCATTGATGTGGTCAGGGTCCACCGCATCATCGGCCGTAGTTACTGGGCCGCGCGCGATATCAAGATCTTCGCGATCTCCAATCCACATGCCACTGTCTCGAATATGGAAGCAGAGGCGTTTCTCATCCTCTCCGGTAACTATTTGGGCTACCTGCCCGACCATTACGCAGACAGCTTTCAGAAAGCCGGGCGAATTCGGCCAATCAGACCGGATCTTTTTTCCTACAAGGCCAAGTTTCAGATTGCCACATCCGAAGACTGGATGGATCGTCCGCTGACCAAGACGTTCGTGCAACTTCTGGAGAGTTGTTCCCTCAATCGTTGATGCAGGTCCGTCAAAGTTGGAGCCGAAGCCCGGCATGCCTCATGGTCGAGAGACCGTCGACCTGATTGCCGCTATCGCGGCGCTATGCCGAGATCCGAGAGCTGCCAAAGTCCGTGGTCGGTTCTGCCGGCAGTCGTTGCAGCAAGGCATCCGCTTCGCTTGGCTTGTGCCAAAGATAACCTTGTCCCAGTTCGCAACCCATTTGCCGCAGCCTTCGCGCTATGGCTTTCGTTTCGACACCTTCGGCAACAGTCTTCATACCAAGGCCTTGTGCCATCTTGATGATTGTCCGGATGAGCACTTCCTGCTGCGGGTCCTCCAGCATGTTGCGAACAAAGGACTGATCGATCTTCAGGCAGGAGATTGGGAAACGGCATAGGTAGCTCAAGGCTGAATAGCCGGTCCCGAAATCATCGATGGCGATCTCGATACCCAGTGCTGATATCGAATTGAGTGTATCGATCACCATGCCAGAGTCTGTGAGCAACAGGCTTTCGGTGATTTCCAGGCTGATCCATTCCGGCTGACAGCCAGTTGTTTGCAGGCTCTGAAGGAGAGTGGCCAGAAAATTCCCGTACATCAGCTGCCGTGCCGAAATGTTGACGGCAACTACGAAATGCTTTCCGCTCCTCTGGTTGCACGCGACGGCAAAGGCGCAAGCCGATCGCAGCATGACCTCGCCGATATGGACGATCTGGCCGGTTTCTTCGGCAATCGGGATAAAGGTCGAAGGGGAGATGAAACCGTTCTCGCGGTTGCGCCATCTGCAAAGTGCTTCTGCCCCGATGATTTCGCCCGATGAAAGATCCACCTTCGCCTGATAGTAGGCGACAAATTCGTCTTTCAGGAGCGCATCATTGATCATTGCCTCGGTTCTAAACCGTGCGGCGATATCCTCGCTCATTTCGGGGGCATAGTCCCTGGCGAGGTTCCCGCCTGCCTTCTTTGCCACATGAAGGGCCGTGTCGGCGAAACGAAGCAAATCCCTGGCGCATATTGTATCCTGAGGCAAGGATGCCATGCCGATACTCGCGGTCACACTGATTGTTTCACCACCGACGGAAATCGGTTCTCCGATATGAGATTGGATGATTTCGATCAGTTGTGGCAGACCGCCTGCGGCTTCCACGTCCGGTACGATGATGTAGAATTCATCTGCCGCCAATCGACCAACAGAGCCTTGGGTCCCCACGGCGCGTTCAAGACGGCTTGAGACATCGAGAAGTACCGCGTCCCCGGCGTTGTGGCCGAGGATCTCGTTGATCGTCTTGAAACGATCCACATCAACGATCAGAAGCGAGCACTGATTTTCTTTCGACATTGCTTCGTCGACAGCGCGAGCAAGGTGCTCATTCAGCGCTATGCGGTTTTGCAAACCGGTCAGCCGGTCCGTGAAGGCGAGCCGCCTGAGCTCGATCTGCAATTCATGCCGTTCCCGTTCGTAGTGGGTCAAGACCTTCATGGCACGGGCCATGTCGCCGATCGAGTCTCGGCGGTCCTGGTCCGTAACCTCAAAGTTCGGATCGCCATCGGCCAGTCGCATCATTTTCTGGGTTAACCGGTCAATCGGCTCTCGTAGATCGCGAAGAATCCGTCGCACCGCAAAGGTGACGACTGAAGCAGCGACCAGAAATGCGACTGTCACTGTGGCCAGCCGTTGCAGGAATGCCGTCTGCACATCTTCGATGTAGGCTGCCGAGGCGATCACCCACCCCCATGGTGCAAAGTGTTCCGACCACGCGGCCTTGGGGTTCTTGGTGGTGACTACGCCGTTGAGTGTCCGAGCTCCCCGATAGTAAGTGATACCGCCGCCGGCCAGCGCCTGCTGGATCATCGACTGGGTATGCGGGGATTTCCAGGCGCTGGAACCCTCGTTTTCCTCTGTGTCACTGATGATCCGTATACCCTGTTCGTCAAATGCAAACACACGAGATCCGCCATCGAATTCCATGGCGCGGATGGCGTCTCGGGTCCGCTCCTGAGCCTCTGCCAGGGTCAGCTTACCGTCGAGTACAAGTGCATGATTGACCACGGCAATGTTCTTTGCCGCGTCCACCATGGCATGGACCTTGTCGATGGAGTTTTTGATGAGAGCGTCCCTCAGGCTCATAAGCGTGAAGACCGCCATCACCGTTGCAAATGCGCCGACAATCAAGACCGGCAGCATGAGCTTGCTTCGAAGGCTTAAGCCTCTCATGGGCATCAGGCATTCCCTGTCAGTTGTGCTTGGTCGGCGCAGACTTCGCCAACGCGCATGAAGTCGACGAAAGCGAGTCGTTTGGGTGGGCGAAAGTTGATCTGATAGGACCCTAACGAGTTGGTATAGTGAGCCGTCTGATCCGGGTTGAGGAGTTTAACAGACAAGATCGGAAAACTACCTCGCGATGCAAAGGGCCAACTCGGTGGCTGGTCGTTTGACTTCGACCGTTTCTAATGTTTGGAAGCACATTAGCTCGATCAGTCTTAAGACTACTCTAACTGGCAGTTCGAAGGCGGCTGTGTATCTGGAAGGACGTGTGCTGCATGGCCTGCCGTTGCTGAACACCGCTCTCTGCGGAGGACTTGGGTGTTCTAGGCCGATGAGGCGTGTATTTGGGGCGTGGAGGCTATCCGTCGGTCACGACATTTCCGAAGCCCGGATAACGTCTGCATAGCGCCTCACGTGTTTCAGATCAGCTGCTTCTACCGCCCGAAGCAAAAACGATGTTTCGGCAGGACGAGTTGCGCTCACGTTGATGCGATTTCGATGTAGACGAAAGGCGCGGCTTCCCGTCGAAGTTTGCGCCAGTGCTTGATCCAATGGAGTTCCCGATTGAGGCCGTCTTGCTCCGTTGCAGATATTGCAGTCGAGAGCATGTCTGCGATTTCTCTTCGAAAGAAATCGAGTGAAAGGCGAATTGATCGCGCGATCTTTTCGGCGGGCCACGCTCTGTCGAGGCCCGCCCTCAGCTCTGCTTAGAATGTCATGCCAACTCGGAGTGCCACGTTGTAGCCTTCCGGTCGGTTGCGTGCGCCGAACTCCTTGTAGGCATGAAAACCGATCAAGGGCATGCCCGGCTGGAAGTAGGTGATTGCCGGTCCAAGGGCGAAGACGCGCCCCTTGTTGGGGCTGGTCGCACTGCCGGAGTCGTCGGTGACGTTGGTGTAGCCGTAGCCACCGATACCGATGGTAAACGGCCCAAAATGCTGACCGACCGCGAATTCCTGCTTGTAGCCGACACCGCTTACGTAATCATTCGCGATGTTCTTCGTGTTGAAGTTCAGCTCGACTCGCGTCGAGAACTCCAGTCCGGTCTCGGTAATGTAGGTTGCTGCGACGACCGGTGCGATCGCCCAATGGTTTACGCCAACCGTGAAGGCGTCGGTTGTGTTGTATTCCCCTGTCGGGGCCTGGACCTGCAGCGACGCATTCATCTGGAATTGTTCGCTGACATTCCACTGCAGGATGATCGGAACAAACTGCACGTCGCCAATGCCCGACATGTCGTTGCTCAGCGTCGCGCCAGCGCCAACCGGACTGATGGAGCCCTTGATGTCAATGAAGGGGATCACGATACCGAAGCCATAATTGGCATTGAGGAATTCTGATTCCGTCATCCGTATATAGGCCAGTGCCACGGACTTCACATCGTTCTGGTAGTTGTCCCCCGCGTCGTCGCCGTTTCCGTTCTTGTTCACCCTGGCTGAGTAGTAGGACGTGGAGATGGCAACGGTCCCAATCGGTGTCGGCGGCGGAAGCTGGCCCGCTCCGAAGTCTCCGACGCCGAACGGCGTGATCGTGATTCCGAGTTCGTCAGCGGATGCCGAATTGGAAACAAGTACGACCGAGCAGCATGCGGCCGCAGCAAGTCTCAGAATACTCAGGTTTTTCATCGAGTTTTTCCCCCTAAACGATGAGTTCGGGGGGATCGTAGTGAAGCCGTCCGCTAGCCGTTATCCGATTTCGGCACGGCCTTGACCCTGGTCGCCTGCCGAGGTGCAATCTTCATCAGTGTCTGCGAAGGGAGTTCGCCAAAGTGCTTCGCATACTCGCCCGCAAAACGGCTCAAATGCCAGAAGCCATGGTCGGATGCGATGTCTCCGATCGTACAGGAAGGGTCCTGGCGGGCCAAGCTGATGATACTCTTTCGCACACGGTTCAGACGGATGGCCTTTGCGAACTGGATCGCGCTTTGGCCATATGAACGCTGAAAGCAGTTTTGCAGATGCCGCCTACTAACGCGCAGAACCTTGCAGATATCTTCGATATCCATCTGTTCGGCTTGAGACGACAGGATAAGACTGCGCGCCGAGTCTGCGGTCGTCTTGTGTGGAGTATCGCGCACCGGTTCGACTGTTTTCGCGCTCTGGAACGCCTCGATCAAGGCGCCGGTGATCTCGTGTTCTATTTGCGTGCGAACATTGTCATCGTTCAGAATGCCTGGGGCGGTTCCGATCGTGCAGAAGGATCGCTTGAAGATGTGTTGAAGCTTCAGGAGTGCCACAGGTGCCAGCACCATGCTCTCGTGCCGCCATATCCGTTGGCCGAGTTCGTGGTGCCCGGCAATCAGGGCGCTGTGTGCGAACCAGTGTTGGTCGAAGACGACGGATACGAGATCAAGTGTGGTCGGCGTGATGATTTCTGGCAGGTTGGCGCCGCTCGACAGCAGGCCGCAGGGTGCGTCAATCCTGTGGCCGCCCGTCCAGGCATTTCCGGAGGCGTGCAAAGGTAAGCTCAGCACCACGGAGTTTGGCCAGCAAGACCCGCTTTTGATCAGGGATTGGTTCGTGACTTCCCGGATCAGCAGCAGGTTGTCCAGGCTGATTGTTTCGCACTCGCCGATGAAGAGACCCGAGGATAGCTGGACATGATCCTGCGGCCATTCGGGCACAGATGCTCCAAACTCACAGGCTCCGCGCAGCCTCGTGCGAGTGTAACGCGTCGCTGCCCCTCTGAATGGTACTGATAGCAAGCCGAGCATACCGGTCATTCACGCCAATCAACCGTGGTAACCTTGTTTGGAATTGGTACTTGCGAAAGCCCGGATGCGTTCCGGGCCTTCCTTCTTCTGTCCTTGAATTGCGGTGGTCGATCGCCTGACGGATCGTGTCTGCCACAAGTAAAGTTTGCAGCATTTCATCCGGCTGTGTCTTCGCGCACCTCAATACCCGAGTGCAATCCCATCCTTCCGTGATTCAGATGCACCCGCAAGCGTGCCGCTATCCCAGTCAAGACGGATCACCTGCGCGCCGCCGATCGGGTCTCCCGCAGGCACGATCTCGAAGCCGCGGCGGGTCAGTTCTGCCAGGGTTTCCACCGGTACCGTATGTTCGGCCTCGACGCGCGGGACCTTGCCGCCGACCGGGATCAGGCGCGGCATATCGATCGCATCCTGCATGTCCATGTCGTAATCGACGACTTTCGAGATGAGATGGGCATGGCCCATGGCCTGGTAATAGCCGCCCATGACGCCGAAGGACATTTCCGTGCGGCCGTTGCGGGTGACCATGCCGGGGATGATCGTGTGCAGCGGGCGCTTTTCAGGCGCGATCATGTTAGGGTGGCCACGCTTGAGCGAGAAGCTTTGGCCACGGTTGTGCAGGATGACGCCCGAGTTCGGAGCAACGAGACCGGTGCCGAAGCTGTCGAAAATCGAGTTGATGAAGCTCACGGCATTGCGGTCCTCATCGACTATAGAGATGTAGACCGTGTCGCGATGCAGCGGCATCTCGAAATCAGGCAGTTCGGTCATTGCGCGAGTCAGGTCGATCTTTTCGGCCAGTCCCCGCGCGAAGTCTACCGAAAGCAGTTCGTCGATCGGAACATGCGCCTTGGCCGGATCGGCGATCCAGGAGTCGCGGGCGGCATAGGCGAGGCGGGTGGCCTCGATCTCCAGATGCAGCCTGTCGGGTGACTGGGGTTCCAGCGTGTTGTCGAAGCAGGAGAGGATGTTGAGGATCAGCAACGCGATGATGCCCTGGCCGTTCGGCGGGCATTCGTGGACGGTGTAGCCACGGAAGTCGGTGGTGACCGGGTTTACGTATTCGCCCTCTGCTGCCGCGAAATCCTCCAGTGTATGGAGGCCGCCATGTGCGTTGAGATGCGCCACCATGTCTTCTGCGACGGACCCCTTGTAGAAGCCGTCGCGGCCTTCTGCTGCAATCTTGCGCAGCGTTGCGGCAAGCTTTGGCTGGCGGTGCGTTTCGCCGATGCGTGGAGCCCGGCCGCCGGGCAAGAAGATTTCGGCGGCCGCCTTGTCTGAGGCGAGTAGCTCCTCTTCCTTCTTCCAGTCGCGGTGGACGCGCGGCGAGATGGCATAGCCTTCCTCGGCATAACGGATGGCGGGTGCGAGCACCTCGGCCAGGGGAAGGCGACCGTGGTCGGCGTGGAGGCGGGTCCAGGCGTCGATAGCGCCGGGAATGGTCACAGCGGAGGGGGACTGGCGCGGGACTTCGGTCAGGCCGCGCTCTTCGAACCAGTCTATCGTCAGCGCCTTTGGCGTGCGGCCCGAACCGTTATAGGCGATGACCTCGGCGCTGCCCTTCTGGGCATAGAGCGCGAAGCAGTCGCCGCCGATGCCCGTCGAGCCCGGTTCCACGACGCATTGCACGGCACAGGCGGCAATTGCTGCATCCATGGCATTGCCACCGGCCTGCAAGATATTGATTGCCGTCAGCGTGGCATAGGGGTGGGAGGTCGCGGCCATGGCTTTGGCCGACACAGCCAGCGATCGTGTCGGCTTCTCGAAATTGCGCATCCTTGTCAGTCTCCTCGTATTCTCTGGTGCCATGGCTTCAGCCGCGGGATCTGTATGGTGTCATGCGGATCTCCAGGTAGGCTAGTGCCCGGACGATCAGGAAGTTGATGAAAAGATAGATTGCACCCGCCGCGATAAAGACTTCGATCGCGCGGTAGCTTTGGGAAATGAGGCCCTGGGCGATGCCAGTCACCTCCATCAGCGTGATGATCGAGGCAAGCGATGTGCCCTTCACCATCAGAATGATTTCATTGCCATAGGAAGGGATCGCCTGGCGAAGTGCGATCGGCAGGATGACAAGGCGAAGGGTGAGAACGCGTGACATGCCAAGTGCTTTTGCGGCTTCGCCCAAGCCACGCGGGACGTTCTTGATCGCGCACCAATAGGGTTCGCGAAACAGGCCCCAGAGCCCGATTGCCTGAAGGGAGGGGCGGAACTGGCCGAGCCCGTAGTAGATCAGGAAGATCTGTACGAGCAGGGGCGTGCCGCGGAAAACGGCAACGAAGGTTCGTATAGGCCAGACGACCAGCCGATGCTCTCCCTGCTGCGCGAGCGCCAGAAGAAGCGCAAGGATAAAACCAAGCATGATGGAAGTGCCGGCCAATTGAAGGGTGAGGGGCACGCCCGAAAGAAGCTTCGGTATGATTTCGAGAAAGAAGCCGAGATCGATCATCTATGCATGATCCCTCGGGATGTGCGGGTCTCGGCAACTCGGAAAACCTGTCCTGTAACACCGGCGATCACGAAGTAGAGCGCGGCGGCTGCGAGGTAGAAGAGGAAGGGTTCGCGGGTGGAGCCGGCACCGATCTGCGCCTGGCGCATCAATTCGACGAGGCCGATCACGGAGATCAGGGCGGAGTCCTTCAGCACCAGCTGCCAGACATTGCTGAGACCCGGGATTGCATGGCGCATCAGCTGAGGAATGATGACGAGGCGCAGCATCTGAAGGCGCGAAAGGGCCAATGCTTTCGCCGCGTCGAACTGTCCGCGTTCGACCGCGAGATAAGCACCGCGATAGACCTCGGCCTGATAGGCGCCGGAGATGATGCCGATCGCGATGACGCCTGTTGCCAACGATGGCAGGCCAACGAAGCCGTCCGAGCCGAAGCTCTTGGCAATTGCGGTGAGGGCGACGGAGCCTCCGTAGTAGAAGAGGTAAATGGTCAGGAGATCCGGCACGCCGCGAAAGACGGTACCGTAGGCCGAGGCCAGCGACCTCGGGAGACGTTTCGACGACAAGGCGCCGCTCGCGCCCAGGGCACCGAAGACGGCGCCAAGCAGAAAGCCCAGTACCGAGAGCAGCAGGGTCATGGCGGCCGCACCGAGAAGGGCCGCGCCCCAGCCGCCTTCGGCGAAACCGAGCAAATGCAGTTTTTCAAGCATGCGGGCGAACCCCTTTGTGGCATTCCTGCAGCCGGAATTACGAGAATTCCGGCTGCAGATGGTTCGCCGATGTTACTTGACCGGGGTGACGTCGGTGCCGACCCATTTTTCGGAAATCCGCTTGATCGTGCCATCCGCGATGGCGGAGTCGATCGCCGCGTTCAGCATTTCCTTCAGCTTGGTGTCTTCCTTGCGCAGGCCAGCCCCCGTGCCGAGACCGAAGACGCCCCCAACGAAGCCCGGGCCGGCGATGGTGTAATCGGCGAATTCCGGCTTGGCGAGCGTCGCGGCCAGTGCCGTCTGTTGGGCAAAGAGTGCGTCGATGCGGCCGGCGGCCAAGTCAAGATCGTGCTGTTCGGTGGTCTTATACTCGCGGATCTCGACAGTGTCGCCGAAGTACTTCTTGACGAAGTCGAGGTTGGTGGTGGCCGCCTGTACGCCAACGATCTTGCCCTTTAGCAGCGGCTTCAGCTTGTCGATGGCAGCGACCGCCGCCGCCTCGTCCTCCAGCTTGAATTTCTCGGCAGAGACGCCGAGCTTGCCCAGCTCACTATCCTTGGCCACAGCGAAGCCTGAGGGGTCTACGGCGTAAGGCTGGGTGAAGTCGATGGTTTCCAGGCGCTTCGGGGTGATGAACATGCTCGCCATGATAACATCGAACTTGCCGACGGTCAGAGATGGGATCAGGCCGTCCCAATCCTGGGCGACGATTTCGCAGGTGACCTTCATGCGGGCGCAGAGATCATTTGCCAGCTCGATTTCGAGGCCGTCGAGCTTGCCGTCCGCCGTGGTGAAATTCCACGGCGCATAGGCGCCTTCAGTCGCGATCTTGATGGACTTCGGTGCATCCTGCGCCAGAACCGGCTGGGTGCATGCAAGTGTGGTGAAGACAGCCGCGAGCGCGGCCATGCGATTGATCGTCATGACTTTTCCTCTTCGTTGTTGTGCCGTGGATGACGGCGGTTCCCCGTCCATGCCGGATGTATCCCCGGTTCAGGACAAATGATCAGACCTGAGCTTCAGGGGCGCTCGGGACTTGCGTAGTCGGCAATCATGGATGCCGTTTCGATAATGTGTTCCTGCATGACGGCCTCGGCTTGGCGGGCATCGCCAGACCTCAATACGTCAATCAGTTTCTGATGCTCTTCGCGGGCAGAGAGCGGCTTGTCGACATAGTCGAACCAGATGCGCATGTAGGGCTCGATCACCACATGCAGCGCCGTGATCTGGCGGATCAGTTTCGGGCGGTTGCTCAGACCAAAGATGAAAGCGTGGAACTCCTGGTGGCGGATGACCCAGTCGCTGCTGCCCGATTGTCCGGCGCGCTCCATGCGTTCCAGAAGGCGTTCCAGTTCTTCAAAGGTCTCAGAATTCATCTGCGGCGTGGCGAGGCGGACAGCCAGACCCTCGAGCACCGAACGGATCTCGAAGGTCTCATGGATCTCGTCGAGTGTGAGCCCCGCGACGACGCAGCCGCGATTGGGGCGCAGCGTCACTAGCCCATCTGCCGCGAGCCTGCGGAAAGCTTCGCGAACCGGCATTCGGCTCATGCCGATTTCGGCTGCGATTTCTTCCGGGATCAGCCGCTCGCCCGGCTTGTAGCGGCCAACCCGCAGGGCACGCTGCAGGTGGAGATAGGCCTCCTGTTCGGCCGTGGAGGCAAGTTGCGCCGTGGCGGTGGTCGAGATCGACATTTTCGGCTCACTGGATTTTTGTATCCACTTATCCAAACATCGTGCTCAAGAGCCGTCAAGCGCTTTTTAATAGAGCGCCGCGGAGGGTTTCAGCGGGCAGGGCGTAGGCCGTTTGCCAGCCTTTCCCGAACGAGATTGGTGAACGCGGCGATCGTGTTCCGATCCGCGCCGGGCGATGCCACGAGGATGAATTCGACATCTTCGATCGTCGGAAGCGCCGAAGGAGACAGTTCCCGAAGCCCTGATGGTGCGAGGTTGCGCGGCTGGACAAGGACGCCCATGCCTGCTCTTGCCGCTGCGGTCAGGCCGCTCAGGCTCTGGCAGGAACAGACGATCCGCCATGGTTGTCTGGTGCGCTCCAGCGCTTCCATGAGCAGTGTTCTCGTCAGGCTCGGTGGCGGAAAGACGATCAGCGGCAGGATCGGCGTTGCCAGAACCGCATCCGGATCGGCGGCCAGCCAGACCAATTGTTCTCGCAGGATCGCCTCGCCGCGGCGATCGCCGAGGCGGCGCTTCGCAAAGACCAGGTCAAGGTCGCCCTTGTCCTGCATGTCGGCCAGATCCCTGGATAGTGCCACCGTCAGGTGGAGTTCTACGGCTGGATAATCGGCGATGAAGTCCTGCAGGAGTGCCGGAAGCTGCCCCGAAACCAGATCTTCGGAAATGCCGAGCCGCAACCGACCGCGGGGCTGGGCAGCCTCGAAAAGGGACGCGGTCTGTCTTTCCAGTGACAGCAGCTGGCGGGCATGTGGAAGAAGCGCTTCGCCGTCAGCCGTCAAGCGGACCCCGTGGGTGTCGCGGTCAAGCAGCCGACGGCCGAGGACCTCTTCGAGGCGCTTCAGGTGCTGGCTGACGGTCGACTGTCGCAACCCGAGTTTCTGACTGGCGAGGGTGAAGCTGCTGAGTTGGGCAATCGACACGAAGCTGCGCAGGTGAACGAGATCTAGCATATCACGTTTTCCGATGACTGTTATTTCTTGCATCGAGATTGACGATAACTAGTGTCGGCATTCTGTCCAGCTGGAACCCTCCGATGAAGCGACTTCTTCCCGATACATTCACTCTGCTGCTTGTCGTCATGGTCGTGCTTGCAACCTTCCTGCCGATTTCCGGCGAGCCCGCGGAATGGTTCGGGCTGGCGACGAACCTCGCGGTTGCGCTTCTATTTTTCCTGCATGGTGCACGTCTTTCGACGGATGTCGTGGTGGCCGGTTTCCTGCACTGGCGCCTGCAGAGTTTCATTCTCGCAGTGACCTTCGTGGTCTTTCCTCTGCTCGGTCTGCTTCTTGGCCTGCTTTCGCCGTGGCTTATTCCGCCGGCGCTTTACCTTGGTCTGCTCTATGTTTGCGTGCTGCCTTCGACGGTCCAGTCGTCGATCGCCTTCACCTCTATTGCCGGGGGCAATGTGCCGGCCGCCATTTGTGCTGCCTCTGCATCCAACATTCTCGGCATGTTCCTGACGCCGGTGCTTGTCGCAGTGCTGTTTTCGGCGGGCGGCCATGTCGGGGTATCACTGGACATGATCTGGAAGATCCTGCTGCAGCTTTTCCTGCCGTTTGTGCTTGGGCAGGTTCTGCAGCCCTTCATCGGCAGCTGGATTCGGGCCCGCAAGTCCCTGCTCGCACCCGTCGATCGCGGCTCGATCCTGATGGTGGTTTACCTTGCCTTTTCCAATGCCGTTATCGAGGGGATCTGGTCCGAATTCTCCACCGCAGACCTCGCCCTGGTAATCGGTCTCGACATCGCCCTGCTTGTCGTGGTGCTTTTGATTACGGCGTTCGCATCGAAGCTTTTCGGTTTCAGTCGCGAGGACCGGATCACGGCGATCTTCTGTGGGTCGAAGAAGAGCCTGGCGAGCGGTGTGCCGATGGCCGGCGTCATCTTTGCCGGCCAGTCGGTTGGTGCAATCGTGCTGCCGCTGATGCTCTTTCACCAGATTCAGCTGATGGTTTGCGCCTGGCTTGCACGCCAATACGCGTTGACTGCGCTTGACGTGGCGCCCTCTCGTGCTGAAACCAAGATATAGGTTCCATTACCCCACACAGGGCTAGTTTAGACGCGCTCGACGCCGGCTTTATGCAAGTCTCAGTGCAATCCTGCACCCGCAACCAAAACATCTCGTAAATCAGCCAAGCAGAACAATAGAATCCCAAGCTCCTCAGCGTAACCCATGAGAAGCATGCGCCCTGGGCTCGCAACCGCAATCTAGCCGAATGCCAGGCGCGCCATCAGATCATTCTGGGCGGAGGTCGGGCTCGTAAGGGTTTGTCGTTCGGCAAAAGGCGCTGACGTTCCACACCCGCCCCTTAAGCTAATTGAACGCCACCTGCCGGGTAGTGGTTCTCTCATCCGATGTCCGCCCGACACCTGCTTGCTCGGTACCTTGCTGCGGGCGCAGCTGCTTCTTGCTGAAAAGGTCTTTCAAAGCAGAGTTGCCGAACGTCGGATCGGCCAGGTGCAACTTCAAGTCCGTATTGTCGTCCTCTCCTGCGCCTTCAGCCGCGTGGCCTCAGACACGCCCATGCGGCAGAATCTGGCTTACCGGTTGGGGGAGTTCGCTTCGCACACGTCTTGCTTGCCGCAAAGCGCCGAGACCGGCGTGCGCCTGCCTCGTGCGCCTCCATGATGCCGATAACCGGTTCGTCAGCGAGAACCTTGCGCCCCATTCTCTCGGCCTCCGAATAGGCCAGAGCTGACGTCAAAATGCACCATGGCAAAGCCGGAAGGTCGCGGTTCTTCGACACATTTGCTATTTTTTTCTAGCCGTCTGGTGCATCTGCTCATTTCTGATCAGTGCCCAGATTGCGCCGAGTGCTGGCTCGTCTTCGAATAGGCCGTGTTGCAGGATGGCCCTAGAATTCGCCTGTTGAATTGGTGCAGCCTGCCTATTCAGCGCTTGGAGCCTCTCATTCGCGGCGGTGATGAAGCTTCCGCCTAGACTCACGACTTCTCCACCCACAATAAGCACATCGGGGTCGACCGTTCGAGAGACAACGGCTGCCAAAGAGCCCAGAATATGTCCTCTCTTTCGAATGGCCTCCCGGACTTTTTGATCACCGCTGTCTGCGCGCTCCCGAAGTCGATCAACCGTGTCCCCCAGATCTTTTTCGATAGCGCTGATTGAGAGATATCGCTCGTAGCATCCTTTCCCACCACAGCGGCATTCGGGGCCGCGAGGGTCATACGGAATGTGGCCATAGTCTCCTGCTCTCGCACTGTGGCCCTGTATGAGTTCGCCCCGGTGAATGATGGCGCCTCCGACTCCGTGACCCATTCGCAGAAGAACCCCGGTTTGGTCGGGTGTGAGACGCCCCCAGAAAAGCTCCGCAAGCGCTGAGCAATTGACGTCATTGTTCATCAAGACTGGTGCGCGAAAATGGTTGGAAAAAGCGCGCATAGGTTCGGTGACCGCCCAGTCTAAATCCTGGCTGATACGTTTGATCTTGCCTGTTTTCGGGTCGACAGGTGCAGCTACAGCGATGCCCACTCCTCGGAGCGTGCCGGGATCGCCGCCAACTTGGCCAAGCAGCTGATCTGCGACGCTTGTGACGTAGGAAAATGTCGGCAATCGTTTGGGACCCGAGGAGAATTGGTGCCGACTACACGCAACAACCTGTTTGGCTGCGTCGACCAGTACAGCCGTAATGTCTCCGAAACCAACCTCGATTCCCAGGTACAGCCCCGTGTCGGGTCGCAAGCGGAGCGCTCGACCAGGTCGTCCCGACCCTCGCGTTCTGTGTTCTTGTCCAGTGTATTCGATCAGCCCACGTGCATGAAGCGATTGTATCACCCGAGATGTGGTTGCCTTACCCAAGTCGGTGAGACGCGAGAGCTCAGCGATACTGGATTCGCCATTCTCTCTCAAAAACTGCAAAATTCGAGCTTCGGATCTTCGCTGCATCTGTACTCGCATTCGATCCACATGGATCAAATTGTTTGGTTGCTTTCTTCGAGCCCTGCTTCTTTCTCAGCAGATGTGAGAAACTTGATCGGATGATGGGTGAGTGCAAAGTAAATCAATAAAAACAATATCATACGTGAACCTTGATGTGGTTTCTGCTCCTTGTTGATAAGGCTGGAGATAGATGGGGCATGCGCAACGAAGAGATTTGATGTTCTGTTTACGTCATTTAGTTGGCTCTAAATGTCCTTAGCAGAAACGCTCATAAAGTAGTTTCTAGTTATCATAGTCTAAACGTGCATCTTCGGCAATGAATTGTGATGGTGCGCTGTGTACTGTTTGCAAGAATTTCAGATTCCATTTATAGTGTCTCATATTTTTAGGATAGTTGAATTCGTTATTTGCATTTCATGAGTTTTGTTCATCTATTTTGCTTTCGCCTTGGGTGAGGGCATCGCGAGAACGTATGCCATGCATACATGCGGACATTTTTTGACTTAAAAATACGTAAAAGTTTTACGGGAATTGGAATTTGTTTTTTCTGGTGGTCCGGGGCTTGGGTTAGGCTTGGAGCAAAGCAGTCGTCAAATTTGACATTCAATCTGAATGCGACAGTCTCTAAGGGCGTGAGTGACAAAACAATTCAATATAAGGCATGTACGAATTTTCGTCGCAGTGGCACGATGTGGTTCGTTCAAAAGTGTGGCTGGAGAGTTTCGACTGTCGCAAGCTGCGATCGCGCAGGCAGTCGGAAGGCTGGAGTTGAAACTTGGTGCAAAGGTTTTCGAACGGTCTGGCGCTGGTCTTTTGCTGAGCGAAGCCGGCCAGATATTATACCATCGTAGCGTAAGGGCATTGAACTATCTCGACCCGGCGCTGGCGCGAGCCGATCGTGTCCCGGCGCGTGGTGTAGTTGGTTGGTAGCGAAGCCGCTCGCGAG
>LFEF01026847.1_pt1 | contig 25688 bp, 16 predicted proteins | sample 619371 | NCBI WGS metagenome assembly LFEF01 (sample SAMN03014291, study PRJNA259931) | freshwater metagenome | biome: lake; feature: waterbloom | place: China: Taihu Lake | collected 2006-08 | depth 0 m m
ATTTTAGAGCCTTTAGAGAAGAAAGCGTGTTCGTTTGAACGCATCTATTTTTCCAGAGGAAGTGACGCTGAAATTTATCGCGAAAGAAAAATGTTAGGAAAATTAATTCTTCCGGCAGTATTGGATGCGATTGATAATGATACGGATAATACGGTTTTCTCCTATATTCCCAATACAGCTGAAACTTCTTTTTACGGAATGGTAGAGGCGGCGAATGATTTTTTAAATCAGCGAAAAAATCAATATATTTTAGATCATCGTAAAACTTTAACCAAAGAAAAACTGGAAGAAATACTTTCCGTTAAAATCAGAACGGAGAAAGTGGCGATAAAAGATGCCAAATTACGCACTTTTATCACAGAAGACAGCAGTCGAGATGATTTGGTAGCCCACGTGTATGATGTGACGTATGGCATTATCAATCCGGAAGATAATTTAGTGATTATTGACGACAGTATTGTTCGAGGCACTACCTTAAAGAAAAGCATTATTCGCATGATGGATAGATTAAATCCGAAGCAAATTGTGATTGTTTCTTCAGCACCACAAATTCGTTATCCGGATTGTTATGGCATTGACATGGCAAAATTGGAAGGATTAGTCGCTTTTAGAGCTGTTTTGGAATTATTAAAAGAAAACAACCGCTACAACTTGGTTGAAGAAGTATATCAAAAGTGTAAAGCACAAGTAAAAACGAAAGATACTGACATGCAAAATCACGTCAAAGAAATCTATGCACCTTTCACTGACCAGCAAATTTCAGATAAGATTGCGGCGATGTTGAGTTCATCGGATATCAAAGCACACGTGAAAATCATTTTTCAAACGGTAGAAAACCTTCATATTGCTTGTCCAAAAAACAAAGGAGATTGGTATTTTACGGGTGATTATCCTACTCCTGGTGGTAATCGGGTGGTAAATCAGGCGTTTATCAATTTTTATGAAGGAAAAGATGCAAGAGCCTATTAAAGGCTGATTTTTGCTTTTGAACGACTTTTGGTGCATTTCGTCTAATTTTTTTGTTAACAAATTAACATGCACTTACATTTGTTTCACCATAGCATTAGTAGGTTAAGTTTATGGTAGATTTGGGGCAAAAAGGGTACACTATGTGTACCTTTTTTATTTTATATACGTTTTGTTTTACTTTTAAAAAACGTTCAACAACCCTTCTTTTTCATACAATCACCCTCTTTTCCCTAAATGTTAAAATTTAAACCAAAGGACAATAGTTTTTCTTAAAATTGCGTTGTACATTTGTATTTACCATAGTACGCACGGTTAAGTTTATGGTAGATTTGGGGCAAAAGGGTGGAAGAAATTCCACCTTTTTATTTTTAGGCCAATAAAAAAGCGGTGATTAATTATAACCACCGCTTTTTTGTTGCATTCAGTTTTCTTTATTTTTCAGTAGCGTATCTACGTGAAACTTCAGACCAATTGATTACGTTAAAAAACGCTTCAATGTAATCCGGTCTTCTGTTTTGGTAATGCAAGTAATATGCATGTTCCCATACATCCATAGCTAAAATTGGTGTTCCACCGCAACCAACACCCGGCATTAACGGATTATCTTGGTTTGGCGTTCCGCAAATATCTAATTTGCCGCCTTTTTGTACACACAAAAACGCCCAACCTGAACCAAATTGAGTGGCTCCTGCTTTAGAAAATCTCGCTTTAAATTCCGCAAATGAACCAAAATCTCTTTCGATGGCATCGGCTAATTCTCCGGTCGGTTCACCACCACCGTTAGGCGACATGATGGTCCAAAACAAATTGTGGTTGTAGAAACCGCCACCGTTGTTGCGAACGGCTGCATTTGTTTTGTCAAGGTTGATTAAAATATTTTCAATTGTTTTCCCCTCCATATCTGTGCCGGCAATAGCAGCATTTAAATTGTTGGTATAGGCCGCGTGATGTTTAGAATGGTGAATTTCCATCGTACGAGCATCAATATGAGGTTCTAATGCATCATATGCATAAGGTAATTTTGGTAATTCGAATGACATGTTGTTTATTTTTATGTTGAACAATAGTTGCATCAAAATTAATCAATTAACTTTGGAATAGGAAATACTATTTGATTATAATTGTATAAAATAAACTAATCGATTGAAAACAGCAGCTTTTTCTATTTATGATGCTTCGGCGGGTTCGGGTAAAACATTTACGTTGGTTAAAGAATACCTTAAAATCATTCTTACTTCGTCCAAAGATGATGCGTATAAATCAATTTTAGCCATCACCTTTACCAACAAAGCGGTAGGTGAAATGAAAACCAGAATAGTTGACACCCTTTCTGATTTAGCATCTGATTCGCCTTCTGAAAAAGCGATTACAGTTGCCAATGCTATTGCTTTAGAAACCGATTTGTCGTTGGATCGCATTTTTCAGAAGTCAAAAATTATTTTGCGAACGATTATTCATAATTATGCGGCATTTGATATTTCCACCATTGATAAATTCACACATCGGGTTATTCGAACTTTTGCACATGATTTAAATCTACCTTCTACTTTTGAAGTTTCTTTGGAAACACAAAATCTTTTGAATGAAGCCGTTGATGCTATCGTGGCAGAAGCCGGAAACGACGAAGTGCTGACCAAATTATTGGTTGATTTTACAATCGAAAAAGCAGATGATGATAAATCGTGGGATGTAACGAGAGATATTTTGGAAATTTCAAAATTGCTTACCAACGAAAACAATCGAACTGAAATTGAGCATTACAAAGAAAAAGAATTGGAAGAGTTTGTTGCTTTAAAAAAGAAATTGCAGCAAACCTGCAAACAATTAGAACATGAAGTGATGGATTTGGCTCAAAATGCCATGCGTTTGATTCATGACCATCATTTGGATGCTAAAGCTTTTACAAGAGGAACAGTATATAACTATTTCAGTAAACATTCTCAAGGTGATTTTGAACCTAAATCCAATGTAGAATCTGCTTTAAGCGAAGAAAATCGATATGCCAAAACAGTTCCCACCGCTCAAAAACAAGCTGTCGACAATATAGCTCCAGAATTACTTTCAATGTATTTTATCATGCTGGAAAAAAAGCAAAACTTGTTGTTTTATGCTTCTTTTTTAAAAAACATCACACCCATGTCGTTGTTGAATAAAGTGAGTCAGCAATTACATAAAATTCAAGAAGAACAAAATATTTTATCGATAGCCGAATTTAATGCGATTATTCATCAAGAAATTCAAAACCAACCGGCACCCTTTATTTATGAACGAATGGGTGAGCGGTACAAACATTTTTTTATTGATGAATTTCAGGATACTTCACAAATGCAATGGGAAAACCTAATTCCGTTGATTGACAATGCGTTGTCGAGTGAAGATTTAAATCAAGAACGGGGTTCGTTGATGATTGTGGGCGATCCGAAGCAATCTATTTATCGATGGCGAGGTGGAAAAGCGGAACAATTTATTGCATTAGGCAAAGACAAAAATCCGTTCCATAACCCTGATAAAGCCCTTTATTTTTTAGATACCAACTGGAGAAGTTACAGCCAAATTATAGATTTCAATAATCGCTTTTTTTATTTTGTTTCCCGTTATTTTTCGCATCCCGATTATAAAGATTTGTATGAAAAACATTCTTTTCAAAAAGAAAATCATAAAAAAGGAGGGTATGTTCGCTTTTCTTTTTTACCGAGACCTTCTGAAATGGAGGAGGAGGAAACAAAATCAGACTTGTATTTAGCAGAGGTGTTGAAAACAATTCATCAGCTTACCGAGAAAGGGTTTTCTTACCGAGATATGGTGATATTAACCCGAAAAAAAGATCCGGGAGTTGAAATTGCAAAATATTTAACGGAAAACAGCATTCCGATTGTATCATCGGAATCTTTGTTGTTGTTGAATTCAACAAAAGTGATGTTTATCATTCATTTTTTAAGGTATTTGAACAATGCCGCAAATGTTGATTCAAAAGCCAATATGCTGTATTTTATTGCGACTCATTCACAAGATAAATTTCCAACACACGATTTTATTGCTACCGGATTAGCTTTTGAAAATGAAGAAGAGCTTGAAAATTGGTTGTTAGATTTTTCGTTATCCTTTTCGTTGAAAAAACTGCGAAAAATGCCTCTGTATGAAACGGTTGAATCCATTATTCGCATAGTTATTCCTGTTGAACAATTAGATGTGTACGTTCAAGATTTGTTGGATAGGGTTTTAGAGCGAAGTGTAAGGAGCCAAAACAGCATAGCTGACTTTTTGTATTTTTGGGATACTCAATCGCACAAATTCAGCATTCCTTCTCCCGATGGAAATAATGCTATTCGAATAATGACCATTCACAAGTCAAAAGGATTAGAATTTCCGGTGGTCATTTTTCCTTTTGCCGAAGAAAGTTATTCTAGTGCACCAAAAGATAAATTATGGGTAGAGCATGAAGATGAATCTATATCTATACCAAAAGTGTTAATTGACAACAAACAAGAGGTGTTGAATTATGGCGAATCAGCTACGGCGGTTTATTTGCAAAAAAAGGAAGAAGAATTGTTGGACAACATCAATGTTTTATATGTGGCTTTAACGCGAGCAGAAGAACAATTGCACGTAATTTCCAGAATGAATTTGACAAACAAAGATGAGATTGTCAAAAGTAACATGACTACTTTTTTCTTGCAATTTTTAGAAGATATTGGTGAATTTAATCCCCAAAAATTAGTGTATGAATGGGGCTCACCAGAACGAATTTCAGTAGAAAGTAAAAAAACAAAACAAACTAAAATTATTCCGGCAATACAAGCTTCATTGCCGATAGACGCTATTAAAATTGCGAAAAGAGAAAGTCAAATGTGGGGTAGCAAAACAAAGGAGGCAATTGAATATGGTAATGTGATTCATGCTATTGCGGCACAAATTAAATCGCATTTGGATGTGGACATTGCCATTGAAAAAGCACTAGAAGACGGTTTGATTTCCCTACTACAAAAAGAAATTGTATCTTCTGTAATCAAGGATTTGGTTGCACATCCTGAAATAAAAATGTTTTTTGAGGAAAATGACAAAATTTGGAACGAGCAAACCATTTTACGCAAAGGAACATCAGCCATAAAACCGGATCGCATAGTTTTACAATCAAACAATAAAGCAATGCTTTTGGATTATAAAACCGGTAAGCCGGAACCTAAACATCATCAGCAATTAGCTGAATATGAAGCTACTTTAAATGAAATGGGTTTTGAGGTGATAAAAAAGACTTTGGTTTACTTAGGAGATAAAGTTGAAATCGTAAATTTGTAAAAATAAAAATAGAATCATGTACGGCAAAATACAGCAACATTTGCAACAAGAGTTGGCAACCATCCAACAGAACGGATTGTTTAAAAAAGAACGTATCATTACTTCACCACAAGGAGCGGAAATTACGATTTCAACAGGAGAGACTGTGTTGAATTTTTGTGCGAACAATTATTTAGGTTTATCCTCTCATCCTGAAGTGATTAAAGCAGCTAAAGATGCTTTGGACTCGCATGGATTTGGAATGTCATCTGTTCGTTTTATATGTGGCACACAAGACATACACAAAGAATTAGAAGCAAAAATCGCATCGTTTTACGGAACAGAAGACACCATTTTATATGCGGCAGCATTTGATGCGAATGGCGGTGTTTTTGAACCGTTATTAGGCGAAGAAGATGCCATTATTTCAGACAGTTTGAACCATGCCTCCATTATCGACGGGGTTCGTTTGTGTAAAGCAGCTCGTTATCGGTATGAAAATAATAACATGGAAGACTTGGAACAACAGTTAATTAAAGCCAATGAAGAAGGAAGGCGTTTCAAATTAATTGTAACGGATGGTGTTTTTTCGATGGACGGTTTAGTAGCTCCATTGGATAAAATTTGTGATTTGGCAGAACAATACGATGCAATGGTAATGGTAGATGAATGTCATGCTGCAGGATTTATAGGGGCAACCGGAAAAGGTACTCTGGAAGCAAAAAAAGTGATGGGAAGAGTGGACATCATTACCGGAACATTAGGAAAAGCATTAGGAGGAGCCATGGGAGGCTACACAACTGCTAAAAAAGAAATAATTGAAATTTTACGTCAACGTTCAAGACCTTATTTGTTTTCTAACTCGCTAGCACCATCAATTGTTGGAGCTTCATTAAAGGTTTTTGAATTGTTAGAAAACGATCATTCTTTGCGAGACAAGTTGGAATGGAATACTGATTATTTTAAGAAAGGTATGAAAGCCGCCGGTTTTGATATTATAGATGGTGATTCTGCAATTGTACCAGTTATGTTATACGATGCAAAATTGTCTCAAACAATGGCGGATGAGTTGTTGAAAAAAGGAATTTATGTAATCGGATTCTTCTTTCCGGTAGTGCCAAAAGGTAAAGCAAGGATTAGAGTTCAGCTGTCTGCAGCTCATTCAAAAGAGCATTTGGATAAGGCGATTGAAGCGTTTACTCAAGTAGGAAAAGAATTGGGTGTACTATAATTAGCAGTATTCTTATTAATATTTTTAACGGATTATTTTGCGTTTTATCTAAAATCATGTAATTTTGTCCCAATTAACAATGTATTGTAAACAAATCAAAACAAGTATGAAACATCTTAACAAACTAGTTGTCGCTATCTTTATGTTTGCTGGACTTAGTTCACAAGCTCAAGATAGTAACAACCCTTGGGCAATCTCTTTTGGAGCTAATGCCATTGACGGAGGTAGAGTTAGTGCTGCCGAAAGTGTTAAAAATCAGTTTTCTGAATATTTTAATGCAAAAGATTTTTGGAGTATAGTTCCTGCAGTATCTTATGTGTCTGTTTCCAGATATGTAGGCGACAATTTCTCATTTGGTGTAACAGGTTCTTTCAACAAAATTGAAAAATTTGTTGGTCCTAAATTTGAGGGAGATTATGTAGTAAATAGAACCGATTTAACGTATTACGGTATTGACGGGGTAATTAACTACAGTTTTGGAAATTTATTAAAGTATTTTGAACCAACTGCTCACATTGGTGGGGGTTATACTTTCTTAGAAGATAACAGTGCCGGAACAGTTAATGGAGGTATCGGATTAAATATTTGGTTCACAGAAACTGTTGGATTGTCATTGCGTTCTACTTACAAACATTCGTTTGAAGAAGATAGAAGTGTAGTACCTTCACACATGCAACATTTTGCAGGTTTAACTTTCAAATTTGGAGGTAAAGATACAGATGGTGATGGAATTTATGACAAAGACGATGCTTGTCCGGAAGAGGCAGGTTTAAAACAATATAATGGTTGTCCTGATACAGATGGTGATGGAATTATTGACCGTGATGACGCATGTAGAGATGAATTTGGTCTAGCTGAATTTCAAGGTTGTCCAGATGTTGATGGTGATGGAATACCAAATAAAGATGATGCTTGTCCAGATGTTGCTGGTTTAAAAGCATTAAATGGTTGTCCTGATAAAGATGGAGACGGAATCGCTGATAAAGAAGATGGCTGTCCAGAAGTTAAAGGTCCAAAAGAAAACAATGGATGTCCATGGCCAGATAGAGATGGAGATGGTGTGTTAGATAAAGATGACAAATGTCCAGACGTTAAAGGAACAGCTGCTAATAACGGATGTCCAGAAGTAACTGAGGAAGTTGTGAAAAAATTAAATGATTTCGCTAAATCAATCTTATTTGATACCGGAAAATCTACTATCAAGGCTTCTTCATTCGAAACGTTAGCTTCAATTAAAAATGTAATGAATGAGTACCCAAGTGCTAGATTCAGAATTGAAGGTCACACAGACAACACAGGAAGATTAGCTACCAACGAAAGACTTTCTAAAGAAAGAGCTGCTGCTGTTAAAGATTATTTAATTGCAAACGGAGTTGCTGCTTCAAGATTAGAATCTGAAGGTTATGGTCCATCTAAACCAGTTGCAGATAACAAAACTGCTGCCGGAAGAGCACAAAACAGAAGAACTGAAGTTGTTGTGATTAAATAACAAATTTCAAAATAAACATAGAAACGCTCCGAAATTTCGGAGCGTTTTTTTATTTTTATAACATGAATCCAAATTCTTTTATAGCAAAAGTTGCCTCCTACATTTTAGAACACCATTTCGGTTCAACAGAAGAATTGACAGTTGTTTTACCGAATAAGAGAGCAAAAGTATTTCTTTTAGAAGCCATTAAGCAAAACACAGAACAGCCTATTTTTGCTCCAAATATTATAAGTGTAGAGGAATTTGTTCAAGAATTGGCCGGTATTCGTTCTATCGATACTATTGCGTTATTGTTTGAGTTTTATGAGGTATATCTATCGTTAACACCTGAACATGAACAACAAACCTTTGAACTTTTTTCTAACTGGGCTAAAACACTTTTGCAAGATTTTAATGAAATTGACCGCTATTTAATTGAACCCAATCATGTTTTTTCCTATTTAAAAGAAATTGAAGCCATTAAAAGATGGAATTTAGAACCCAATAGCAAAACGACTTTAGTAGATAATTATCTTTTGTTTTGGGACAGAATGCCAATTTATTATGATGCGTTTTACAAATATCTGCTAAAAAAAGGAGTTGGTTACCAAGGCTTAATTTATAGAGAAGCGGTTGAAAATCTTCATCATTATACTAATTCGTTTTCCGGGTTTTTAATATTCGCTGGATTTAATGCGTTAAATCAAGCGGAAGAAAAAATAATTCAACATTTATTAGCTGAAAACAAAGCAAAAGTTTTTTGGGATACAGATGTTACATTTTTAAATGATCCGTTTCATGACGCGGGTTTATTTGCCAGAAAAATTAAAAAGAATTGGTCGTATTATCATTCACACCCCTATGAATGGTTAGTTGATGAGTTTTCAAAAACCAAAAGCATCACTATTATCGGCACGCCAAAAACGGTTGGTCAAGCTAAATTAGCAGGACATATCCTTGAAAACATCAGTAAAGAACAGCCAATTGATAAAATAGCGTTGGTTTTAGGTGATGAAAATATGCTGATTCCGGCCTTAAATGCTTTACCGGCTTCTGTTCGTCATTTGAATATCACTATGGGTTATTCTGCTGTGAATAATCCAGTTCAATTGTTGATTTCAAGGTTGTTCAAAATGCATTTAAATGCTTTTCAACGAAGCGAATTAAATTATGTTTTCTACTATAAAGACATTATTGAAGTACTTCAAAACCCTTATGTTGAACCTTTTGCAAATGCCAAAAATGTTGCTGATAAAATCAATCGAAACAATATTAGCTTTATTCCTTTTACGAAGTTAATGACTTTAAAAGAGCAAAGTAATCCCTATTTTGAGTTGTTATTTCAAAAATGGGATGTTTCTCCGGCCATTATTTTAGATAGAATAACTGATATTTTATTGACAATTAAACAGTTTTTATCGGAAACAGATGAAAATAATTCTATTGTAAATGCATTTGTTTATGCAGTTTTTAAAGTGATTAATAAACTGAAATCGTATTGTCAAAATCATTCAGCGGTTATCACTATTGAAGGCTTGTATGCTATTTACAAAGAAATAATCGACTTAGCTGAAGTTTCTTTTGAGGGAGAACCATTGCAAGGATTACAAATAATGGGCGTTTTAGAAAGTAGGGTATTGGATTTTGATACCGTCATCATTACGTCGATGAACGAAGGTGTCTTTCCCGCTGGAAAAACTCAAAACTCCTATATTCCTTTTGATGTAAAAAGAGAGTTAGGCTTACCTACGCACAAAGAAAAAGACGCTATTTATACCTATCATTTTTATCATTTATTACTTCGGGCTAACAACATATATTTGCTGTATAATACCGAATCAGATGGACTAGATGGAGGAGAAAAAAGTCGTTTTATTACCCAGTTGGAAGTTGAAAAACAACCAAATCACATTTTGACCCACGAAATTTTTAATGCTTTTTTACCCGAAAAAGCACATCAAGAAATGCGGATTGAAAAATCACCTTTGGTGATAAAAAGATTGTCTGAAATGGCGGAAAATGGTTTTTCACCTTCTACCTTAACAACTTATATTCGAAATCCAATACAGTTTTATTTTCAACGGATATTACGGATTTCGGAAGTAGATGAAGTAGAAGAAAATATTGCTGTAAATACGCTAGGAACGATTATTCACGGTGCATTAGAGCAACTTTATCGACCCTATTGTAATACGCTATTACATCACGCAGCAATTGATGAAATGTTGCAACGGTTGAATGATGAAGTGGTAGTTCAATTCAAAAAAGAATATAAGGAAGGCGAAATTTCAAAAGGCAAGAACCTATTGGCTTTTGAAGTAGCAAAACGAAACATTTATAATTTTTTACAACTTGAAAAAAAATGTTTAGACGATGGCGATGAGGTGGAAGTTTTGTTTTTAGAACAAAATTTTGAGCAATTGTTGGAAGATGAACGTTTGCCATTTTCTGTAAAAATCAAAGGAAATGTCGATAGAATCGAACGTAGAAATGGTAAACTCAGAATTATTGATTATAAAACCGGAAAAGTAGAACAGAAAAATGTTTCCATATCATCTTGGAGCGGCTTAACGCAAGATATAAAACACGATAAAATCATTCAATTGTTGTGTTATGCGTTTATGGTACAATCTGTCTTTCCAGGGGAAGAAATGGAAGTAGGCATTCTTTCCTTCAAAAATCTTAAAAGCGGTTTCATGCCTTTTCAAATAAAAAGTGGGAAAGATATCATTGCCAATACTGTAGATTCAATAATTTTAGACGATTTTATTACGGAAATAGTTCAGTTGCTGAATGAAATTTTAAATGTTGAATTATTTTTTGAAGAGAAAATTTTATAAGAATTAGATTTTCTTTATAAATCCAAATAAAATCGTTTTCAACTCCTTTTCATTTTCAATATGGCTCATGTGTCCATCCGGGAAAGTAACCAATTCTACTTTGGTATTTTCTATTTGATCCAAACTGTCTTCATAGTTTAAAACGCTGTCTTTTTTTCCTAAAACCAACAGCATCGGATACGGAGCAAAATGAAGAATTACTTCTCTGTCTTTTCTGATTTTCATGCCTTCTAAAGCGGCAACAATCCCTTGAAGAGGTGTTTTTAACGCTTCTTGACGAACAGTTTCAATGATTTCTTCCAATCGTTCTCGGTTGTCTTCACTAAATAAATTCCCGATAGACATGCGGACAAAAGCCGTATAATTTTGTTTCACAGCTGTTATCGCACGGTCTCTGTTGGCTTTTCGTTCCTCGCTGTCCGCACGAGAAGTAGAATTGAGTAAAACCAACCCTTTTATGTTCTCCGGATACAATTCGGCGAAAGCCAAAGCTACATAACCACCCATCGAATGCCCTATAAATATCGCTTTTCTGATTTTAAGGTCGTGTAAAACCGCATGAACCATGTCTGCTTGGTCTTCCATGGTGTGAATGTATCCCAAACATTCTGTGGCTCCGTGACCTAATAAATCAATGGCAATCACGCGATTTTTCTTTGAAAATTCATCCACATACGCATTCCACATCGAAAGGTTTTCTAAAAAGCCGTGTAAAAGCACCACAGCCGTTCCTTTTCCAACGTCGGTGTAGTTGATTTTGGTGTTTTTGTGGAGGATAGTTTTTGTTTCAGGTTTCAAGTTTCAGGTTTAAGGTTTAAGGTTTCAGGTTTCAGGTTTCAGGTTGAAAAGTTGGTTTGGCAAAGTAAATTATAACTGAATTAAATTCCAATCAGAATTAATTTAATTTTATGGAATACAGGTTTGAAAAATTTTTAAAATTTCTAAAATTTTTTATATCTGTGTTCTAAAAAAAGAATATATAACATTTTTAATTTGTGATGTCAAAAAAAACATAAAATTCTAAAGAACTCAAGATTATTTAACTAGACTATTTTTCTCAAATTATTTAGTATTTTTGTTTACCATAAACGAACAACTATGAATTTAACAGCACAAAAATCTGAATTAATTAAATGGATTAATTCTATTGAAGATGTTACTATTCTTAAGAAAATTGAAGTTATTAAATCAGAAACTTCTTTTGATTTTGAAAAAGAATGGGCTAGAAGTATTTCTGGAGATGAATTAAGAGAAAGAACTAAAAAGCATCTAAAATCATTGCCTTGGAAAAAGTAAGTATTCAATATTTACCTGAAATTGAAAACTTTATTAATGATTTGAACGATTTACTTTTCGAAAAAGAGTATTTCTCATTTTATGAATATGCTTCAACTTACGTTGATAATCTAACTTTTTTATCGAAAGAGAATTACATCATTTTCCCCACAAAAAAACGCCTAAAAAATTAAAAAATTTTGGTTCTTTCTACGTTTTTTATAAACCAAACAACCGAACAACGTGGTATATATTCTTCGAAAAAAGTAATAATCGTTACTTAATTACTCACCTAACCAACAACCACGTAAAAGAATTAAATGATTTATAAAAAAAACGACCCACATTCCTGCAAGTCGCCTTTTAAACTTATAAACCTTTAAACTCTTAAACCAAACTAAGCATTCATCAAAGATTCAATCTCCTCCACTTCAATCGGAATATTCCGCATCAAGTTAAATGGTTCGCCGGTTTTTTGAATCACCATATCGTCTTCAATACGAATACCAAAACCTTCTGCCGGAATATAAATGCCGGGTTCTACTGTAAAAACCATATTGGCTTGCATCGGTTCGTGCAATAATCCGTAATCATGCGTATCCAACCCTAAATGATGTGAAGTGCCGTGCATGAAGTATTTTTTATAGGCCGGCCATTCCGGATTTTCGTTTTGTACATCAGCTTTATCTAAAAGGCCCAAACCTAACAATTCTGAAGTCATGATTTTTCCCACTTCCACATGGTATTCTTTCCATAATGTTCCCGGTACCAACATTTTTGTGGCTTCGTTTTTCACTCGTAAAGCCGCATTGTACACTTCTTTTTGTCTTTCAGAAAAACGACCGGAAACCGGAATCATTCGTGTCATATCACTGGAATAATTGGCATATTCAGCACCCACATCCAACAAAATCAAATCACCTGCTTTGCATTGTTGGTTGTTTTCAATGTAATGTAATACGTTTGCATTTTTTCCAGAAGCAATAATGGGCGTGTAAGCAAAACCTTTGGAACGATTGCGTAAAAATTCATGAGCAAATTCGGCTTCAATTTCATATTCCATCACATTTGGTTTTACAAACGATAACACTCTTCTGAACCCTTTTTCGGTAATATCACACGCTTTTTGAAGTAAATCAATTTCTTCGCTTTCCTTTACGGAACGTAATCGTTGTAAAATCGGATTGCTTTTTTCCACTTTGTGAGCCGGATAGTTTTCTTTCCACCATTTGATAAAACGAGCTTCTCTTGTTTCGGTTTCAATGGTGGCCCGATAATGTTCATTGGTGTTGATATACATGGTATCGGCATACGCCATCACTTCTTTTAAAACTTTATGAAAATCGGCCAACCAATACACGGTTTTGATGCCTGAAACTTCAAACGCACGCTCTTTGGTTAATTTTTCACCTTCCCAAACCGCAATGTGTTCGTTGGTTTCGCGTAGAAATAAAATTTCCTTTAAATGTTGATAAGGGGCATCCGGAAACAACAACAAAATGCTTTCTTCTTGATCAACACCAGATAAATAAAGAATATCTCGATGTTGGGCAAATGGTAAAGTAGTATCAGCACTCACCGGATAATTATCATTGGAATTAAAAACTGCAACACTATTTGGCTTCATCTGAGCTGTGAATTTTGCTCTGTTATTGATGTATAAATTGCGATCGATTGGATGGTATTTCATGGTAGGAAAATAAAAATTAGTTATCAAAAATAACAAGAATCACCCAAACCGCTGTTAATCCTTTACTAAAATTTTGCGATACGATTAGATATTGTTACATTTCCACATTAAAATTTTCAAGCATGAAAAATCTTTATATTGCTTTTGTTGGGTTATTATTTTTTTCAAATACATCAGTAGCTCAGCAATCTACCTCATCACTTGTTAAAAATGTAAAAATCGAAAACATTGGACCAACTATCATGAGTGGAAGAGTGGTTGATGTGGATGTAAATCCAAATAAACCTACTGAATTTTATGTGGCGTATGCATCCGGTGGTGTATGGTATTCCAACAACAACGGAATGAGTTTTCAACCCATCATGGATACAGCTCCAACCATCAATGTGGGTGAAATTGCAGTTGATTGGAAAAACGGAACCATTTGGGTTGGAACCGGTGAACACAATGCTTCTCGTTCTTCGTATGCCGGAATTGGAGTACTAAAATCAACTGATAATGGCAAAACGTGGATTAACACCGGGTTAAAAGACAGTCATCATATTGGTAAAATCGAAATTAATCCGTCAAATCCCAACGAAGTAATTGTGGGTGTAACCGGACATTTGTATTCCAAAAATGCTGAAAGAGGCATTTACAAAACCACTGATGGAGGACAAACGTGGAAACAAACCTTGTTTGTTGATGATGAAACCGGAATTATTGATATTTCAGTTTCACCAAAAAATTTCAATATTCAATATGCTGCCGCTTGGAAAAAAGATAGGAAAGCTTGGAATTTTTTAGGCAATGGCAAAACTTCCGGAATTTACAGAAGTGAAGACGGCGGAAATTCTTGGGCGTTAATTTCAACTCCGGAAAGTGGTTTTCCAACCGGAGAAGGAGTCGGTAGAATTGGTCTGGCGGCTTTTGACAATCAAATCGTATATGCCGTTTTGGACAATCAATTTAACCGACCAAAATCGGAGACCAAAAAAAGTACTATGCCGGAAATGTTTAGCGTTCCCGGGGAGGTTTTTATGCAAATTTCAGATGTTGAAATCAATAATGTACTCAAGAAACACGGCTTGATTGAAAAATACAGAGCTCAAAATTTGAAAAACATGGTCAGTGATGGCGATGTATTACCGGAAGAAGTCAAAATGATTATTTCTGATGCTAACAAAGCGTTGTTTGAAACAGAAGTAATTGGAGCAGAAGTCTATAAATCTATTGATGGTGGAAAAAAATGGAAAAAAACACACGAAGGATTTATTGATGATTTTTATTATACCTATGGATATTATTTTGGAAGAGTTTCGGTTGATTTATCCAATTCAGATAAAATCTATGTTTCCGGAGTGCCTTTAATTAAGTCGGATGATGGTGGAAAAACATTTGTTTCCATCAACCGTGAAAATGTGCATTTAGATCATCATATTGTTTGGGTAAATCCATCACAACCCGGTCATTTAATCAATGGAAATGATGGGGGTTTAAATATTTCGTATGATGATGGAGCCAATTGGACGAAGTGTAATCCGCATAGCGTCAGTCAGTTTTACTCCGTAAATGTTGATTATCAATCCAATTATAATGTTTATGGTGGTATGCAAGATAATGGGGTTTGGGTGGGTCCCAACAATTATAAATACGATGTAGAATGGCACCAAGAAGGAAAATATGCGTATGAAAGTTTGATGGGTGGCGATGGTATGCAAACCCAAATTGACAGAAGAAATCCGAATATTGTTTTTACCGGATTTCAGTTTGGCAATTACTATCGAATAGACCGTGATAAAAAAGACATGAAATACATTTCGCCAAAAGCCAAAAAGGATGAAAAACCATTGCGTTTTAATTGGCAAACCCCGATTTTGTTGTCTTCCTATAATCAAGATGTTTTGTACATGGGTTCACAATATCTTCATCGATCATTTAACCAAGGTGAAACATGGGAAAAAATTTCCGGCGACTTAACCCAAGGCGGAAAAGAAGGAAACGTGGCCTATGGAACGATTACTACTTTTAGTGAAAGTCCGTTTCAATTTGGTTTACTTTATGTAGGAAGTGATGATGGATTAGTTTATGTTTCCAAAGACGGAGGTGTTTCATGGCAGGTCATTTCTACTACTTTCCCAAAAGATTTGTGGGTGTCAAGAGTTGTAGCCTCTAAACACAAAAAAGAACGAGTGTATGTTACGCTTAACGGGTATCGTTGGGATGATTTTAAACCTTATGTTTACCAATCGGATGATTATGGTCAAACATGGAAATCGATTGAGCCAACTTTTGAATCTAATGCTGTAAATGTGATTGTTGAGGATACGGTAAATCCGGAAATTTTATATTTAGGAACCGATAACGGATTGTATGTTTCCTTTCAGAGTGGTAAAGACTGGCAACCTTTTATGAATGGTTTACCGCCGGTGGCTGTTCATGATTTGGTGATTCAAACAGAAGCAAAAGATTTGATTGTGGGCACGCATGGAAGATCGATTTACAAAGTGAATTTATCAGCAGTTCAACAGTTAAACAACGAAGTATTAGCAACTACTTTAAAAATTTTTCCAATAACAAATATTACACATTCCGACTATTGGGGTAATACTTGGAGTGCTTGGCTTCCTGCGAATGAGCCATCTGTTAAAATTGATTTTTACACAGGTTCAGTCGGTGAAGTAAACATTCAAGTCTTAAATGATAAAGGAGTTGTGATAAGCGAAACAACACAAAAAGTAGATGTCGGAATCAATCAATGGGAATATGATTTAGAAATTTCAAAAACGGTTCATGATATCTTGCGAAAAAAAGATAAGAAAATTGTTTTTAAACCTACCAGAAAAGGAAAAGTATACCTTTCACCAGGTAAATATCAAGTAAAAATTTCCAAAGAAAAGAACATTGAAACAAGTTTTTTTGAAGTAATAGAAAACAAACTTAATTAGTAGCAAAAATGAAAATATTCTTTAAATCACTATTGTTATTTGTTTTGTTTAGTTCATTAGCTTTTGCCCAAACAAAAATGCCATATCAAGTTTTTACTAAAAACGGTAAAAAATCTTCATATGAGAAAATGCTCAAAGCTACAGAAAAAGTAGAGCTTGTGTTGTTTGGAGAGCACCATGATAACTCTGTTGTACATTGGTTGCAACTTGAGTTGACAAAAGATTTAGCTGAAAAAAGAACTTTGGTTTTAGGGGCAGAAATGATTGAAGCCGATAACCAAAAGCAATTGAATCAATATTTAAACGGTGAAATCAACCAAAAGCAATTTGATTCTACCGCTCGTTTGTGGAACAATTACAAAACAGATTACAAACCTTTGGTTGATTTTGCCAAAGCAAAAAACTTTCCTTTTATTGCTACCAATGTACCCAGAAGATATGCAAGTATAGTTTTTAAAAAGGATTTTGCCGGTTTGGATGAATTAACATTAGAGGAGAAAAGCTGGATAGCTCCTTTGCCTATTCCGTTTGACATTACTTTACCGGGATATCAAAAAATGTTGGAAATGATGGGTGGTCATGCCGGCGAAAAGATGCCGAAAGCCCAAGCATTAAAAGATGCAACCATGGCATATTTTATAGTGCAAAATTTAAAGAAAGATACTGTTTTTGTTCATTACAACGGAACCTATCACAGTGATTTTTTTGAAGGAATCAATTGGTATGTGCATCAATACCGAAAAAATACTTCTATTGTAACCATAGCAACTGTTGAACAAAAAGATATTTCTAAAGTAGAAGAAGAACATCTAAACAAGGCAGATTTTATTTTGGTAATTGATGAAGATGTAACAAAAACATATTGAATTTGAAAGGTCAATTTTGTGTTTTTTCCATTTTTATTCGAGTTTTAGTGAAAAAATAATTCAACACATGTTAATCCTTCTTTAAAATCACTTTAAATTAGTTCGAAAAGGTTGTAGTTAATTGTAAATAACCATAAATTTGTGTGAAATTTTTAAAAATTTATTTACACAACGTTATGGCAAAATCTGCACTTTTAAAGTCGTCTATCGGAAAAAAATATTGGATGGCTCTTACGGGTTTATTTTTATGCTTGTTTTTAGCGGGTCATTTGGCGGGTAATTTACAGTTGTTACTTCCCAATAGTAAGGCACAATTCAATGAATATGCTTTATTTATGACTACTAATCCAGCAGTAAAAATTCTTTCTTATTTAACTTACATTTCAATCTTATTCCACATTGTTGATGGAATTTTGTTAACGATTCAAAACAGAAAAGCAAGACCGGTTGGTTATGCTAAATCCAATCCCTCTGCGAACAGTAGTTTTGCATCAAGAAACATGGCGGTGTTAGGAACTTTGGTTATGGTATTTATTGCTACACACATGATTAATTTCTGGGCAAAAATGCATTTTGATGAGAATATGCCAATCGTCATAAAAGAAACCGAAAACAGAGGTAATGTTATTAAACAAGCTGTAGGGTCTAAAGATTCACCCTATCCCTTTTTTACGGTTGATGAAAAAGGAGCTATAACAGAAGAATTACTCAACAACATAAAAATACAAAGTAATGGTCAGTATGATCTGGAAAAGAAAGATGTAACTACGATTGTACAGAAAAAAGACGGTGAAGTCGTTTTTATTGCACAAAAAGACCTTTACCAACTAACAATTGATTTTTTCAAAAGTAAAAACAAGCTTTTTGGTGTAATTCCGAATGAAGGATTATTTTTTACCTTGTTTTATGTGCTTTCGATGTTCGTTTTGGCATTTCACTTATGGCATGGTTTCCATAGTGCTTTCCAATCATTAGGGTTGAGTAATCCTAAATGGACGCCAAGAATCAAATTTGTTGGAAAAGCTTTTGCGGTAGTAGTACCATTATTGTTCGCTATCATCCCGCTTTATATTCATTTTACTAAATAATCAACATCAGCTATATTATGAAGTTAGATTCAAAAATACCGGAAGGTCCAATTGCTCACAAATGGACAAACCACAAAAATCATTTAAAATTAGTTGCTCCCAATAACCGTCCCAAAATTGATATAATTGTAGTAGGAACCGGATTGGCTGGGGGATCTGCTGCCGCTTCTTTTGGTGAGATGGGTTATAATGTTAGTGCTTTTTGTTTTCAAGATTCACCCCGAAGAGCTCACTCTATTGCCGCTCAAGGTGGAATTAATGCTGCCAAAAATTATCAAAATGATGGCGATAGTGTGTACCGACTTTTTTATGATACAATAAAAGGAGGTGATTACCGTGCTCGTGAAGCAAACGTTCACCGTTTAGCCGAAGTTTCTGGAAGCATCATCGACCAATGTGTAGCTCAAGGCGTTCCATTTGCCCGTGAATATGGCGGTATGTTGGATAACCGTTCTTTCGGTGGAACACAAGTACAACGTACGTTCTACGCTGCCGGTCAAACGGGACAACAATTACTTTTAGGAGCATATTCTGCGTTGTCTAGACAAATCGGTTTAGGTCGTGTAAAAATGTACAACCGCCACGAAATGTTAGAGTTAGTAAAAGTGGACGGAAAAGCTCGCGGAATCATTGCCAGAAACCTAATCACCGGAGAATTAGAAAGACATTCTGCTCACGCTGTAATTATAGCATCAGGAGGTTACGGAAATGTTTATTTCCTTTCTACTAATGCCATGGGAAGTAATGTAAGTGCAGGATGGAAAATCCATAAACAAGGAGCTTTATTCGCTAATCCATGTTTTGTGCAAATTCACCCAACGTGTATTCCGGTTCACGGGACCAATCAGTCGAAATTAACATTAATGTCTGAATCATTGCGTAATTCAGGCCGTATTTGGGTGCCGAAAAAGAAAGAAGATGCCGAAGCGATTCGTGCCGGAAAATTAAAACCAACGCAAATTGCTGAAGAAGATAGAGATTATTTCTTGGAAAGAAGATATCCTGCGTTTGGTAACTTAGTGCCTCGTGACGTAGCTTCAAGAGCTGCCAAAGAGCGTTGTGATGCAGGTCACGGAATCGAAGCCAATGACACCAATGAAGGCGTTTACCTTGATTTCTCTACCGAAATTAAAAGTAAAGGAAAACAAGCCGCTTATGCTCAAGGAAATCATAATCCTTCTGAAGAAGAAATCATCAAATTAGGTAAAAAATGGTTGGAAGAAAAGTATGGAAACCTTTTCACGATGTACCAAAAAATTACCGATGAAAATCCATACGAAACCCCAATGAAAATTTATCCTGCCGTGCATTATACCATGGGTGGTGTTTGGGTAGATTATAATTTACAATCCACAATTCCGGGTTGTTTTGTGGCGGGAGAAGCTAATTTCTCCGATCACGGAGCTAATAGATTAGGGGCTTCAGCCTTGATGCAAGGTTTAGCTGATGGTTATTTTGTATTACCTTATACAGTTTCCAACTATTTAGCCGATGAAATCAGAACCGGAAAAATCTCAACAGATTTGCCTGAATTTGCTGAAGCAGAAAACAATGTTAAGAACCAAATTGACAAATTTTTAAACAATAACGGTACAAAAACGGTTGACCATTTCCACAAACGTTTAGGTTTAATCATGTGGAATAAAGTTGGAATGGCTCGTAATGAACAAGGTTTAAAACAAGCAATTGCTGAAATTGCTCAATTGAAAGAGGAATTTCACAATGAAGTATTTGTTCCGGGAAGTGCAGATGAGTTAAACCCTGAATTGGAGAAAGCTCTTCGCGTAGCCGATTTTATCGAACTCGGACAATTAATGGCAATGGATGCGTTGCAACGTAACGAATCATGTGGGGGTCACTTCCGTGAAGAATACCAAGATGCAGAAGGCGAAACATTACGTGACGATATCAACTTCAAATATGTAGCCGCTTGGGAATATAAAGGTTCAGATATTTCTAAATCTGAATTGCATAAGGAAGAATTGAAGTACGAAGAAATCAAAATTGCAGCTAGAAATTATAAATAATAAAAAGTAATTAGTGAATAGTAATTAGTAATTAGCAAAAATGAGTGCAATCAAATCATATAAAGACTTATTAATTTGGCAAAAAGGATTTGACATTGTTATTTCAACTTATAAACTGTCAAAATTTTTTCCTCAAGAAGAGCTTTATGCACTTACGAGTCAAATAAAAAGAGCGGCAATTTCAATACCTTCCAATATTGCAGAAGGTTACGGAAGAAATACGGATAAATCATTCAGTCATTTTATCGATATTTCCAGAGGTTCTTTATATGAATTGGAAACTCAATTGCTTATTGCTAAAGAATTAGATTTTGTTCAAGATTTAAATTTGTTTAACCATATAATTAGTTTGATTAATGAAGAAAGTAAAATGATTAATGCATTTTATAATTCGCTCTCAAAAGGCTAATCACTAATCACTAATTACCAATCACTTAAAATACAACTATGAGTGCAGCAAAAAATATAAATATCACCCTAAAAATTTGGCGTCAAAAGAATGCTAAAACCAAAGGTGGAATCGAAACATACAAATTAGATAATGTTTCAACAGCGAGTTCGTTCTTGGAAATGTTAGACCAATTAAACGAGCAATTAGTTAACGAAAGAAAAGAACCGGTAGCGTTTGATCACGACTGTCGTGAAGGAATCTGCGGAAGCTGTTCCTTATACATCAACGGACGTGCACACGGTCCCGATACCGGAATCACTACTTGTCAATTGCACATGAGAATGTTTAACGATGGTGATACGATTTATGTTGAACCATGGAGAAGTAAAGCCTTCCCGGTAATCAAAGATTTGGTGGTAGACAGAAGTGCATTTGACCGTATCCAACAAGCAGGAGGTTTCGTATCAGTAAACACTTCCGGAAGAACTATTGATGCTAATTCTATACCGGTTCCAAAAGATGATGCAGACAAAGCATTTATGGCAGCCGCTTGTATTGGTTGCGGAGCATGTGTTGCCTCTTGCAAAAACGGTTCGGCGATGTTGTTCGTTGGAGCTAAAGTGTCGCAATATGCTCTTTTACCACAAGGAAAAGTAGAAGCAACAGAACGCGTTCTAAACATGGTGCGTCAAATGGACGAAGAAGGTTTCGGAAACTGTACCAACACCGGTGCTTGCGAAATCGAATGTCCAAAAGGTATTTCATTAGAAAATATTGCCCGTATGAACCGCGAATATTTAAAAGCGAGTTTATAAAACATACATAACCTGCGAATGAATTTGTGAAAATTCGTGTAATTCGTGGTAAAATCATAAAGCATTCAGCAAAAGTTGAATGCTTTTTTTTGTGACTGTTTACGGGCTTTTCACTGTAATCCATGAAGTATAAGGTTGTTAAAACTGATTTATACGGAATCAAATAAAATTTAGAAGGGTTTAATTTTTAAGTTACTACCACTTGTTTTGGTAATCAATCAAAAAAGGCAGTACTATCCGAACAACGTAAAAACGTTTTTTTATGTTGAGAATGAAAAACGTTAAAAATAATTCAGGTTACTGCCTTTTATTAAGCTTATTTTGAAAATTTGCGTTTAATTGATGGCTACATTATGTGTTTCAACTACTCCGTTGTAGGTAATAACTAGCGTATAGGTTCCCATGTTTAAATTAGACACGTCAATTACTGTTTGTGTGGCAATTGCATTAACGTTGCGAACCATTAAGCCGCTAATGTTATACAGTTTAATGTTGAGTGTATCACCCGAAACTAATAAGCCAACGGGTTGGTTTTTGAGTTGTACTGTTAAAGAAGTATCAGCGGGTACAGGAAATATAATAAAGTTTGTGCTGGTAATATTCCCTTGAGGGTTTGAACACGTACCTGAACATTCAGTAACGTTATAGGTTATGTTTTGCCACGCCGACCAACCGCAGGAATTTCTAAAGCGTACCCTAAAGGTTATTGGCTCGTTGCAAACTGGTGAAATTAAAACATATTCTGTAGTGGTATGACTCCACTGATAGTTTGTGGTTACTTTTTCCCATTGAACTTCTAAAATTTCTGGATTCGATGGCCAAAGGTTTAATTTAAGACCAATTACAGAACAACTATTTACAGGTGCTATCGGTTGAGGTAAACCTGTTTCTGTTGAATTTACATTTTCAAGAAAATTGAGCGTTGGTACACCGATGTAAATTCGTTTGGTTGTAGATACTTGAATTGGGTTTGTTTCGCTACCACCACATTGAGTGCTAAAAACAGTACCTCTAAGCGTAATCCAGCCATTAAAGTTTGTTTTTGTGATGGTAACTATTCTTGTTGTTGCTCCCGCTGTGATTGTAGCGGCGTTTCCTTCTATAATTTGCCATTGATAAGCAGAACCACCACTTGGCAAACCATAGGTGCGAGCACCGGAACAAAAGCGTTCAACACCATTAATTTCAATATTTTCGCAAACAAAAGAGCAGTTAAAAACTTGTTGATTATTGGGTATTTCATCTAGTTCACTAGCTAGCCAATTACCGTTTCTTGTATTGAATGAAATATGTGGTTCATTAATGCTTGTAATATTATAGGAAGTTGTGAAATTGGCGAATGGAATTGTTCTTGAACCAGTTGGAGGGGTTAATGAATTGTATTTATTAAGAAAGTCATTATTATTTAATATAACATTTCCGTTCCCAACATCTAAAGCACTTGGAGTAGGAATAAAGTTGAAACTTTCTTTTGCTTGCATGTCAATACCATAGCTTAATAGAATATTTGATGCTGACTGCCCTCCATTTAAAATAAATGACTCATATTTACCACCAGGATAATAATCAAAAGGTAGATTTACAGGATTGTCGTACTCTCTATTTGTTAATTCAACTGTTATTCTTGGTGTCCAACCAAAAAGATTAAAAAGAGTTTTTGTAAAAGCAATTCGACCTTTATAAATCTTGGTGGTTGTGCCAGGAGTGGGAAGTGCCTTACCGTTAAAATTAATATTAAATTTACTATTGCCTGGTAAAATTCCAATTAGCAAACCAGGTTCGTTAAATAACACTGCTAAAGTAATTGAAGAGTAAAAGTACCAAGTGGAGTTAACCATAAAACAAGGTCTGTAAGTAATTTAGTTTGTGCGTTACCTGTTATAGAAAATAATTCATCACTTGGATTAAAATTTTGAGGAATTGCACAGTGGCTTCCATTGCTTAATGAAATGTTACGAGTTTGTTGAGGATAGCCCAAATTACGTAATTCTGTTCTGAAAGTATCTCCAACAGTATTATTTAATGAAAAACCAGAACTAATATAATTGGCTAATAATTGTTTTGTGCCGGGAGCATTTAATAAATCCTGCATATCTTCTATAGTAACTGCACCACCATTACCAGATACATTGATATTCATATCGCCAACAGGAGTGCTAACAAATTGGTCAGCTAAATGACGAGCAAAATATTGAATGGCTATTGGCATATTAGCTCCTTGATGTGGAGCATCGTGGCTGATGTACAAGTTGGTTTGATGTGCTTCGCCACTATTTTCCATATCTCGCAAAGCGTAGCGACCAATAACACCACCCATACTTTGCCCTAGAACCACATTTGGTAATGAACCTTGTTTTATAGAATTTACCCATTTGATAATATCTTGCACCAAATAGGCATTGCGTTGCATATAATCTTTACCGTTTTTAAAATTGATATAGATGATGTCGTAGGTGTTAAGTTGTGAAGGCAAATTACTAAAACTATTAAATGTAGACGTTTTAAATTTTTGATATTCAACTTCTCCTAATTCATTTTCCACTCCAAATAATCCACTATCAAAACCTTCAATAACAAATAAAGGTTTACGAATAACACAATCATTTAGGGCATAATCAATTTCTAATATAGCTTGATTTACAGTACCTAAATAGGGTCTTGTACCGTAAAATTCTACTTTATCTATTCCAAAAGCATCTTGGCTACACGGCTGATTGATGGTTCTGTTTAATGTAGTGTTGTTTGTAGGTGGAATTTCGGCATCAATAAATATTTTGCTATGACTGTATAGAACTTGACCATTAGTTAACGTTAATTTATATTTCCATTCTTTTATACCAGCGGTTAAATAAGTAACCGTTTTTATTTGCCCAAAAGTTGTAGGTTGATATCCTAATCCGTCGTTAAAATCAATAGCTAAACTTTGAACACTACTACTTTGGTTGGTGTACCATAATGAACTAGGCAACTGTACTTGCATGGTTAAACTATTGTATTTAACAATTGGAGAGGCAATAGCAAAAACTTGTTTTTCATTGTATGGATTTTGCCAAACACCATTTACATATTTGTCGTACAGTTTGCCATTTGTTATGATAATGGTGTTGTTGGGTGCATCGGGTTTGAACTCATTGTATTTATAATACAAACCACTTAAAACAATTTTATTGGCTTGACGCAGATTGTTCCAATTGTTTTTAAATGTGGTTGGATTTACTAAACCAGTAACGTTTGATTGTACCCTTGCCATAAGTAAAGTGTTGTAAATGCCTTTATAATTTCCAGCATTTACCAAATTTTCATTTGTTAAGGTGCCGTTGTAAGCCGATAGTTCTTCAAATTCCATAGCATAATCGACTAATAGTTTGTGTGGAATTTTGGTTTTGTCGAGGTTTGCAAAAGTGGAGTTGATTTGTGTAGCATAAGCTGTACTCACAGTTTGTGCTTGCATAAAAGAAGTTGCAAAAAGGCAAAGCAGTAGCAACCCTTTGCCGAAAAAGAGTAATTTGTTCATAATATAATTGTGTTAAATGTTACTAATTAGTATACTGAGAGTCAAAACGTCCCTCGGTGATATGATGTATGTTCCCTTGAAAATCTTCAATGTCAAACCAAAATGTCCCAGAAACAATATAATTAACTGTGTCTAATTTGGTTATATGTAACTCCCCTGTATAAACAGAACCGTTTGTTGTAGTGAATATACCCGCCAATGCGTATGTACCACCCGCAGAAATTTCTAACTGATTAGTATTTATACCTACTAATACAATATTATCATCTTGATTACTATTATTCATTTGAAATGAAAAATAATATTCCCCAT
>LFEF01008157.1_pt1 | contig 25434 bp, 29 predicted proteins | sample 619371 | NCBI WGS metagenome assembly LFEF01 (sample SAMN03014291, study PRJNA259931) | freshwater metagenome | biome: lake; feature: waterbloom | place: China: Taihu Lake | collected 2006-08 | depth 0 m m
ATCGGGGCGAGGTGGCCGGATGGCAAACCGCCGACGCGAGGGTTTTGCCTTCGATCACGGCGCCCAGTATTTCACCGCCCGCTCGCCGGCCTTCAAGGCGGTTGCGGAACAGGCCGTGGAAGAGGGGCACGCCGGAATCTGGCCAAAGGCGGTTCATACGCTGAAAGCAGACGGCCTTGTGACCGATACTCGCCCACCTGAGCTGCGCCATATCGGCGTTCCCGGCATGAGCGCTTTTGCCAATGGATTGGCCGATGGGCTCCATATCCGCAAGGAGACGACTGTGGCGCGCCTTGCAGCATCCGAGGGAGGCTGGGCGCTGAGCGACAACGAGGGCCATGACCTTGGCCGCTTCGATCTCGTCATCTCCACCTCCCCTGCTCCGCAGACCAGCCGGCTGATGCCGGAGGCCTTTAGCGGCCATGCCGCGCTGAAGACCGTCGAAATGAGCGGCTGCTTCACCCTGATGATCGGCATCGATGGCCCGCTGGACCTCGGCTTCGAGGCCGCGCGCATCGAGGATCCCGTGCTCAGCTGGATTGCCGCCGAGGCAAGCAAGCCGGGCAGATCCGGCAGGACCGCACTGACCATCCACAGCCGAAACGATTGGGCCGAGGCCAACCTGGAGCGCGACCGCGGCGAGGTACAGGCCGAGATGCTCCAGTCCCTCAGGCAGCTTCTGGGCAGGGACTTCTCGACAGCCTCCTGGATCGACCTGCACCGTTGGCGCTACGCGAATGTCGAGAGGCCGTGCGGCCAGCCTTTCCTCTTCGATACGGCCCTTGGCCTCGGCGCCTGCGGCGACTGGTGCCTCGGCAACCGCGTCGAGGCAGCAGCCGAAAGCGCCAGAGCCCTGTCCGAACGGATGATCGCCCGCCTGCAAGGAGCCTGACCGATGTATCGCGATCCGACACTCAGCAAACTCCTCACCTATTCCGGCGCGCTGCCCTTCTGGGCGCTCGCTTTGGCGCAGGTGCTCGGCTACCAGCCTTCGCTCGCCGCCAATGCCTTCATGGCCTATGGGACGGGGATAGCCTGCTTCATGGCCGGCACCCTTTGGAGCCAGGCGCAGAACCGCAGCCAGAGCCCCAAGGTCATGCTGCTCGTCAGCAACATCCTGGCCCTCGCCGCAATCGGGGCGCTTCTGCTCTTTGCCTTTGCGCCCAAGACAGCTCTCGCGATTCAGGCTTTCGTTTTCCTGGGAATGCTCGCCGCAGATCTCGATTTCCATCGCAAGGGCGACCAACCGGCCTGGTATCTGACGCTCCGTCGCAACGTCACGCTCATTGTGCTTGCGGCCTATGCCCTCGTTATCATTCTGACATGAGATTTTTTTCGCCTGCCCTGTAAGATCCTCCAGGGGACCGACGACAAACGGGGGCATGCCATGTGGCATGCGGCTCTGAACGGCGCGGACGATGCCCGGGGGATCAAGATGAGGAATGCGGGTGAGCAGGACATGACAGGTGGGAATGGTGCGGCGGCACCCTTTCTGGCCGATGTAGTCTACATGGCGGAACTGCGCGAGCGGATGCTCAGGTTTGCAAGCCTCCAGCTTGCCGATCCCGGCCTTGCCGAAGATGCCGTGCAGGAAGCCTTGGCCGGCGCCCTGCGCAACGCCAAGGCCTTTGCCGGTCGCTCCGCCTTTCGCACCTGGGTTTTCGCCATCCTGCGCAACAAGATTGCCGACCAGATCCGCTTCAAGCGCCGCCAGTCCCAGATGATCGCCATGCCGCTGGGCAACTTTCCCGATGAGGACGAACCGCGCTACTTCGATGCCAAGGGCCACTGGGCACCGGAAAACAGGCCGAGTGACTGGGGCAACCCCGAGGTCGAGCTGCTGGGCAAGGATTTCTGGCGGGTGTTCGAGACCTGCCTCGACCATCTCCCGCCCGATCAGGGCCGCGTCTTCATGATGCGCGAATTCGTCGAGATGGAGACATCGGAAATTTGTGCCGAGGTCGGGATCACCACAACCAATCTGCATGTGCTCATGCATCGCGCCCGGCTTCGCCTGCGCAACTGCCTTGAAGGCCACTGGTTCGCACCGAAGGAGAGCCTGTCATGATCTGTGAAAACGCCACGAAACTGGCGTCTGATGCGCTTGATCGGCGCCTTTCGATCGGCGAGACGGTGGGGCTCAAGCTGCATCTGATCGGCTGCGGCGCTTGCTCCGGCTTCGTCCGTCAGATCAACCTGATGCGCTCGGCAACCCGCCGCTATGTCGCAACCGATGCATCTGAGCCCGGCGAAGGCTGATCAAGTCTCGCCGAGCTGTTCGACCGACTCTAGAACGTCCGCGCCAAGCCGTGTCGCGGCGCCGGTAGCGATCGCCATCTGGGGCAGGATCATCCATTCGAGCGTCCAAGCCGCTCCCGAGCGTTCCTGCTCATGCACCAGCGACTGGTGAAGCCCTGAGATCTGCACGGCATTAAACCGCGCCAGCGTCACCAGCACTTCCGCCTTCACGGGATTGCGCTTGTGCGGCATGGCGGAGGAAGCACCACCGCCGCCGATGACCGCCGTGCCATTGTCCGCCATCAGCGCCAGATCCTGGCCGATCTTTCCGAGGCTGCCGGTGATGTGGGAGAACAGCCCGCCGATCTCGGCAATCATGGCACGCTGGCTGTGCCATTGCGGCCTGTCCGAGAGTTGCAGGAGCCCGGCAAGGCGCGCACGCACGGCAGTGCCTTTGTCACCCAGTTTCTCCAGCGTTCCGGCGGCGCCTCCGAACTGCAGCGGAAGTCCGGCCTTGAGCAAACCCTGCACGACACCGCGGTGCGCAACGATTGGCTGCTTCCAGCTTTCGATGCGATCCGAAACCGTGATCGGGATCGCCGCCTGCATGCGCGTGCGGCCCATGAGCGGCTTGGTTCCGAAGCGCCCGATGAGGGCGTCGAGCGCTGCTGTGATCGCCGCAAGCCGCTGATCCATGATCGACAGCACGCTCACCAGCCGCAGCATCAGCCCCGTGTCGATCGCATCCTGGCTTGTCGCGCCGACATGCAGATGTTTACCATGCTCGCCGAGCGCCGCCCGCCATTGCCGAACCAGATCGGGGATCACCACGCCGTCGCGCCCGATCGACTGCTTGAGCGCATCGAGATCGGCAACGAACTGCTCCGGAAGAAGCGCAATCGCGGCAGCAGCCTCGGCAGGGATCAGGCCTTCGGCGGCTTCCGCCCCGGCAAGCGCCACCTCGAATTGCAGCATGGCCGAAAGCTCGGCTGCGGCCGAAAACTGCGCGCCGATCTCGTCATCGCCCAGCAGGCCTGAAAGGATCGGATGGTCGAAGACGGATGCGGTCATGCGGATCTCAAGGCCCTTCTCAGATGTCGAAGAAGATCGTCTCCTTCTCCCCCTGCAGGTGAATGTCGAAGTGATAGGTCGAACCCTCGCGCTGCGCAATCAGGGTCGGTACGCGAACCCGATGCTCCACGCGCGCGAGCACGGGATCTTCGGCATTGGCAGCCTCTTCATCGCCGAAATAGAGGCGGGTATTGAGGCCGATATTGATGCCGCGCGCGACGATCCAGAAGGAGATATGCGGCGCCATCAACCGACCATCGGGAAAGGGCACCCGACCCGGCTTGATCGTCTCAAAGCGATATTCGCCGGTCGAGAGGTCACAGGGGCAGCGCCCCCAACCTGTAAAGTTCGGATCGGCACTGCCACGCGTCTCGGACCGGCTGTTGTACAGCCCCTCGGCATCCGCCTGCCAGATTTCGATCAGCGCATCCTTGAGCGGAGTGCCCGAGCCATCGATGACCCGGCCGGTGACGGTGATGCGCTCGCCGCGCGTCTTCTCGTTGACCATGCTGGTCCCGAGATCGACGGGATAGACGCCCTTGATCTCGGCGAAATTCGGCGTCAGCCCGATATGCACATAAGGGCCGGCCGTCTGCGACGGGCTTTCCTTGAGGTAGCCGAGAGACTGGACCATCAGTTCCCCTCCATCCGGTTTTCAAACAGCGTCGAGCGACGACCGCGCAAGATGATGTCGAACTTGTAGGCGCGGGCATCCATAGGGATGGTTGCCGACCAGTCGAGGGCGGCGACCAACTGCTCGATGGCTTGGCGATCCGGGATCGTCAGCACGATCGGACACTTCCAGATCATCGGATCGCCCTCGAAATACATCTGGGTGATCAGGCGCTGCGAGAAGCCATGGCCGAAGATCGAGAAGTGGATATGCGCTGGTCGCCAGTCGTTGACCCCGTTCGGCCAGGGATAGGGGCCGGGCTTGATGGTTCGGAAGGCGTAATAACCGTTCTCGTCGGTTATGGTCCGCCCACACCCTCCGAAATTCGGATCGAGCGCCGCCAGATAGCTTTCCTTCTTGTGGCGATAGCGCCCGCCGGCATTGGCCTGCCAGAATTCGACGAGAGCCCCCGGAACCGGCCGTCCACGCTCGTCGAGCACGCGGCCATGCACGATGATCCGCTCGCCGATCGCGCTCTCGCCGGGCTTGGCGAAGTTGTGGATCAGGTCGTTATCGAGTTCGCCCAGCATGGAATGGCCAAAGACCGGACCGGTGATCTCGGATTTGGTGCCATCGAGTGACAGAAGCGCTTTCTGCGGCGAACGCAGGACGGACGTCTTGTAGCCCGGAGTATAGGCCGGCGGATGCCAGGCACGGTCGCGCGGAAAGAAGGCCCCGGTCTCCGGCTTCTTGTTTGAAAGGTCAGTCATGGCTCCCTCCCCCGGCCTCACCGGCATCCATCTGTTCAAACACGTGTTTGGCGATCTTGAAAGCCCTGTTGGCTGCGGGAACGCCGGCATAGATGGCCACATGCATCAAGGCTTCGGTGATGTCCTCGCGGCTCGCACCGGTGTTAGCGGTGGCCCGCACATGCATGGCGACCTCTTCGTCATGGCCGAGTGCCGCCAGGAGCGCGATCGTGATCATCGACCGCTCCCGCGAACTGATGCCGGGACGTGACCAGACGGTGCCCCAGGCGCCCTCGGTGATCATCTCCTGAAACGGCTGATCGAAGGACGTGGTCGCCGCAGTCGCACGGTCGACATGGGCATCGCCCAGCACGCGGCGGCGGGTGACCATGCCCTGCCGATAGCGATCAGATGGACTGCGGGCATCAGCCATGGGCTGCCTCTCCTGAAATGACGGGCGCAAGAAAGGCCTCGATGATGGTGGTAAGCATGTCCGGCTGCTCCACACAGGGTATGTGGCCGGCATCCTTGATGACTTCGAAGCGTGCACCGGGCACGAGCCTGGCCAGCGACAGCACGAGATCGGGCGGCGTGGCGCCATCCTGATCACCGACCACGCAGAGCGTGGGAACCGCAATCCGTTGAGCGGCAGCGGTATAATCGGCATCGCGGATCGCCGCACAGGTGCCAATATAGCCCTCCACCGGCTGGCGGAGCATCATGTTGCGATAGCCCGGAAATGCAGGATCGCTGTTGCGGAATGCGGGCGTGAACCAGCGCTCCATGACGCCGTCGACGATGCCAGAAAGACCGCCTTCTTCGATGGCCTTGATGCGGGCTGCCCACATCTCTGCCGTACCGATCTTGTGGGCCGTATCGCAGAGGATCAGCGCCTTCACCAGATCCGGGCGACTGGCATAAAGCCCCTGGGCAATCAGCCCGCCAACCGACAAACCACAGATAACTGCCTGTCGAACATCCAGATGCTCCAGCAACCCGATCAGGTCATCGACATGGTCTTCGATCGAGTACGGGGCCAGACCGACATCCGAGAGACCATGGCCGCGCTTGTCATAGGTCAGCAGCGGATAGCTGCCGGCGAGCCGAACGATCACGTCGCGCCAGATGCGAAAATCCGTTCCCAGCGAATTGATGAAGACGATGACCGGCTTGTTGCCCGGCCCACCGATGATCTGGTGATGCAGGCTGACGCCGTTGACCTGAACGAACTGCACGGGTTCCTCCTCCGTTGACCCCATATTGCTCATGCGGTTTGGTTAGGTAAAATGATGTTTTCCACGAAACACCTAACCGTAAGGTTATGCTTTCATGATCGACAATCGCGTCAAGTTTCGCCATCTGCAGACATTCGTCGAGGTTGCGCGCCAGAAAAGCGTGATGAAGGCGGCGGAACTCCTGCATGTCAGCCAGCCTGCGGTGACCAAGACCATCCGCGAACTCGAGGAAGTTCTAGGCGTCGCCGTATTCGAGAAGGATGGTCGCGGCATCCGCATCACTCGCTACGGCGAGGCGTTCCTGAAGCATGCGGGAGCGGCGCTGACGGCTCTGCGGCAGGGTTTCGATTCCGTTTCCCACGCTCTGCATGCCGACGCCCCGCCCATCCGGATCGGCGCCCTGCCAACGGTCTCCACCCGGATCATTCCGCAGGCCATGACCTTGTTCCTGAAGGAAGACGTGCCGGCCCGGATCAAGATCGTCACCGGCGAAAACGCCGTCCTGCTGGAACAGTTGCGGGTCGGCGACCTCGATCTCGTCGTCGGCCGTCTGGCAGCGCCCGAGCAGATGACCGGCTTTTCCTTCGAGCATCTCTATTCCGAGCAGGTGATCTTCTGCGTGCGCGCCGGCCATCCGCTGCTCTCAGCCGGCTCCGACCTCTTCGGAGAACTCGAACGCTATCCCGTGCTGATGCCGACACGGGCATCGATCATCCGCCCCTTCGTCGAGCGTTTCCTGATCGCCAATGGCATCTCCGGCCTGCCCACCCAGATCGAAACGGTGTCCGACAGCTTCGGCCGCGCCTTTGTGCGCCAGACGGATGCCATCTGGATCATCTCCGCAGGCGTCGTGGCGACGGACCTTGCCGATGGCACGCTGGCAGCCCTGCCGATCGACACAAGCGAAACGAAGGGACCTGTCGGGCTCACGGTCCGGGCGGACGCCGTTCCTTCCATGCCGCTCGCGCTTCTGATGCGCACGATCCGCGAAGCCGCAGCGGAAGCGGCAAAAGCCTGACGGTCAGGGCAGCAGTGGCTTGAGCATCGCCTGCATGTCCCGCATCGCCGGCAGGCAATGGGCCGGCAGATCGGCGGCGGGCAGAATGGCAGCCGGCGCGCCGACATTGATCGCAGCCACCACCCGGCCGCGGTCGTTGCTGACAGGTATGGCAATCGAACAGAGACCGATCTCCAGCTCCTGGTCGATCACGGCATAGCCCTGCTGGCGCACCTTGCCGATCTCCTCCTTCAGCAAACGCGGATCGGTCAGCGTCCGGGGCGTATGCGCCTTCAACTGCGATGCGGCGAGTATCGCATCCACCTCGGTGTCCGAAAGTGCCGCCAGCAGCACCCGGCCCATCGACGCGCTATAGGCCGGCAGCCGCGACCCCGGCATCAGATTGATCGACATGACCCGCTTTTGTGCAGCACGGGCGATGTAGACGACTTCGGTGTTATCCAGGATCGATGCCGAGGCGCTGTGCCCCACACGTTCGGACAGTTGATCGAGATGCGGCTGCAGCAGAACCGGCAGCGGCGTGGCCGACAGCCAGGCATGGCCGATCCGCAGGATCTTCGGCGTCAGCGAGAAGAACTTCCCGTCATAGTCGGCATAGCCGAGTTCCGCGAGCGTGAGCAGGCAGCGCCGGGCGGTCGCCCGGTCCAGCCCGCTGATATCAGAGGCGTCAGTGATGCTCAGCCGCTGACGCTCGGGGCCGAAGGCTTCGAGCACCTTCAACCCCTTGGCAAAACCACCCATCAGATCGCGTTCACCTACAGCCATGCAGCACCCCACCCTGTGCGATTATCGAACAAATATCAAATATCGCACAAAACACTTGCTGTCGATGTGCAGGCGGACTTATTTGTCAGCATGAGGAGGCGGCTGGCGTGCCGCCTGAGGAAACGGGAGTTCCCATGGACAAGACTATCCCAAGCCTGGCCCAGGCCGTGGCCGGCATCGGCGACGGCGCGACCGTCATGATCGGCGGCTTCGGCGGCTCCGGCGCGCCGATCGAGCTCATTCACGCGCTGATCGACAAGGGCCCGAAGAACCTGACAGTCATCAATAATAATGCCGGCAACGGGCGCATCGGCATTGCAGCCATGATCGATGCGGGTCTCGTGAAGAAGATGATCTGCTCATTCCCGCGCTCCTCCGACCCCCGCGCCTTTACCGACCGTTACCTCGCCGGTCAGATCGAGCTGGAACTGGTGCCGCAAGGTACGCTGGCCGAGCGCATCCGCGCCGGCGGCGCCGGCATCCCGGCCTTCTACACCCCGACCGGCTTCGGCACGGAATTGGCAGAAGGCAAGGTCATCGCCGAGTTCGATGGCCGCAAATATGTGCAGGAGCGCTGGCTGAAGGCCGATTTCGCCATCGTCAAGGCGCATCTCGGCGACACCATGGGCAACCTGACCTATCGGATGGCCGGCCGCAACTTCAATCCGCTGATGTGCATGGCCGCCGCCAAGACCATCGCCCAGGTTTCGAAAATCGTGAAGCCCGGCGAGATCGATCCCGAGCAGGTGATCACCCCTGGCATCTTCGTCGATGGCGTCGTTGAAGTCGCCAACCCGCAACAGGAAGAAGAGCTCATCCGAGCCGGAGTGGTCTACGCATGACCGACGCACCCACGATCAATACGCGCGATGACATCAAACTCTCCAACGCCCAGATCGCCTGGCGCGCTGCCCAGGATATCGCCGACGGCGCCTACGTGAACCTCGGCATCGGCTTCCCGGAAATGGTGGCCAAGTTCCAGCCTGAGGGACGCGAAGCGATCTTCCACACGGAAAACGGCGTGCTGAACTTCGGTGAAGCCCCTGCCGCCGGCGAGGAAGACTGGGACCTGATCAATGCCGGCAAGAAGGCGGTTACGCTGAAGCCGGGTTCCGCCTTCTTCCACCATGCCGACAGCTTCGCCATGGTCCGCGGCGGCCATCTCGATGTCGCGATCCTCGGCGCCTATCAGGTGGCCGAAAACGGCGACCTCGCCAACTGGCGCGTCGGCTCCAAGGGCGTTCCCGCCGTTGGCGGCGCCATGGACCTCGTGCATGGCGCAAAGCAGGTCGTGGTCATCACCGAACACGTCACCAAGGACGGCAAGCCGAAGCTCGTCGAGCGCTGCTCGTTCCCGCTGACCGGCGTCGGCTGCATCACCCGCGTTTATACGAGCCATGCCGTGATCGACATCGTCGATGGCAAGTTCGTCGTGCGCGAAAAGCTTGGCCCCATGACCATGGACGAGCTGCAGGCCATGACCGGCGCCAAGCTGCATACCGACGGTCCGGTTGCCGACCTCGTCGTGCCGGCCCTGTGAGGACATCGATATGACCGAAGCCTTTATCTGCGATTACATCCGCACGCCCATCGGCCGTTTCGGCGGCTCGCTCTCCTCCGTCCGCGCCGATGATCTCGGCGCTGTGCCGCTGAAGGCGCTGATGGAGCGTCATGCCGGTATCGACTGGGAAGCCGTCGAGGACGTGATCTTCGGCTGCGCCAACCAGGCCGGCGAAGACAACCGCAACGTCGCCCGCATGTCGGCCCTGCTCGCCGGCCTGCCCGTCTCCGTCACCGGCACCACGATCAACCGCCTCTGCGGCTCCGGCATGGATGCCGTGATCACGGCGGCCCGCGCCATCAAGTCCGGCGAAGCCGAGCTGATGATCGCAGGCGGTGTCGAAAGCATGAGCCGCGCGCCTTTCGTCATGCCCAAGGCTGAAACGGCCTTCTCCCGCAATGCCGAGATCTACGACACCACCATCGGCTGGCGCTTCGTCAACCCGCTGATGAAGAAGCAATACGGCGTCGATTCCATGCCGGAGACCGGCGACAATGTCGCGATCGATTTCAAGGTTTCCCGCAAGGACCAGGACGCCTTCGCCGTGCGCAGCCAAGCCAAGGCGGCGGAAGCTCAAGCCAATGGGCGGCTGGCGAAGGAAATCGTTGCTGTCACCGTGCCGCAGCGCAAGGGTGACCCCGTGATCGTCGACCGCGACGAGCACCCGCGCGCGACATCGGTCGAGGCGCTGGCCAAGCTGAAGCCGGTCAACAAGATGGAAGGGGCTACCGTCACTGCTGGCAATGCCTCGGGCGTCAATGACGGGGCCGCCGCCCTGATCATCGCCTCGGAAGCTGCGGTGAGGAAATACGGCCTTAACCCGATCGCCCGCATCCTGGGCGGTGCGACGGCAGGCGTTCCGCCGCGCATCATGGGCTTCGGCCCGGCCCCAGCCTCGAAGAAACTGCTCGCCCGCCTCGGCCTGACGCAACAGCAGATCGACGTCATCGAGCTGAACGAAGCCTTTGCGAGCCAGGGCATCGCCACGCTCCGCGATCTCGGCATTGCCGATGACGACCCGCGCGTCAATCGCAACGGCGGCGCGATAGCACTTGGCCACCCGCTCGGCATGTCGGGCGCCCGCATCGCCGGAACCGCCGCGCTGGAACTCAAGGAAACAGGCGGGCGCTATGCGCTCTCCACCATGTGCATCGGCGTCGGCCAAGGCATTGCGATTGCCCTGGAACGGGTTTGACAGACGATTGAAGGCGCCCCATGCGGGCGCCTTTTCACTTCAGGGATTGAGAAAGGTCAGGATCAGCTGATGCACAGCACCGCCCGGTGACATCTCCACCTGGTCGTATTCGCTGTGACGCGCCACATGCGCATCCGAAATCGGCTTCAATTGCGCCTGAAGGGCCGCGCGCACTTTCTTGCAGCCCGGATCGTTTTCATCACGCAGGCCGATGGAGACATCCTGGATCTGCTGGGTCAGATCCTTCATGAACTGCCCATGCAGTTTCTCGTGGGTGACGATGCCGTCGTAGAAGGCCTGCCACTTTGCCTCCACGTCTGGAGAAAGCTTCTGAGCGGGCTTCGGCAGCGTGTAGGTGATGATCAGCTTCGGCTTTGCGGATGCGAGCACGCAGGCCTGCCCCTGCTGCTGATAGTCGCGCTGCCAGGTGAGCTTGAAGGTCGTGTGGGCAATCACCCGGCCGAGACTGAGCTTCGGCCCGCGCTCGCCGATCGACTGGTAGAGCTCCATCGGCGATGTGCCATTGACCTTGTAATGCTCGATCTTCTCGGTGGGCTGCCATTCCTGGGCAACGGCCGGCGCTGCTGCACCGAAGGCAATCAGAAGGAGGGAAAGCAGGGGCAGTTTTGGCATCACGGTCACGAAGTGCTCCTTGGATCGGGCTTCGTGATAACTGTGCAAAGGGACAACCGCAACGAAGATGTGACCAAGTCCCTAGCCGTTCGCCGGATTTTGATAACCTGCGCTTACCGTAATTTTAACGGACTCTGATATAGAAACCATGGAGGGAATGACGAGGAAAGCAGACAGGCGTGGACACAAAAGGGACACAGCAGGATCTACGGACACGTCTCGGGCAATGGCTCGATTTGCTCAAGGTGCCGAACGGCAACCCGGCGCTGACCGCAGCGCAATTCGAAGCTTTTTCGAGGCAGGTCCCCCTGCTTTACTTCATCCTCGCCACCAACATGATCTCGCTGTCCTGGACCCACCAGGGCGCGGCTCCCGATTATCTCGTCGTCTATCTGCCGGCAGTCATGACGACCCTGTTCGCGCTGAGATCACTTATCTGGCTGCGCGGGCGCAAGCGCCAGCGGACGCCGGAACAGGCCTATCGGCAGCTCCGGGCCACCAATATCCTGTCCTTTCCCATCGCGGTCGTCTGCACAGCCTGGTCGGTATCTCTCTTGCCCTATGGCGATGCCTATCAGAACGCCCACGTCGCCTTCTTCATGGCCATCACCGTTATCGGCTGCATCTTCTGCCTGATGCATCTGCGTTCCGCAGCGCTGATCGTCACGGTTACCGTCAATCTGCCCTTCTTCGTGGTGATGTGCCTGAGCGGAGAACCGACCTTCATCGCGACCGGCGTGAACGTCATTCTGGTGACGATGGCGATGATCATGATCCTGATCTCGCATTATCGCGACTTCCGCCAACTTCACGAGTCCCGCAACGTCCTGATGCTGCAGCAGCAGGCACTGCAGGAACAGAACAAGGCGATGCAGGCGCTCTCGGATGAAAACCTGCGGCTTGCGAACCTTGACAGCCTCACGCTGCTCGCCAATCGCCGCAGCTTCTTCCAGATGTTGGAAATGGCCTTCAACCGGGCAAGCACCACCGGCGGCAAGCTCGCGGTGGGCGTCATCGACCTCGACGGCTTCAAACCGGTCAACGATCTCTACGGCCACTCGGCCGGCGACAAGGTTCTGATCGAGATCAGCAATCGCCTCTCGACAATGGCGGATGAGCGTCTTTCCGTTTACCGCCTGGGCGGCGACGAATTCGGCCTGCTGTTCCAGGGCGACGTCGCCGAAAGCGGTGTCATGTCGCTCGGCGAAAAGGTGTGCGAGATGATCGCCGAGCGCATCAATATCGGCAGCGGCATGGTGCAGGTCACCGGTTCCGTCGGTTTCGCCCTCTACCCCGATGTCGGCCATACGGGCCAGGAGATCTACGAACTGGCAGACTACGCGCTTTATACGGCCAAGCGACGTCACCGTGCCGGAACGGTGATCTTCAACGCCGTCCAGGCGAACGAACTCAACCGACAGAAGGTCGTAGAAGAGGCACTTGTTGCGGCAGATCTCGAGAAAGAATTGTCACTCGTTTTCCAGCCCATCACCTGCGTCGACCGACGTATCTGCATCGGCTTCGAGGCACTCGCTCGCTGGGAAAGTCCGCGCATAGGACAGGTATCTCCGGCCGAATTCATCCCCGTTGCCGAGCATAACGGTCGTATAACGCTGATGACCCGTATGCTGCTGGAACGCGCCTTGAAGACCGCCTCCCTGTGGCCACAGGATATCTACCTCTCCTTCAATCTGTCTCCGCACGATCTGGCATCGCCGGAAAACACGCTGAAAATCGTCTCGATCGTCTTGAAGAGCGGCTTCGATCCGCGCCGCATCAATTTCGAGATCACTGAAACCGCGGTCATGCATGACTTCGAGCAGGCAAACGCCTCGATCCAGATGCTCCGCGAACTGGGCGCGGGTATCTCGCTCGACGACTTCGGCACCGGTTATTCGAGCTTGAACCACGTCCACAAGCTGCCGCTGACCAAGATCAAGATCGATGGCAGCTTCGTGCGCAACATCCATACGCGCAAGACGAGCTTCAATATCGTCAAATCCGTTCTGGCACTCTGCAGCGAGATGGAGCTTGAAGCGATCGTCGAAGGCGTCGAAACGGAAGAAGAGCTTCGGATCCTCGAAAGCCTCGGCGTCCGTGCGGTCCAGGGCTTCTATTTCGGCAAGCCGATGACATCAGAGGAAACCGTCAAGCGGCTCGCGCTGCAGGATGCCCAGGCCCTCGCCTCCTGAGGATCAGCCTTTCATTCCAAGCATCCGCGCCTTCAACGCGCGCACGGTTTCAGCATCCGTGCGCCGCGTCGTCTCGGGGGAAAACCCGAGTTCGGCAAGCCTGCTCTCGCTCCGGGCCACCTGACTGCAGGAAGCATGAAGTTCACGAATTCCGGGGATCGCCAGCAGGCGCGTGACATTCTCCGGCCGCACGCCACCACCGGGCATGATGGCGATACGCCCAGCGCCGCGGCGTGCAAGTCGCGCCAGCGTTTCGAGCCCCTCTTCCGCATGGCGGACACCACCCGATGTCAGAATGCGGGAAAAGCCGAGCGCGATGGCAAGATCGAGTGCCACGTCCATATCGCCGACGACATCGATCGCCCGGTGCAAGGTGAGGTCCAGCCCCGCAGCCGCTCTGACAAGCCGACGGATGACATCGGCATCAAGCGTCGCTTGCGTCGTCGTTGCTCCGATCACCACTCCCGCCAGCCCTGCCTCGCGAGCGGCGGCGATGTCGGCCTCCATGACCACGATTTCGGCTTCGGAATAGGTGAAATCTCCGGCGCGGGGACGGATCAGCGCGTGGACCGGGATCGGCGCCTTGGCCGCCAAGGCCATGAAGCCGCGCGACGGGGTCAGGCCACCGGCGCCGAGAGCCGAACAAAGCTCGATGCGATCGGCACCGCCCGCAATCGCGGCATCGAGACCGGCAACATCGTCGACACAGATTTCGAGCAGCGGCTCAGTAGGTTTGCTGGCAGACGTTGCGACCACCTGATCCTCACCCTTTTGCATTCGAATTCGGCTTTCGATCCAAAAACCACAGCAAACACACACCCGAAAAGCCGGCGATCGAGGCAATGATCGCCGTTCCCGCATAGTCGCTGATGCTGGTGCCGAGCGCAAACATCAGCGAGGCCATTCCACCGCTCAAGAAAATGTTGACCGCGATCAGCGAGCTGCCGAGACCGGCGCGGTCGGCGATCAGGTTCTGCAGATAGGTAATCGGGATCGCGATGATGCCGGCGGCTCCGAGGCCTGCCACGACAGTCAACAGATAGACATCCATGGGTCGGTCGGCGAGGCCGAGGAAGACGAGATAACTGCAATAGATCAGCGCGGCCGTGACCATGGCAAAGAGGATGGAGGTGCGCGCCTCGACCCATCCCCAGAAGAGGATGAAGATGATCTCGAGGAAGGCGACGATCCCGACGATGATGCCGACATCAGCCGGTGTTCCGCCGGCCTTGCCGGTGACGATCAGCGGAAGCACGGTACCATTGGCATGCAGCATCGCCGAGATCAGCGAAATCGCCAAAAGCCTTGTCAGGACGCTTGCCGAACCGATCTGGCGGATGGAGCGGAAGAAGGAATAGTGCTGCCGTTCGCCCTCCTGCACCGGCGGCAGGCGATCAAGCCCAAAGACGAACAGCAGAAGACAGACGAGGCAGGCAAGGCTCGCGAGCAGGAAGGCCGGCAGCATGCTGGGCTGCCCAACGAGCAACGCGCCCACAATGCCCGGCACAAGCACCCAGTAGGCGGACAGAATGGCACGGACGGCGGAGTTCACCGCCATAAGCTCGCGCACAGCCATGCCGGACGAGAACGCGCGGATATTGGCGAATATCAGCGAGTTGATCGTGCCAAACACAGGGATCAACACCAGCGTCGCGATCGCAAACATCACCGGTGTCGGCACCACATAGACGAGCCCGAAGCCGATGATGCCGAAGATGGCGGCCAGGATCATCGGGGAGCGGAAATGTCCGAGCCTGTCAGCAATGATGCCGGCGGTGACGCTGGCCGTCACATTCACCACGGCCGCCAGGAAGATCAGGACCGAATAGACGGCGTCCGACAGTCCGAGTTCGCGGATGCCGATCAGCGACATATAGGGTGCCGTCGCGGCACCGGAGAAGCCGAAGAAGAAGATCGCGGCCGCACTGACCCGGATCGGCTTGTGGCGATAGACCACCGAAAAGGAGGACAACATCAAGGGTACAATCGGGTTGGGAATCGTGCCGCCGAAAGGGCGGCAACGACATCAATGTCTCAAGGGAATCGCGTCGAGAAGCAGACCTTTGCCGTATAGCTGAAATCCTTGACGAAGGGATAGCAGGGCTGATGGCGGCGATGGCTGGGCAGGTTCTCGATATCCTGGTTGATCACGCCATCCGTCAGCGCCATCAGGTTGGGATTGGCGATCGGCGCAAGCTCCGGCGAGAGATAGCCGGACTTGACGACGAGCAGCCGCACCGTGGTCGGATCGAGCCCGAGCCGGGTGAAATCCGAAATGTTGTGATAGGGCCGGCGTCGGGCGGCGAGCACCAGCGTGATGCCGCCAATCCTGACGACCGCCTGTTGCTCGGCAGCTGAGCCGGGATCATCGAGAAACACGACATCCGCCTCCACATCGACCGAAGGGCTTGCCGGATCGAGCGAACCTCCGACCTTGAGCGAAACTCGCGCGCCGGCACCCGCAGCGAAACACTGTTCAACGGCGGGACGATCGGTGATGCCGGCAATCAGGACGTCATCGATCGAGCGCGCCAAAAGCGCCTTCAGCACATCTGCCCGATCACCCACCCCACCACCGGTCGGGTTGTCGCCGGAATCCGCCAGAATAATCGGCCGCGTCTCAGTGCGCTCGGCCATGTCGAGCATGTCCTCAAGCGGTCCCGTAACGGGGCCGAAGCGGAAATCCTCCCGCGCGTCCCAATAGGATTGGGCAATGGCAGCCGTGACCTTTTCCGCCGCCGCCTTGTCGACGGCCGTCACGACGGCGCAGGCTGTGGCGCGCGGCTCGTCGGCCCAGACATAGCCGACCATCAGGTTCGCATCCCAGATACCCGGCACGGCGTCATGCTCCGGCAGTTTCAGATAAAGGCTCTTCGCCGGCTCATCCTCGGTCGAGGTTCGTTCACCGGGCAGGAGAACCGGTACCGGCGCCCAGGCAACGCCCGGCTTCTCGCCGGTCTTCAGCGCCCGCACCAGCATCGACCAGGCCCGCACCATCGTCTCGCGCACATCGATATGCGGTGCGGTGCGATACCCGGCGAAGATATCCAGCTGATCGATAATCTTCTGGGTGACATTCCCATGCAGGTCGTAGCTCGCCGCGATGGGGACATCGGGCCCGACGACTGCGCGCGCCGCCGAAATCCAGTCACCCTCGGCATCATCCATGCCCTCGACATTCATGGCGCCATGCATCGCGAGATAGAGCCCGTCGATCGGCAGTGTAGCCTTCAACCGATTGAGGAACTCCGCCTTGAACCCTTCATAGGTGGCGCGTGCCAGCGGCCCACCCGGAACCGCACGCGCATGCAGCAGCGGCAGATGCTCGACGCCCTCGGCGTCGAGGAAGTCGAAATACTCATGCGCCAGCAAATCCGGCCCGCGCAGCACACGAAAATCCTCCGGCTGCATCAGGACGGGAGACGAGGTCGAGCATTCGGTATGGATACCGCCGACGGCGATGCGGAGACTCATGGTGCTCGGATCCTCAGTAACGGGGGCTCAGGCGGACGATGGCGGCAAAGCGCAGCCAGTCCTTGTTCTCTTTCGGCGTCCAGGCGGCCTCGGCAATGGCCGGCAGCCGCGGGAAGACGAGGTGGTTGAAGTAGTCGCGGGTGAGGAAATGCTCCGTCCAGATGCAGGCCTGGACACCCCGCATGCGCGGCGCAAGCTCTGCCGGAAACTCGGCGACCGCCTCATAGGTATAGGTGTGCTTGGGCGGCACGGTCCCGGCCCAGCTGCCTCCCGGTTCCTGGAAGGACTCGTCCTGCACCATGTCGAGATAGTATGCCTGGCCCGGGGTCATCACGACGTCATAGCCCTGACGCGCCAGTTCCAGCCCGACCTCCGGCTTCTGCCAGGCCATCAGCAGCGTTCCCTCTGGATCGACGCCGCCGCCATGGCTGACTTCATCCCAACCGGCGAGCTTGCGGCCGCGCTCGGCGAGCATCTTCTGGATCCGCTTCATGAAATAGCTCTGCAGCCCGAAGGTGCCTTCAACGCCTTCCTGCTCCATCAGTTTCCGTGCAAGCGGTGAGGCCATCCAGGTATTGGCCGCAACCTCATCGCCGCCGATATGGATTAGATCGGACGGGAAGAGTTCGACCATCTCGTCGAAGACCTTGCCCAGAAACTCGTAGGTGTATTCGATCGCCGGGTTCAGCGCATTGTTCGGATAGCCCTGCACCGAGCGATAGCTGTCCGGTGCTTCCTGGCCGTCGACCAGTTCCGGCAGGGCCACCAGCATGGCTGTGCTGTGGCCGGGCACGTCGATCTCCGGAACCACCTCGACCTGAAGGGCAGCCGCATGGGCGACGATGTCGCGCACCTCGTCCTGAGCGTAGAAACCACCGACAGGCTCGGCCCCATTGCCGAGCTGCGGCAGGAGCGGCTCGTCGGGGCCGCGCAACACGCCAATCGTGGTCAGCTGCGGGAAGGCCTTGATTTCCAACCGCCAGGCTTCGTCGTCGGACAGATGCCAGTGGAAGGTATTCATGCGGAACCAGGCCATGATGTCGATCAGTCGCTTGACGTCAGCGACCGGGTAGAACTGGCGGGAGACATCGAGATGGCAACCGCGCCAGCCGTAACGCGGCTTGTCGGTGATCATGCCCGACACCGGGAAGCGGAACATACCAGGCTGCGTGCGGGCGCCATGCAGCATCTGGGCAAGCAGGGTGAGCGCATATTGCAGGCCGGCGACATCGCCATAGGCGAGTGCGATACCGTCAGCGGCAAAGGTGAGCGTATAGGCGGAGGCGCCCAGGGCCTCGTCGGCACGGAACGAAATCGACCGCCCCTGATACACCGGCGCCAGCGACAGAGGCGCATGACCAGCGGAAAACAGGCGGCAGAAGAGCCGCAACACGTTTTCGACTTCCCGCAGCTCGACGAGAGAAGAACCGCTGGCGGGATAAAGCGCGACGGGCAAGCCGTCGCCCGCCACAAGCTCGGCGGAGACCGGCCAGGGCAGCATGGCGAAAGGCTGCGTGACCTGCCCCTCCGGCAGAAGCGGTGGCGGAGGCGCGCTGTCACCACCCCCGAGCATCAGGTCGGCCACCGCAACAGCTGCATGCTGACCGGTCGAGAGCGTGATATAGGCGGATTTTGCCCCGTCGGTCCGGTGTTTGGCCGCGCGCCACAAGCCGCCGACACGGAAGGTCCATGAAGCACCCGGCTGCAGCACAAAGCCCGCCGGCGGCGCGAACTGGTGGAAATTGGCGTTGCGCTTCAGGAAGACGGCATTCTCGAGGATCGGCTCCTGCGTGTCCTTGACGCGGGTCAGCGATGTGTAGGCAAGCTTGAAATCGGCAAGCGCCGCGTCGGAGAGATTGACCAGCGTGAAGACGAAGGCGCCGCAGTCGTCGCCCTCCACCGGATGCCACGCGTTTTCGAGGCGAAACTGGACTGCTGTTGCCATGGGGAATGCTCCTGGCTTGTCGGTATCAATAATTGTCGGATTGCGAGAAGGTTCGGGCGAGCTCGGCCTGACCGGCCGTCAGACCGCAATCGACGGGCAGGCAAACGCCCGTGATGGCCGCCGCCTGATCGCTGGACAGGAAGAACACGGCATTTGCGATGTCCTCAGCCGTCGCGATCCGGCGCAGCGCATACCAGCGCTTGGCTTCCTCGAAGACTTGCGGATTGGCGGCAGCGCGCGCCTCCCAGGCCTGGGTGCGCACGGTGCCGGGCGCAACCGCGTTCGAGCGGATGCCGTACTTGCCGTATTCGACGGCAATCAGCTTGGTCAGATGAATAAGCCCGGCCTTGGCCGCGCTATAGGCCGGGTGGCCGAAGACGGCCATGCCATTGACCGAAGAAATGTTGACGAGCGCGCCCTTGGACGCCTTCAGCGCCTCCTCAAACGCGCGGAAGCAGAGGAACGGCGCTTCGAGGTTGAGTGCATTGTCCTTGCGCCAGATCTCGCCATCGGTGTCGCCGAGGCTGACGGCCCGCGCCGCACCGGCATTATTGACCAGCGTATGAACCAGCCCATGGCCGGCCACGCGAGCGGCGGTCTCGGCCAGATCCTTCTCGTCCGTCACGTCGCAGGTGAGCGACACGAAACGCGGATCGCCTCCGAGCTCAGTGATTGCCTTGTCCAATGCCGGGCCATCGAGGTCGAGCAACACGACGACATCATGGCTGTCAGCCAGACGCTTGGCGATCGCCCGCCCGATATCGCCGGCAGCACCGGTCACGACGGCAACCTTAGGCGTCACGGCAGGTCTCCGATATCGATGCGGGCATGGGATCAGTCTCCGAGAAGTTGCCGATCGTCACCATCGCGGTGTTCGACCAGCTGTTGTTTGATATGGCGCAGCGTCACCTGCGACTGCTTGCGATTGCGATAGGCAACCAGGCTCGCGATCACGTCGACGACCGCGAGATAGGCAAAACGCGTCGAGGTCGGCCGGAAGATGTTTTCGCCTTCCGGCAGGTCGATGCCGATGACGAGTTCGGACGCCTCGGCCACCAGGCTGTTGCTCTGGGTCAGCGCGATCGTGGTGATGCCGTTCTCGCGGGCGAGCTTGAAGCATTTGACCAGCTCGGCATTGCGCCCCGAAAACGAGGAGCCTATCAAAACGTCATTCGAGCGTGCGGCAGCCGTCAGCATCAGCTGCATGTTGTGGTCGGCAGAGGCCGTGACTCGCGACCCCAGACGAAAGAGGCGGTTCTGGATCTCGCCCGCAATCATCGAGGAATTGCCGCCGGAGCCGAAGGCATAGACCATCTCCGCTCGCGCCAGCCGGTCGGCAACCTTGTCGAGCACAGCGGGATCGAGTGCCCGATGCACCATGAACATGGCGTTCTGGGCCTTGGTGATCACGTCGGTCGCAACGTCTGCTGGCTCCGTGCTCTGGGCCTCCGGATTGAGATACCGAACCCCGACATAGGCCGTGCGGGCGAGATTGACCTTGAAGTCGGCAAAGCTGTTGCAGCCGAGACGACGGCAGAAGCGCGTCACTGTCGGCGGCGAAACCTCCGCCTTCTCAGCCAGCTCGATGATCGAGGCATTGACCGCGAAGTCGAAGGAATTGAGCAGGATATCCGCGATGCGTTGCTCGGAGGCCGAAAACTGCCCTGCCTCTTCCTGAATGCGCGCGAAGATATCCAATGCCCTGCCCTCTCTCTTATTTCGAAGGCTTGAAGGCTACGCAGTCGATCTCGACCTTGCAATCGACCATCATCGAGGCCTGGACGCAGGCGCGCGCCGGCGGGTGCTCGCCGAAATACTGCTGGTAGATCTTGTTGAAGGTCCAGAAGTCGCGCGGGTCATCGAGCCACACGCCGCAGCGCACGACATGCTCGAGCCCGTAGCCCGCCTCCTCCAGAATGGCGATGACATTGGCGATCGTCTTGTGGGTCTGCTCGATAATGCCGCCCGGAATGATCTCACCGTCTTCCATGGCCACCTGGCCGGAGACATAGAGCCAGCCATCGGCCTCGACAGCCCGGGCAAACGGCAGCCGCTGGCCGCCCGCACCCGCCTTCTCGGCCCCGTAACGCTTGATCGTCATGGACACCTCTCATGCAAATTATTTTCTTCGATCGTTGACAAGCGACCACAAAAAACGGATTTTGACCAGACAAAATCGACATTCATGAAAAGAATTTAAAAACAGGGAAGAAATGCGCGACCCATTCCAGAATCCGTTTCCGGCAACGGACGAAGCCCGCCACGCCATCTGGGAGATGCTCGTCCCCCGCGACATCGATGCCTTCCTCGCCGCCGACTGGAGCATGGTCGCCCATGACTTTGTCGAGGATGGTTTCATCGGCATCAGCGGCAATCGCGAGGACAATCCGGACAAGTGGACGCTCGCCTTCCCCAATCTTGCGGCTTATCGCGACGAGTGGCTGAATCAGGCCAAGGACTTCGCCGGCCAGACCTATGGCGAAGATCCGCGCACCGCGATCTTCACGACGACGACGTTGGAAGAGATCGAGATCTCAGGCGAAACCGCGCTCGTGCGCAAGAAATTCGACGGCGGCATCAAGAAGGCGGATGGCACAAGCGACGTCATGCGCTGGCAGACGCTCTATTACTGCCGCCTGCACGAAGGCCGCTGGAAAATTTCCGGCTTCACCGGTTATCTGCCCAATCCGATGGGCCAGCGCTGAACCGCCCCCAACCCATGAGACCTGGAGGTCGGCTTTTGCGCATCTTCACCGCCGCGCTTGCAACGGAAACCAACACTTTCTCCCCGATCTGCATCGACCGGCGCGCCTTCGAGGACTCGCTCTATGCGCCTCCGGGCAAGCATCCCCCGACCCCAACGCTCTGCACCGCGCCGATCACGGTGGGCCGTAAGGTCTGCGCCGAGAAGGGCTGGACGCTGATCGAGGGCACGGCGACCTGGGCGGACCCGGCAGGCCTCGTCAACCGGCAGACTTATGAAAGCCTGCGCGACGAGATCCTGGACCAGCTGCGCGCGGCACTGCCTGTCGACGCGGTCGTGCTCGGCCTGCATGGCGCCATGGTCGCGGACGGTTATCTTGACCCGGAAGGCGATCTGCTCACCCGCATCCGCGAGATCATCGGCCCGGACATCCTGCTTTGCGCAGAGCTCGATCCGCACAGCCACCTGACGGAAAAACGCGTCGCAGCCGCCGATTTCTTCGTCGTCTTCAAGGAATTCCCGCATACCGATTTCGTCGATCGCGCCGAAGATCTCTGGCGGATCGCCGTCGACACGCTGGAAGGTCGAGTGAAGCCGGTCATGTCGGTCTTCGACTGCCGTATGATCGATGTCTTCCCGACCTCGCGGGAACCCATGCGCAGCTTTGTTGACAGACTTATGGCCATCGAGAAGGCGGATTCGGAGGTTCTGTCGCTCTCTGTCATCCATGGCTTCATGGCCGGCGACGTGCCGGAGATGGGCACCAAGACGATCGCTGTGACCAACGGCAATGCCGACAAGGGCGCGATGCTGGCACGCGACCTCGGCCTTGAGCTTTTCGCCAAGCGCGGCACCTTCATGATGCCGCAGATCGACGAGAAGGCGGCCCTCGACCAAGCGCTGGCCTATCCCAAGGGCCCCGTCATCATCGCCGACATGTGGGACAATCCGGGCGGCGGCACGGCGGGTGATGCGACCGTGATCCTTGCGGAAATGCTGGCGCGTGGCGTGACCAACGCCGCCGTCGGCATGATCTGGGATCCGATTGCCGTTCAGATCTGCATGGCAGCCGGCGAAGGCGCCGAGATACCGCTGCGGTTCGGCGCAAAATCAGCCCCCGGCACAGGCCATCCGATCGACGGTCTGGTGAAGGTGGTCAAAGTGGTCCCGAGTGCAGAGATGCGCTTCGGCGACAGCATCGCGCCGTTTGGCGATGCGGCCCATATCCGGCTTGAGGGCATCGACATCATCCTGAGCTCTGTCCGCGTCCAGAGCTACGATCCCTCGCTCTTCACGGCTCTCGGTATCGACCCGACAGCCAAGCATCTGCTCGTCATCAAGTCGACCAATCATTTCTATGCCGCCTTCTCGCAGATCGCCTCGGAAATCCTCTACTGCGCTGCGGGCACGCCCTATCCGAACAATCCGGCCAAAACAGCCTATCGCCATGTGCGCCGCGACATCTGGCCGATCATGGCAAACCCGCATGGCACGCCCGAAGGCAGCGAGGCCGCATGATGGAACTCCCCCGTCCCAGGATCGGCCAGCCGATATCAGAACTCTCCACGCCGCTGCCGCTGATCGACGAAGACAAGCTCGCCGCGAACATTGCCCGTGTGCAGGCCTATATGGACAGCCACGGCCTCGCCTTCCGTCCACATATCAAGACCCACAAGATCCCGGCCATCGCCAGCCAACAGGTGAAGGCCGGCGCGAAGGGCATCAACTGCCAGAAGATCACCGAAGCCGAAATCTTCGCCACTGCCGGCTTCGAGGACCTCTTGATCACCTTCAACATCCTGGGTTCGGAGAAACTTGAGCGGCTCGCGGCGCTGAACGCCCGCATCTCCGGCCTGAAGGTCGTAGCCGACAGCGAAATGACGGTGCGCGGCCTCTCTTCGGCCTTTTCTCAGACCCGACCGCTCACCGTCCTCGTAGAATGCGACACGGGCGGCGGACGCTGCGGCGTTCAGAGCCCGGAGGCGGCGATTGCGCTTGCCGAGACGATCCTTACCGCCCCCGGCCTCACCTTCGGCGGCATCCTCACCTACCCCAAGGCCGATACCGAAGAGGCAGTGCAAGCTTTCTTCGCCGCGACACTCGCCGGCCTCGCGGTCCGTGGCATCCCCTGCCCCATCGTCTCGAATGGCGGCACGCCCAGCCTCTTTTCCGCGCACAAGGTGACCTCAGCGACCGAGCACCGTGCCGGCACCTATGTCTACAACGATCGGGCCATGGCCCGCGCCGGCCACTGCAGCCTGGACGACTGCGCCATGCACATCCTGGCGACCGTCGTTTCTCGCCCGACCGAGGATCGCGCCATTCTCGACGCCGGCTCCAAGGCCCTGACCTCTGACCTCCTCGGCTTCGCCGACTACGGCATGATCGTCGATTACCCGGATGCGGTCATTACAGGTCTTTCCGAGGAGCACGGCACGGTCGATCTGTCGAAGGTTAAGGGGCGACGTCCAGAGATCGGCGAAAAGGTCAGGATCATCCCGAACCACACCTGTGTCGTCTCGAACCTCTTCGACATCATGACCTTCCACCGCGACGGGATCGTCACCCGCGTGGAAGAGGTCGCAGCCCGCGGTTTGGTCTGGTAATCACTTCAAGGCGACGGATCTCCTGCCGAAGGCAGACCCATGCCGCGCGCTCTCCACGTTCCTCCGCAAGGGAATTTGCAGCCATCACGGCTACGCTTTGAAACAGCTGTGAAGTCGGCTAGAATGGTAGAATTCTGGCCACCTCGGTAGAATGGAGCAATGCGTCATGAGCCTTAACATCAAGGACCCCGAAGCGCATCGCCTCGCTCAGGCGATCGCCACAGCCACGGGGCAGAGCATGAGCCGTGTTGTCACCGATGCTCTGCGCGAGCGCTATGCGCAACTTGAAAAGCAGAAAGGCAAGGCGTCCGTCGACGAGCTTCTCACGATCGCGAGCCGGGCCGCAGCGCATCTCAAGCAGCCCCACATTGATCACGCCGAGCTGCTCTATGACGAGGATGGCCTGCCGAAATGATTGTCGACACCTCCGCCATGGTTGCGATCTTCTATGGTGAACCCGAGGCTGCCGATTTCACACGACTGATCCATGGCGCGCCCGTAACGCGGATCAGCGTGGCAAACTATGTCGAGTTATCCATGGTCATCGAAAAGCAGCTCGGGCCCGAGGGGATGAGGCAGGTCGACGCCTTCTTCCGCCGAGCAGCGATCACCATCGAGCCGGTTACAATCGAGCAAGGCGATCTCGCTCGACAGGCATTCCTCGACTTCGGCAAAGGCAGGCACAAGGCGGGATTGAACTTCGGCGACTGTTTTGCCTACGCTCTCGCCAGGGATCTCGATGAACCGCTGCTTTTCAAGGGTAAAGACTTCGCGCAGACGGACATTCGCTCGGCGGCATGATACTGCCGATCCTCAGATGCTTTCTCTCGAAGCGGAAGGGCAATCATGAAGGAAAACATGCCGGTCTCAGCTCCGCCCAGGCTACGCGGCGGCTGCATGTGCGGCGCCGTAACCTACGAGGTCACGGATCGCTTCCTCTACGCGATCAACTGTCACTGCTCGAAGTGCCGTCGCACCACCGGATCGGCCTTCAAGCCGATCGCCGGTGTCGCAACTGACGATTTCACGGTGACGGCAGGCGCGGACGCGATGTTCCGCCATGGAGACCCCGAAGGCATCCATGACATGCACTGCCGCACCTGTGGCTCCCTCGTCTACTCCTGGATTGCCGAGAACGGCAGCGTGAACGTCCATGTGCCCATGGGCACGCTCATCGACCCGCCCTCAATGAAACCCTCGATGCACATCTTCGTCGGATCCAAGGCCCCATGGTACGAGATCCTCGACGACCTGCCGCAATTCGACGGCTTCCCGGACTAATACCAAGTGTCGATGATAGGAACCCATAGGATCGGCTCGACCGCCCTTTCTGGCCAGGAGAGGTCCGAAGAGCGATGCTCTCGCATCGGTCAAGGAGCTCGACGACGCCAGAACGGGCGGGAAGCCGACCGAAGGTGGCGTATTGTGGGTCCCT
>LFEF01031115.1_pt3 | contig 25345 bp, 25 predicted proteins | sample 619371 | NCBI WGS metagenome assembly LFEF01 (sample SAMN03014291, study PRJNA259931) | freshwater metagenome | biome: lake; feature: waterbloom | place: China: Taihu Lake | collected 2006-08 | depth 0 m m
CGGCACTTCGACACGCTCAGTGACCGCGCCACGCCCCCAACGGGGGGTTTGGGGGGTTCTACCCCCCAAAAGCTTGGATTGAGGGAAAAAATCGAAAGTAACGCCCGACTTTAGCAGAGAGTTTCCCCTTAAAAATCCCAACTTAGTAGATTTACAAAGCGGGGTTTATTTCCCAAATCCTTTACCGCGATTGACAGCAGGTAAACTGAGACAATTGTTAATCTGTTCTTTTAGGGTTTCATGATCGAGATTTTGACCGATAAGAACTAGCTGATTTTTCGGACTACCTTTCCATTCGTCATCTTCGAGAGTGAAACGTTTACCACTAAGGTGGAAAATATGACGTTTAGGACTCTCATCAAACCAGAGAATACCCTTAGCGCGGAAAACGCTTTCTGGTAACTGATTATCGAGGAAATATTGGAACTTCCGAATCGAAAAAGGTTGGTCACTAGCAAAGGAAATAGAAGTAAATCCATCCACCTCTAAATGATTGGAATGGTCGTGATGATCATGATCGTGATCGTGGTGGTGATCATGGTCGTGATCATGATCGCAATGGTCGTGATCGTGGTCGTGGTGATGATGGTCGTGGTGTTCTTCCTCTGTGTCGAAATATTTATCCGATTCAAATAGTCCGACGCTGAGAATTAAGGGTAAAGGGACCTGACTTTTGCTAGTACGAAGAATTCTCGCTCCTTCCTTCATGTCCCGGATTCTTATTTCTAAAGAATCCACATCAGCTTCATCCACTAGATCGGTTTTATTGAGAACAATAATATCACCGTAGGTGATTTGACTTAAGGCCGCTTGCGAGTTGAATAAATCGAGACTAAAATTGGCACAATCCACCATAGTGACAATGGAATCTAAACGGGTCATTTCCCGTAATTCCGTCCCTAAAAAGGTTAAAGCTACCGGTAAAGGATCGGCTAATCCCGTGGTTTCTACGACTAAATAATCGATTTTTTCGGGACGTTCGAGAACTTTATAAACTGCTTGAATTAAATCCTCGTTAATCGTGCAGCAAATACAGCCATTATTTAATTCTACCATGCTGTCATCACTGCTGATAATCAGTTCGTTATCGATACCGATTTCACCGAATTCATTGACAAGAACAGCAGTTTTTAATCCCTGTTGATTGCTGAGAATATGATTGAGGAGAGTAGTCTTACCACTACCAAGAAACCCAGTAATAATTGTTACCGGTAGCCCTTTTTTTGGCACTGACATCGTGTTAATAGCTTGTGATTCGACGGTTTGCATAATGATTTGGGGGTGAGTATTCTGTCACTAAAAAGCGATTTTTCGGGATGAGATAGCTAGTTTTTCTCGATCAAACAGTCTCCACTCGATCGCCGACTATTTTTATTGTAGATATTTTTGGACCACATCCCATCCTGTTAGGCTAACAAAAAGAAAACCCAGAAACAATAAAAGATTAGTGCCGATGTGGAGAGACCGCGCTAGAGGTGGACGGGTTGTAATGTTCAGGCCGCTAATTGCCGAAACAAAAACCAGAAAAACCACCGATAAACCCGCTATCAGGTGGGAAGAGTGGCCTAAACTGCCATAATGACCGATTGTTCCCACTAATCCGATTCCCAGCAGAATTAAGACCAAAGCAACCATGATCAGGCCGCTGAGGAGATGAAAGGGTCTTAACCATTTTGGTCGAGATTGGCCCGCGAGTCGTCGATAACCCATGTTTACCCCCGAAACCGCTAGTAAAAAATAGGCAAAGAGGGTAAATCCCATCGACCAAGCGGCAATTTTCCATAACCAGAGAAAGGAAGGGAGATTCATAGGGGTGGGATTATTATTAGCAAGGAAAGGGACGACCGATCGTGTTAATTTAAGTTTACCGGACAAAAATCAGCAAGTTAGGGCTAATATGTCTCATCTCACCATCGACACGGAAAATAATCAGCGTCAACCCTTTGAATTACCGGGGGCTAAACCCCATTATAACCCCGATCGACCCGGACAAGTTAATCATATTTTTCTCGATTTAATTATTGATATTCCTCAGCAAAGTTTTCAGGGCAGCTGTCAGATTACCCTCACCCCCATTCGTCAGGGAATTAGCAGTTTAACCCTGGATGCAGTGGATCTAAATATTAATTCTGTGTTCATTGAAGGTATCAGTCAACCCTTTGACTATGATCGTTCTCTGCTGACCATTCATCTGCTACAACCCACCAGCGATAAACCGATTATCCTGACGATTAACTATCAGGTTAAGCAACCACAACGGGGATTATATTTTATCGGCCCCGACGAATATTATCCCGATAAACCGATGCAAGTTTGGACCCAGGGAGAAGATGAAGATTCTCGCTTTTGGTTTCCCTGTTTTGATTACCCCGGCCAATTAACTACCTCCGAAATTCGGGTTAAAATTCCCCAACCCTATATCGCTATTTCTAACGGGGAATTAATCTCGGTGGCAACCGTTGGTGAGGACAGAATTTATCACTGGTCACAAAAGCAAATTCATCCTACCTATTTAATGACTCTTGCGGTGGGAGATTTTGCTGAATTATGCGACTCATGGAATGGTGTTCCTGTCACTTATTATGTGGAAAAAGGACGGGAAGAAGAGGGCCAAAGAAGTATGGGTAAAACTCCCCGCATGATCGAGTTTTTTAGCCAAAAGTTTGGTTATCCCTATCCCTATCCCAAATACGCGCAAGTTTGTGTAGATGATTTTATTTTTGGTGGGATGGAAAATACTTCCACCACAATTTTAACCGATCGCTGTTTAATTGATCAAAGAGCCAGCATTGATCATACTTGGACAGAAAGCTTAGTTGCCCATGAATTAGCTCATCAATGGTTCGGTGATTTAGTGGTGATTAAACACTGGTCTCACGCTTGGATTAAAGAGGGAATGGCTTCCTATTCTGAGGTTTTATGGACAGAATCGGAATACGGAAAAGCTGCTGGTAGTTATTATTTATTAGGGGAAGCAAGAAGTTATTTAGAAGAAGATGCTTCCCGCTATCGTCGTCCGATTGTTACTCATGTTTATCGAGAAGCGATCGAACTTTATGATCGTCATCTCTACGAAAAAGGTGCTTGTGTTTATCACATGATCCGCTCTATTTTAGGGGAAGATTTATTCGGAAAAGCGATTCATACTTTTGTGCGGGATAATGCCCATAAAACCGTAGAAACTGTGGATTTATTACGGGCGATCGAAAAAGCGACCGGCTACAATTTATTATTCCTCTTTGATCAGTACGTTTATCGCGGTGGTCATCCCGATTATAAGGTGGCCTACAGTTGGGATAATCAGAATAATTTAGCCCAATTAACCGTCACCCAAACTCAGGATGAAAAGGAACTATTCGACTTGAAAATTCCCGTCGCTTTTGCCTATCTCAACTCTGACGATCTTACCTACAATCTGCGGATTCACCAAAAAGAACAAAGTTTCTATTTTCCCCTAGCACAAAAGCCCGATTTTGTCAAGTTTGATCGGGGTAATAATTTCCTCAAAACCGTCACTCTTGAGTATCCCATCGCCGAATTAAAAGCGCAATTACAACAGGATCCCGACCCGATTTCCCGTATCTATGCAGCGACGGCCATTGCTAAAAAAGGCGGTTTAGAAGCGATCGAAGCTTTAGGGACATCCCTAGAAAATGAGCCTTTTTGGGGTGTGCGTGTGGAGGTGGCCAAACAGTTAGCAACTCTTGGTTTAGATCAGGCAGTTACTGCTTTAATTAAAGGTTTAAACGATGAAAAAGCACAAGTCCGTCGGGCAATTGTCGAGGGATTAAGTGAAATTAAAACCTTAGATAGTTATAACGCGCTTAAATCCCTATTAGAAACTGGAGATGCTAGTTATTATGTGGAAGCGGCCACGGCGCGAGGATTAGGCTCCATGGCCGTGGGACAATTACAAAATAAAGAAGGGGAAATTATTGACCTGCTCAATCACATTTTACAGTCAAGAAAGGGGTGGAATGAGGTAGTAAGAGCGGGCGCAATTGGGGGTTTAAGCCAGTTAAAAACCTCGCCGGCGGCTTTGGAGTCAATTTTGACCTACACGGCTTTAGGCACGCCTCAACCCCTGAGATTAGGAGCTATCCGCGCCCTGGGAGCGATTTCTTCGGGACAAACCACGGATAAATTAACCGTAATTTTGGAACGTTTAGAAACCATTGCCAAAGAAACTTTTTTCTTGACGCAAGTGGCAGTGTGTAACGCTTTAGGACAGATAGAAAATGCCAAAGCTATCGCTATTTTACAAGCTTTGAGCGATCGAACTCCCGATGGTCGCGTCCGTCGTGTAGCCGAGGAAGCAGTACAAAAAGTCCAGAAAAAATTAGGTTCCGAGAAAGCAATTCAGGAAATTCGCGAGGAATTAGCAAAAATGAAACAGGAAAATCAGGAACTTAAAAGTCGTTTGACCAAATTAGAGGCGAAAAATAGTTAGTTAACCTGAGTTATCAGTAATCAGTTATGGCGTTGCTGAATCAAGGTATGAATCAGCAACGCCGAAATTATTAATGAATTTAGAAATGCTTGGACAAAATACTTCTCAAGTTGAAGTAATACTAATTCTACAAAATCTGGCTACAAAAGTCTGAACTCCCTAAATCCTCCTTTTCAAGGGGGGCTTAAATTCGATAATTTGATGTGTAGTTTTTATGAGAGAGAATTGGTATAAGTAGAGATTAGGGAAGCTTAATCCACCGAAAAACCCTATCCACTAAATTGCGACAATTCGCCAGGATAACCATTAAGCGGTGCGTCAACAATAGCTTAACACCCTCTACCACTGTCAACCTGACTTCTAATTAGGTTGCTTGGGTTTTTCGAGTTGCTCTTTAACTAATTCTAAGGGAAGTTTTAATACTCTAGCAATTTGTTCGACGGTTAAGCCTTCTTTCATCAATTCTGTAGCGATTTCGAGTTTATATTCTTCTTCTGGATCAAATTTTTGTAACTGATTTTCTGGTAGTTGATTACAGATATTACCTTCGCTAATTTGGATTCCAAATACATTATTGTTAGCGACATTATAATAATATCTTCGCAGACTAGACCTAAGATTGGCTTTATTAACTTCTTCTCCTAGAATTTCCGATAAGGTTTTCCATAGCTTACCGGCTACATCCTTGACATATTTCTCGGAACGATGATGATTTTTAGCGATTTCTGTATATTTTTGGTGGTTAATCACCCCTTCTAAGATTTCAGACTGAACATCATCTAAATTTTCTCCTGTATAGGAGAAGATGAGATTATCAACAGTTGTAATTAAAGAGTGAATATCAAAATTGTTCATTTTTAAACACAGAATCAAGATTAATAAGCTTTTACCTGACATTATATGACATTATCAGGTGTGCGGTCAATTTAATATTATTTTTAGATTTAAGTTATTTTTCTTAATACTGCTTTATATACCCTTAAAACGCTCTCATTCCCTCGAAAAAGAACCCAGTAACGTCGGTTAAATTGCCTTTTTTATATAACTCATTCCCCCTTAATTGAATAAGTTGAGGGGGATTTTTATAGATTAATTTTCGGCTTCATTTTCTAAAATTTCCTGTAATTGTGAACGCAATGGAGTTAGATTATTTTCAATCGTCCGCCAAGCAATTGCCAATTCTACCCGAAAATATTCATGAAAAATGACATTTCGCATATCTCCCATTAAACGCCAAGGAATTTGAGAATAACGCAATTGTATCTGACTAGGAATATTTCTAGATGCCTCACCAATAATTCCTAAATTATAAAGAACTGCTTTAAGAGTCACTCGATTTGAGCTAAAATCTTCAAAGGTCATATTAGCCGTCCATTCCAAGATTTCATCAATGGATTCAATAATATCTTGAAGACGAAGTTGCCAATCTCTAAAAGGCATTAATCACATCCTTTAATACAGGTTGTCGTAAATGTTCTTTTAAAGAATCTTGAGTACCTAAATCAACAGAACATCCTAATATATCTTCTAAGTAAAGTCGTACCTCGATAAACTCAAATAACCCTACCGCTTTACTAAATTCTACCAATAAATCTACATCACTGTCAAAACGTGCTTCATCCCTTGCTACTGAACCAAATAGAGACAGAGATTTTACCCCTAGTTTTTCTAATTGTTCTCGGTGTTTTGCGAGAATTGTTAGTACCTCATCTCGTTTCATGGCTATTTCCTGAAATCTGATTCCTTCATTGTAACCTTAATGGTTGTCTCGTTGATATTGGCTCTCATGATGAAGTTTATTAAAATAGAAATTATTATTGAACTTAGAAATGCTCTGCCAGTGCCAAATACCACCATTAATTAGGTTGCTTAGGTTTTTCAAGTTGCTCTTTAACTAATTCTAAGGGAAGTTTTAACACTCTAGCAATTTGTTCGACGGTTAAGCCTTCTTTCATCAATTCTGTAGCGATTTCGAGTTTAGATTCTTCAGCAAGATTAGGTTTTTGTAATTGATTTTCTGGTAGTTGATTACAGATATGACCTTTATTAATTTGTACGGGATTTATTACATTAAAGTTATGAGAGACATTATAATAATACCTTCGCAGACTAGACCTAAGATTGGCTTTATTAACTTCTTCTCCTAAAATTTCTGACAAGGTTTTCCATAGCTTACCAGCTACATCCTTGACATATTTCTCGGAACGATGATGATTTTTAGCGATTTCTGTGTATTTTTGGTGATTAATCACCCCTTCTAAGATTTCAGACTGAACATCATCTAAATTTTCTCCTGTATAGGAAAAGATAAGATTATCAACAGTTGTAATTAAAGAGTGAATATCAAAATTGTTCATTTTTACACACAGAATCAAGATTAATAAGCTTTTACCTGACATTATATGACATTATCAGGTGTACGGTCAATTTAATATTATTTTTAGATTTAAGTTATTTTTCTTAATACTGCCTTATATAGCTTTATATTACTTTAAAAGCCTTGAAAGTTAATTTTTGCGAGCATACAATTTCCGAAGGAAAAAGATATCAAATTCAGAGGCTAACTATTATGTTTATGAATATTCAGGATTTACAAAAAGTTAAAATCAGCAAAAATATTTTTGATAACAGTATTTTTGGATTGATAATAGCTACTAGCTTAATAGGATTGAATGCAGGTCAGGCAGAAGCCTTGCAATTGGCATTAAATGGTACATATACAGGAACAGTTAATGGGTCATCAATCAATGCTACTGCATCAGGTGAAATTAATACCGATGGTCCTGGCGGAAATCTAACTGCAACTTTTACTCAGATTCCTTCAACTTTTACTCCACTATCATTTGGCAGTTCTGTAGTCACAGTTGTTTGCTGGGCTTCGGCACGTACAAGTAATTGTTCACCTGATAATGGACAAAATCTATTTGATTTAAGTGGAGGAAACTACAGTTTAGAACGTACTTTTAATTGGACTTCTCTTCCAAATAGTACAATCAGTGTAACTGGACAAGTTTCTAATATCAATAATCAACTTTTGCAATATTCTGCTAACTTTATAGGAACATATAACGGTCCCTTAGATATCAGTCGGGTTGTCGATTATCAGGTTAAGTGGACACCTTTTGGTAATCAAGTTATTGAAGAAGGTTCAGCAATTATGGAAACAAGTAATGGTAATATTTTGCCTCTCAAAATAAATACTATTTATAGTGGATTATCAACACCGCTACTCAACTCCCAAGTTGGTCGTTTTTCTCCTGTAGCAACTTATGACGTAAATACAGGTGTGTTTCAAGCAACATGGGAAGCAGAACTGTGTGTTGTGCCTGAACCCACATCAATCATAAGTCTCCTTTCCCTGGGAATACTTGGTGCAGGTGCAACCATAAAACGGAAAGTAAAACGCTCTAATTCCCTCGAAAAAGAACCCAATAACATCGGTTAAATTGCTTTTTTGTATAACTCATTACCCCTTAATTTTAGACCAGTTGAGGGGGATTTTTATGCTCTTACTTCTCCCTCTTGTATTTTTAACTGAATATTTGCTATAATAAACAAAGGGTAAGCATCAATCATCTTAAAGCGATAGAAACTATTATTGAAGAACGAAAAAATGAACTTAGAAATGCTTGGACAAAACACTTCTCAAGCTGAAGTAACTCATATTTCTTCTCATGGAATATGGATTCTGGCAAACAATGAAGAAATGTTTCTTTCCTATCAAGATTTTCCCTGGTTTCAAGATATACCTATTAGACAAATTTTAAATATACAAGAGCCTTTTCCTAATCATTTTTATTGGCCAGATTTAGATGTAGATTTAAGCAAAGAAATTATTAAAAATCCTGAGAGATTTCCTTTAAAAGCTAAAGCCTAGTTTTTATCCTTAATTAAGTGCTTGCCGTAGATGCAACCTTAAAACGCACTCATTCCCTCGAAAAAGAACCCAGTAACGTCGGTTAAATTGCCTTTTTGTATAACTCATTCCCCCTTAATTGAATAAGTTAAGGGGGATTATTTGTTAGGTTTAGGCTTTGCACTATAATAGTTGATAATTAAGATGAGGTCTTAAAATGGAACAGCAAACCCTAAGAGGGACTTGGGGATGGCTGTGTCCTCAACTTGCCTACGCATTTGAAAAGTCCCCACTATAAATCTTAGGGAGACTTAGACAATTTAGCTGATGGAAAATAGCTGATGCACTTGCGCTAGGGTTTTCGTATCTTGAAAAAACCGTTTTTTGTCTAAGTTCTAAGGGAGTTATACTAGCGCACTTTGCCCCCTAAAAGCTATCATCTTGAAAGGGGGCATTTAAGAAGTATAGTGAGCGACTCTTTTCTAGGTACAGTTCATGCTGAATAAATTAATAGTTAAAAATTTGACGGTTTTTCCCGAAATCCAGCTGCAATTTTCCCAAAATCTGAATGTCATTGTCGGGGAAAACGGAACAGGCAAAACTCATCTTCTCAAGATTGTCTATTCGGCACTCGCTACCAGTGGGGAAGAAGGGCGAAAATCTCCGAACGGAACGCCAACAAAAACTTTATTGCAAACTCGTTTAGCCGATAAACTGATTCATGTATTTCGCCCCGATTATTTAGGAAGGCTCACCCGCAGAAAACAAGGGCGAGAACGATGTGATATAAAATTACACTTTCAAGATAGTCGATTTAATTTTGCTTTCAGTTTCGCAACTAATAGTAAAACAGAAGTCTCCCTAGAGGAAGTTCCAGAGGCTTGGCTTGATGTATCTTCTGCCTATTTTCCCACTAGAGAGCTATTGACAATTTTTCCAAACTTTGTATCTCTATACGAAAGTCATTATCTTGAATTTGACGAAACTTGGCGAGATACTTGCTTACTTCTCGGCGATCCTTTGCAACGTGGCAATAAGGAAAAACCCATTCAAAAGTTATTGGAACCGATCGAATCGGCGATGGGAGGTTCGCTAGAGTTAGATAAAAATGGGCGTTTTTATCTAAAAAATGAAAGTGGACGATTCGAGATGCCTCTCGTTGCCGAAGGAAATCGTAAATTAGCGATGTTAGCTCGTCTAATCGCCACTGGTGTGTTAATGGAAAAAGGTGTTTTATTTTGGGATGAACCAGAAGCGAATCTCAACCCTATTTTGATCAGAGAAGTCGCTAAGAGCATCGTCAATCTTAGTCATGCGGGTATTCAAGTCTTTCTGGCAACCCATAGTTTATTTTTACTACGAGAACTGGAAATTTTAATGAGCGATCGAGATAACTTTCCCCTGAATCAGCGTTTTTTCGGCCTACATTTCTCCGATGGTGCTGTAGTCGTTCAACAAGGAAATACAAGCGATGAAATCGGTGAAATCACAGCCCTTGATCAAGAGCTTGCTCAATCCGATCGCTTTTTAAGTATGGGAGAAGAAAGACGGTGAGGGTTGAAGTGGACGGCATAATCTTTGATTTTCCCGATTCGTGGCAAGTCAGTAAATACGATAATTGGTCTTTTTATCGTCACCAGTTCTCTACAATGCTAGATGGAATTAAAGGGGTTGATTTGATTGCGATTGCTCGACAAGATATCTGGTTAATTGAGGTGAAAGATTATCGCCAGTCACGTCGTACTAAAGCTCAATATCTCGCCGAAGAAGTTACCGAAAAAGTTCTCTATACAATCGCTGCTAAGTAGGTAGGCGTTAAAAATTATCAGACACCCCCCTTATCAAGGGTAGGGTTGATTCATGAATCAACCCTACCTTATCAAGGAGGACAGGGGGGATCGAACCTAAAATCCATTTTTAATTTAATTATAACCAGCTACTTATGTTACCAGCGAAGATTAATGCCTCTGACAAATCCGAAGCAAATTTTGCCAGAAAAGTTCTTCAGGGAAAACAATTACAGGTTGTCCTCCATCTTGAACAACCGGAAACACATTCCCGACTTTTTCCCCGCGCCATTAACCCTGTAGATGTGCAGCAAAAACTGAGAAGATTAATTAAGCCGATCGCTCCTCATCCAAAGGTGGTAGAATCTACTCGGATGCAGAGTGTACCGTGGAGTGTAATTTAATTCTCATATTCTCAACTGGCAAATTAATATAACTCATTTCCCCTTAATTTTAGATCAAATGAAATTAGTTGCTGACAAGAGTTTTAAAAGAGCATTTAAAGAATTTATCAAGAAAAATCCTCAACTTAAATAAAAGTTATTGAGTATCTTAGATTGATTAGAAGCTGATCCCTTTCTTCCTTCTTTAAAGTCTCATAAGTTAACAGGAAGTTTAGAAGGATATTGGTCTTTTTCTGTTGCTTACGATTGTCGTATTATTTTTACGTTTCGTCAAGATACTGAATTGCTATAGATAAGGATAATTTTCTTTCTTGCCTTTAATTCTCCTATTCTAAACTGGTAAAAAGTCAAAATCTATGATTTCTGCAAAGGTATAAGGACAAACTTGCGGAAACGTATCCAAAGATAAACCAGTTTTTTTGATCACCGATCGCTTGGCTTTATCATAAATTGTATCTAACCTAGAAGCCCCATAATTGTAGAGGGTTTTTGACTGGAATAAAATTTCTAGTTCTAGACGGAAATTATCGATTTCATCGGCCCATCCCCAGCCACAATTACCTTTTTCAGTCAGCCAATACTGATACATCAATAAATGTTTAACGGTTTGAATTAGATAGCTTTCCACTTTGTTTCTTTGTTCTCTCCCCAAATCTTCTATCTCCGTTAAAAGATGTTCCCAATCTAAATTTTTAATCTCCCCGCGTCGAATTTGTTCGGTGGTTCGCTCAATCCACAAAACAAAGTCCTGATCATAAAGCTGTTTTAATTCTTCCAACTGCATAGATTTTTGAGATTGAGCCGTGTTTTTATGATCAATCATAAACAAAACCCCCCACCAATGGGCGGGGGGTTTTTTAGTCACCTAATTCAAGGTTTAGCCGAACTTGCCAGCAGTGGAAGCGATCAAGAAGGCGGCGTAGGTGAAGATATAGCCAACGGTGAAGTGAGCTAAACCAACCAAACGAGCCTGAACGATCGAGAGAGCCACGGGTTTGTCTTTCCAACGAACGAGGTTCGCCAGAGGAGTGCGTTCGTGGGCCCAAACGATAGTTTCGATCAACTCTTGCCAGTAACCACGCCAAGAGATCAGGAACATGAAACCGGTTGCCCAAACGAGGTGTCCAAAGAGGAACATCCAGGCCCAGACAGAAAGGTTATTAACACCGTAGGGGTTGTAACCGTTGATTAACTGAGCCGAGTTAGCCCAGAGGTAATCGCGGAACCAGCCCATCAGGTAGGTGGAGTTTTCGTTAAACTGAGCCACGTTACCCGACCAGACACCGAGGTGTTTCCAGTGCCAGTAGAAGGTTAACCAACCCAAGGTGTTCAACATCCAGAACATGGCTAGGTAGAAGGAATCCCAAGCAGAGATGTCGCAAGTACCGCCACGGCCAGGACCGTCGCAAGGGAAGGAATACCCGAAGTCTTTTTTATCGGGCATTAATTTGGAACCACGAGCGTCTAAAGCACCTTTAACCAGGATTAGAACGGTGGTGTGTAAACCAAGAGCGATCGCATGGTGAACGAGGAAGTCGCCAGGACCGATGGTTAAGAAGAGGGAGTTAGTGCCGCTATTGATTGCGTCTAGCCAACCGGGCAACCAAACATCACCGTAGTTAGGATAGGCGGTGTAAGCGATGCTATCGGGGTTAGACAACAGTACGTTCATGCCGTACAGGGTTTTACCCGAAGCAGCTTGCACGAATTGAGCGAACACAGGTTCGATCAGGATTTGTTTTTCGGGAGTACCGAAAGCGACGACGACATCGTTATGAACGTAGAGGCCGAGGGTGTGGAAACCTAAGAAAAGGGAAACCCAGCTTAGGTGAGAGATGATCGCTTCTTTATGCTCCAGCATCCGCGCCAGGACGTTATCTTTGTTCGCTTCGGGATCATAGTCACGCACGAAGAAGATAGCACCGTGGGCGAAAGCACCCACCGCTAGGAAACCAGCGATGTATTGGTGGTGGGTATAAAGAGCCGCTTGGGTAGTGTAGTCCTTAGCGATAAAGGCATAAGGGGGTAGCGCGTACATATGCTGCGCCACCAGAGAGGTGATCACGCCTAAAGAAGCCAGGGCCAAACCGAGTTGGAAGTGGAGAGAGTTGTTAACCGTGTCATAAAGATTTTTGTGACCGGCTCCTAACTTACCACTGGGGGGTCTGTGTGCATTAAGGATGTCCTTGATGCTGTGACCGATGCCCCAGTTGGTGCGGTACATATGACCAGCCACAATGAAGATCACAGCGATCGCCAAGTGGTGGTGAGCCATATCGGTTAACCAGAGGGACTCGGTTTGGGGATGGAAACCACCTAAGAAGGTGAGAATCGCAGTTCCCGCGCCTTGGGCGGTACCGAAAATGTGGTTAGCAGTATCGGGGTTTTCCGCATACACACCCCAGTCACCGGTGAAGAAGGGTAGTAAACCCGCCGGGTGGGGGGGAGTGGAGAGGAAGTTGTCCCAACCAACGTGCTGACCGCGGGATTCGGGGATAGCAACGTGAACGAGGTGTCCGGTCCAAGCCAGAGAGCTAACACCGAACAGAGCGGCGAGGTGGTGGTTCAGGCGAGATTCAGCGTTTTTGAACCAAGCGAGGCTAGGACGGAACTTAGGTTGTAAGTGTAACCAGCCAGCAAAGAGGAAAATCGCCGAGAGAATCAGCAGGAACACCGCACCTTGGTATAGGTCTTGGTTGGAGGTCATACCGATGGTGTAGAACCAGTGGTAAACCCCGGAATAGGCGATGTTAACCGGATTAGAAGCACCAGCTTGGGTGAAGGCATCTACAGCGCCTTTACCGAACTGGGGATCCCAAATCGCGTGGGCGATGGGACGGATGTTTAAGGGATCTTTGATCCACTGCTCGAAGTTACCTTGCCAAGCGACGTGGAATATAGTGCCGGAAGTCCACAGGAAAATGATTGCAATGTGGCCGAAGTGGGACGCGAAAATCTTTTGGTAGAGATTCTCTTCTGTCATGCCATCATGACTTTCAAAGTCGTGGGCTGTGGCGATCCCGTACCAAATCCGACGGGTAGTCGGATCTTGGGCTAGATCTTGGCTAAATTTAGGGAATTTAGTTGCCATAGCTGTTTAGGAAATTCTCCTCTCTAAATAACTGAGGCTCTTACACGAGTGCTGGTTATTTCCTTTTTTAAATTCACCCACTGTAATAGGAAACGCTTACAGTGGTATCGGTCAATCGACGCTGGTTCAGCCTAGTCTTGCCAATCCCCGAGGGACTGGCAAGCCCTTATAGGCAAGTTTAGCCAATCGAGAGACTTCTGGCCAAGAAGAATGCCCAAGTGGTGACAATACCGCCTAAGAGGTAGTGAGCCACACCAACGGCACGACCTTGAATGATGCTCAGGGCGCGAGGTTGGATAGCGGGGGCAACTCTTAACTTGTTGTGCGCCCAGACGATCGACTCGATTAATTCTTGCCAGTAGCCGCGACCACTGAACAGGAACATCAAGCTAAACGCGAAGACGAAGTGACCGGCTAAGAACATGATTCCGTAGGCAGACAGGGCAGAGCCATAGGAATTAATGACTTGCGCCGCTTGCGCCCAGAGGAAATCGCGTAACCAACCGTTGATGGTGATGGCACTTTGAGCGAAGTTACCGAGGGTAACGTGGGTGACAGTGCCATCGGGGGCGACGGTTCCCCAGACATCGGACTGCATTTTCCAGCTAAAGTGGAAGATTACGACCGAGAGGGAGTTGTACATCCAGAACAGGCCGAGGAAGACGTGATCCCAACCCGAAACTTGGCAGGTACCGCCGCGACCGGGACCATCGCAGGGGAAACGGAAACCGAGATTCGCTTTATCGGGAATCAGACGGGAACCGCGAGCGTAGAGAACCCCTTTGAGGAGAATCAACACGGTGACATGGATGGTGAAGGCGTGGATGTGATGCACGAGGAAATCGGCAGTACCGAGAGTGATCGGCATCATGGCCACTTTGCCACCCACTGCTACTACGTCGCCACCGAAAGCATAACTAGCGGTAGTTAGAGCGTTAGGAGCGGTGTTGCCGGGGGCTAGGGTGTGGAGACTTTGTACCCATTGGGCAAAGATGGGTTGTAGTTGAATTCCCGTATCCGAGAACATATCTTGGGGACGACCAAAAGCCCGCATGGTGTCGTTGTGAATGTATAAACCGAAGCTATGGAAGCCGAGGAAAATACATACCCAGTTCAGGTGGGAGATAATTGCGTCGCGATGACGGATCACCCGATCGAGCAGGTTATCGACGTTTTTGGCCGGATCGTAGTCGCGTACCATGAAGATCGCTCCGTGCGCTCCCGCACCGACGATTAAGAAGCCACCGATCCAAGTGTGGTGAGTAAACAAGGATAGTTGGGTGGCGTAGTCAGTCGCCTGATAGGGATAGGGCGGCATGGCGTACATATGGTGGGCCACGATGATGGTTAGCGAACCTAAGAGAGCCAGGTTAATCGCTAACTGGGCGTGCCAAGAGGTGGTCAGGATTTCGTACAGTCCTTTGTGACCTTGACCGGTGAAGGGACCTTTGTGGTTTTCGAGGATTTCCTTCATGCTGTGACCGATACCCCAGTTGGTACGGTACATATGACCGGCAATGATGAATAATACAGCGATCGCCAAGTGATGGTGAGCGGTATCGGAAAGCCAGAGACCACCGGTCACGGGGTTCAAGCCACCTTTGAAGGTGAGGAAATCCGAGTAAGCACCCCAGTTAAGGGTAAAGAAGGGGGTCAAACCCTGGGCGAAACTGGGATATAAATCCGCCATCTTGCTCGGTTCGAGGATGAACTCGTGGGGCAAGGGGATATCTTGGGGAGCGACTCCCGCATCGAGGAGTTTGTTCACCGGTAAAGAAACGTGAATCTGATGACCGGCCCAACCTAGGGAACCTAAGCCGAGTAAACCCGCCAAGTGGTGGTTCATCATCGATTCCACGTTTTGGAACCATTCCAGTTTCGGTGCGCTTTTGTGGTAATGGAACCAACCAGCAAACAGCATCAGGCCCGCCATAACTAAACCACCGATAGCGGTGCAGTATAGCTGATAGCTGTTGGTGAACCCGGAAGCCCGCCAGAGGTAGAACAGACCAGAGGTGATCTGAATACCGTGGAAACCGCCGCCCACATCGCCGTTGAGGATGCCTTGACCGACGATCGGCCAGACCACTTGGGCGCTGGGTTTGATGGCCAGCGGGTTGGTTAACCAAGCTTCATAGTTAGAAAATTTCGCGCCGTGGAAGTACATTCCACTCAGCCAAACGAAGACAACGGCGAGATGTCCGAAGTGGGCGCTGAAGATTTTCCGAGAAATATCTTCTAGATCGCTGGTTTGACTATCAAAATCGTGGACGTTGGCGTGTAGGTTCCAAATCCAGGTAGTGGTTTTGGGTCCTTTGGCTAAAGTGCGATCAAAATGCCCCGGTTGCCCCCACTTCTCAAAGGAAGTAGGTACTGGGTCTTTATCTACAATCACTTTAGCTACCGCTTTGGGGGGGAGTGCCATGAGGATTCTCCTCTCTCGACAATAGACTTAGCGTTTTATTTGAGGATAGATTTTTTAACCTAAAAAAGGCAAGTTGAAATCTGACCCACCTTTTGTTAATGTCGCTTGACTTTCCTCTTGGGTGAGATTCCAGTCGAAAGCATCAATAGTAGATGATAAGTCTTTGTTCTCTTGTCTGTTCGTTATGCTTAACAATAATTAAAATTCTCTCAATCCTTGATAGGAGAGACATTTTCTGCTATGGACGGTCTTAGTCAGGGTCAGACCGGTGATTTTTCTTTACAAAAGTTTATCAATTGTCGCTCCAGAAGCCAATTTCCCCCTTTTCTCCCCGATCAGACCATATAGAAAATTCAATAGATAGATTCTCAAAAAACAATCAAACAATTCTGTAAAATTGAGGCCATGACCTCATCTTCTCGCGCTTTTGCTGACACCGGAGCATTCAATGACTCTAGCAAAAATCAATGGTTTGTATAGATTTTGGCCTTGGCTCTAGGAGGAACGTGCTATCCCTACTACATAAATTAATCCCAGTCAAAACCCTTCATATATGTCTTGTGATCGGTTTACTGACCACCCTGTTAACCGCCTGTGGCGATCGCCTGACGGCTACCAATCTCCCCACTTCCGAAACCCCTCATCTTCCCATCCTCCAAGGACGCATTTCTGAGGTTGCCCCCCCGGCCCTAATTCAGGAACTGCGCCCCAGTTTAGATCGTTACGCTCCCCAAGTAACGATTCTCAGTCCTCTGGCCGAACAAGTTTTCGATGACCCTCAGGTGACAGTTAAACTACAAGTGTCAGAGCTGCCAATTTTCCAAGACGATACCCTGAAATTAGGACCCCACTTGAGCCTAATTGTCGATAATGAACCAGCAGCAGCTATTTACGACCTCAAGCAACCGATTATCCTAGAAAATCTTGCTCCCGGTACTCACACCCTCCGCGTCTTGGCCCTGCGGCCTTGGCAGGAAAGTTTTAAAAATGATGGTGCCTTCGCTGAAACAACCTTTCATATTCTGACAAAAACAGGCAAAAATGCCCCTGATCACAACTTACCCCTATTAACCTACAGTAGTCCGCAGGGAATCTACGGTGCAGAACCGATCCTGCTCGATTTTTATCTGAGTAATGCTCCTCTACGTCTGTCCAATACTGCCAACGGGGATAATAATCTTCAAGATTGGCGCATTCGTGTCACTGTCAACGGTGAGAGTTTTCTGCTTGATACTTGGGAACCAATCTATCTCAAGGGTTTTGCCAAAGGCAATAACTGGGTACAACTAGAATTCATCGATGGTAAGGGAAATAAAATCGAAAACGAGTTTAATACCAGCGTGCGCGTGATTAGCTTTGATCCCTCTTACCAAGACGGTCTTAGTCAATTAGTCCGTGGCGATTTATCCCCTACAATTGCCCGTAGCATTGTTGATCCCAACTATAAAACTATTCCTAGTCTAGAGGAAGAAACACCCGTTATTGAGCCAGAAACCCCTATAGTTGAGGAGGAAAAAAACCCTATAGTTGAGGAAACCCCTGTTATTGAGGAAGAAGAAACCCCAATAGTTGAGGAAACCCCTGTTATTGAGGAAGAAGAAACCCCAATAGTTGAGGAAACCCCTGTTATTCAGCCAGAAAGCCCTGTTATTCAGCCAGAAAGCCCAATAGTGGAAGAAAAACCAGTAGAGACAGAAACAATCGAAAAGGTCGAGGAAACCCCCGAAGCGATCGAATCTCCCCTAACCACCATACCAGAGACAAAAGAGATTAACGAACCGGCCCCTCGGGTTCAGCCTCCGGTAGAAATGGAACCTATTCCCGAACCCCAAAACAATAGCGAGCAAAAAATCACCATTTTTGATCGCATTCAACAAACTTTAAATCGCTTCCAGTTAGCCTCTCCCCCAGCAGAAAAAGATATCGAACTACCCACCCTCGATCCTGAATTATTCACCAATATCGATCGATCTTAAAGCCTAGCTTCATCCGGTTTTCAGGGAATAGGGTAATGGGGAATTTTTCAGTGAGCAGTGAACAGTAAACAGTAATCAGTGAAAAGAAAGTTCCCAAGTTTGGTTCTATTGGAGTTAAGGTGATCAGCTTATCTTATCGAAAAAAGGGCATAAGCCTTATGTCCCTAGCATTAATAACCATTATGTAACACGGTGAACATTTTTCACCTGATGTCCAGAAGACCCCGAAGTTTTCACCTAACACTGTCTACTTAAAACTGCAATCTGATAACTGATACTAAATCCCCAACCGCTCGATCGAGAAATTATTAAACAAATATTTCGCAATATAGACAAAATTAGGAACTAAGTTATAATCTAGAACGTCTCTAGGTAATTTACTAACTTTTTGCTTGAGGTAATTGTGTTTAACAAAATTTCCCTTGTCGCTGGTTTTGCCGGTTTAGTTGCCCTAACTACCCTTGGCGCTGTACCCGCACAAGCAGAACCGCAAAATAACGAAATCCTGATCAGTCAACTGCGCGGCCATAACACCTACAGAGGTGAGCCGCAACTCAACCCCGGTGACTATATACTAGGTCGCGTCCGGGGAACCGTGGGTGGTATTATGTCCATCCAATTGATCAGACTTGTAACAGTGGATGGCAAAGAAATTTTCAACGGCGACTTTGCTGACGGAACCACCGCTCGTATTGCTGGGGATGCCACGGGTGGCGACGATGTACTATTGCAAGTGGTAGATGGCAAATTAGTTTATGTGGGTAAAGCTCGTCCCTATTGGGTTTCCCGCTTAAAACTAAAATCGTAAATCGCCACCAGCAGCAATCGCTCGCAACTTTTAAGAGAACTTAACCAAAAAGAACCCGCTTGGGGACTTCCCGCTTTACCCCCGGAAACTAGAACCTTTACTGAAGTTGCTCCTCAAAACGCTCCCGATCCTAGTGTAAGCTGCCCGCGCATTTAAATTGCTTGTTGAGACGAGCCAAGAGGCACTCTTGCAAGAGGCAACAGTAAAGGGATTGGGGGAGATTCGGCTAATCTTAAGAATAAGCGCTTTAAATGCGTCTTAGCTTATCTCCTATCCGCGGACTTTGGTAGTGGCAAGATATCAGGAGAAAATCTCTTGTCTTAGAAGCTGAAAAATCTTCTCAAAATCCCATACAAATATACTAAAACTCTCCCTTTTTCCGATCGAAGGGGGGGTTCTTTTTTAGTCAAAAATTGAGAAATAATTGTATTTCAGCCCAGATTCTCGTCATCACATCGGTAAGGGCATGATCGCTATCTAATTCGATTAATTTCACCCAAGGGCGATTCATGCAATAATGGCGACTATTTTCTAGGGGAATCACCTCATCGGCACGACCATGAATAATCAGGGTGGGGAGCTGCCTGATTAACTTTTCTTGGGGATAATTAGCTAAATCCTCGATAAATTTGGAATAAATTGGCAGAGAACGACGATAACCGTAGTGATAAACCGATAAACTCCCAGATTTTTGCCAATTGGCTAGGGTTTCTGCTCCCAATTGTCCTAACCAAATCGGCCCGAAATTAAAAGCCGGAGCTAATAAAACGAGCCTTTGCACCTGAAAATAAGTTTCGGCCAGCCAAGCTGCCGTTAAACCGCCAAAACTGGAACCAATTAGGGTAACGGGAAGCTGAGATTGTTCAATCAATTGGCCGACTTGAACAATCTGACGAGTGAGAGTTAAGCTAGAAAAGTCATCACCGTTAAGATCGGGTATTTCCATTGCTAAACCCCTCTTTTGCCAACAATGCCTCAAAAATTGTGCTTTTGTTGATTGGGTGCCAGAAGCAAAACCGTGTAGATAAATATATCTGTTTTCAAGGACTGCCATTCTAGAACCAATTAGGGTCTGCTGAAAAAGTTTGCTGGTGGGGGCAGGGTGTGGGGTGTGGGGTGTGGGGTGTAGGGTTTTACCGATTTTGAGGAGGTCAATTACCTAATTTTCGGGGAAAAAGCACCTGAATTTTCCCCCTGATCACCCTCTTGCCTAGCACTTTTGGATTTCAAAAAGGTCTCAAAGTCTTACCCAACAAGATTTTTAGATTTATTCAGCCAACCCCAATTAGATTTCTTCATCTTGCTCTTTGGTAGCACTGGGAGAAGAATTATAAATGGCATCTAACTGCTGACGAGCATCTTCGACAGTGAGAGAACGAATCACTAACAGAGGTTCATTAATCAGTTGTCCGGCCTCGTCCAAAAGTTCCGGATGGGAAGTCATGGGATAACCGTAGGGATTATAGGAATTAGCCGATTTAGCAGGACGTTTCTGGGAATCCATGCTGACAGTAATCAGACTCCGAATTAAATTATTAATGGTCAAAAAAGCGATAACTGTGAAGGCGAGGATATAGAGCAGATGTAACATTGGCCGAGTCTCCCATGAATTATGTGTGAATATTCCTAATTGCCAAAACTTTATGCTAAAAATTCGCTCAACTCTCTAGCTTACCAAAAAAGTTTCAGGTTAAGCATCAGTTTGAGGAGATTGATGTTCTCCCCAACCCTGTAATCGACGACGACGACTGCTGACCCCCCAACACTCTGCCACCAGCTGATGCCAAGGCAACAACATCTTGGCCTCGATACCCACCTGACCACCTGTGGTTTTAAAGAGTAAATGAGCCGTGGCTACCTCCTGTTGGGCGTTTTTGACTCTTGCTAATAAATCGTTTTGTTCCTCGACGCTGAGAAAGGATAATCTCTCGGATTCGAGGAGGAGACGGGAACGGGAAAACCAATGGGTGAAATCCTCTAGTAGAGGTTCCAAGATAGTTTTCAGGAGTTCGTTTTCGGTGGGTTGCGAAGGAAACATTATTCTTATAATGACGATTTTGCTTACCTTAATCTTAGCGTTATTTATATTTCTTAACATTGTGACGGGAAAATTTTAAGATTTGCCCCGGCTGTAGGCGGCACTAAAGAAGTCCTGTTCACAACTAAGGGCATAACGATAGGATAAAGAGATATTTTCCGTCATCAGGGCGTATTTATCCGCCAATTCCTCTAACTGGCTTGCTAAAGCCGCGAATTCATCCCCACTATAACTATCAATCCAAGCTTGATAGGGATTCTCAGAAATTGGTTCTAAGGCTAATTGTTGACCTAGATAAGCATAAAGACTCATACAGGGACTCATCGCCACGGCAATCGCACCGATGTCACCCATCCAAGCGGTAGCGAGAAGAAAATCCGTATAGCGACGGGTGGCGTTAGCGGGCTGAACCTTTCTCAGGTCAACTCCCCACTGTAAAGCATAATTTTCATGTAATTCTAACTCCTTTAATACCCCCGCCGCTAACCGATGAAAGCTAGTGAATCCCTGCCAATCGGGAGCTTTAGCGGCGGCGATACTGTAAGCACGGGCGAAAGATTCCAGAAAAAAAGCATCTTGACCGACATAAAAAGCGAAACAGTCCCGTTTAAGCTCTCCTGTGGCGATACCTCGCACAAAAGGGTGTTCTAGACAAGCTTGCACTAGATCTTGATGGCTGTGCCAAAGTTGCTGACTAAGCATGGGAAAATACTAATTAGGTGGACAAGGTTGGTTAACTAGAGTTCAGCATCTCACAGGGTGATACTAAATCCGTTGAGCATAGGCTACTTATAAGGACAGGCAAAAGGCAAGAGGCAAAAGGCAAAAGGCAAAAGGGGGAATAAATAATCAGTTTTTAATAACCGGATTTAGTATGACAGAGAGCTTGAGTTGTCACAGTTTCAATTCCTTAACCCAAACTGACGTTAAACCTGTTACAGTAAATATAACTGACTAAATTGGAATTAAAAACTATGCGACTTAAGCGATGGGAGTCCCCCCGCCGTCAGGGACGTAACGACAAAGGCAAGGGCGGTTCGGCCCGACAGCGACAACTGAAAAAACAATTTAAAATGTTGTCGAAAAAACTAAAAGGGGGAGAGAGTAACATCTCTCCTCTTTTTTTGTCCCCAGCAATCTCCTCTGAAAAATCTTCCTCTGGGAAACTCTCAGTCTCCTGAAACAGTCCCAGACTTGAGCCACTTTCAGATTAGGAAAAAAAATGAAGCGTACACTTGCCGTCATGACGATGACAGTAGCTTTAACCCTCACCAGTAACCATTCTAGCCTTGCGGGAGCAATCTTCGATCGCATTCAAAAAACTGGGGTAATTACTGCCGGCGCTCGTAAAGATGCTATTCCCTTTGGTTTTGTCAACTCCCAGGGCAAGTGGGTGGGTTACAGCCTTGATATGTTAGAGTTAATTCGCAAAGAAACCGAACGGAAGTTAGGAAAACCAATTAAGTTAAAAATTGTTGAGATTACTCCCCAAAATCGTTTTGAAAAGTTAAAAACAGGGGTTATAGATATCGAATGTGGCTCCACTACTTTTACTTGGAAAAGAGAAAATGAAGTGGATTTTTCCGTTAGTTATTTTGCCAGTGGTACTCAATTGCTCACCCGCAAAGGTAGTAATCTCGATGACATCGGTAGCTTGGCAGGCAGACGCATTGGAGTGATTGCCAATACTACTAATGAAGCGGTGATTAAAACCCAACAACCCGCCGCTATTTTGGTCAAAGTTAAAAATCGTGGCGAGGGTTTACAAAAACTAGAAGCGGGAGAAATTGATGGTTTTGCCAGTGATGGCATTACCCTAGAAGGCTTAAGGAAAAGCGCTAAAAATCCTAATAATTTAGCCATAGTTCCCTCCTATCCCTACGCCTACGAATCCTATGCCTGTACTTTACCCGAAAATGATTCTAAATGGCGCGATACAGTGAATTATACCCTATTAAAATTCATGGAAGGGATCGTTAGTGACCAACAACAAGCGGTGACAATTTATGAACGTTGGTTTGGTGAAGATGGTGTTGTTCCCTATTCCAGAGAAACTATTAATGATTATTTTCAAGGCATTGTCAACACCTACGAATGGATTCCTTTAACTGTATTTCCCTAAAATCAAAACCTTTTTAGGAACCAGTGGAAAAAGGCAAGAGGAAAGACCCCCCCAACCCCCCAACCCCCCACATCGGGGGGGTCGGGGGGGCAAGAGGCAAGAGGCAAAAGTATCGATTAATTTGTCTCCCTAAGACTCTTGTTGACCCTAATAAATCCTGTTTAAAAGGTATAGGAAAGCGGGAAAATGGGGAGAAGGGAGCGGGTTTTTAAAGTTGGATTTGTTATTAATCCAGTTAATAAAGGTAAAAAATAAACCCCCTCAACTGACTGAATGAAGGGGCGATTGCAAGTTTTTTATTAATGGTTTTTAGGAGACTTTTGTGGTTTCCTTTTCTGAGGGTTTGGAGGGTTTTAGTTGGCACTTTAGGGTTATCTCCATACTTTCACCCGCATTATATCAAAATGATAATCATAGCTCCAAACAGGTAGATCTAATTCGATTGAGATGATAGCAGTCAAAGCATCAACAATAGTAATAGTTTGATCAGGAAATTGTTTAGCTTTTGCTATGGCTGCGAAATACTGATCTTCTGTCGGATTGATCAGATTAGCAGATTCTAAGCAATTTTGTGTGAAATGAGTGGCTTGTTCAAATCCTAATCTATATATAGCGTTTTTCAGTCTGCTGAGGTACAAAAGTTATGGGTTTTAGGCAAAAGGCAAGAGGCAAAAGTCAAAAGGGAAGAAAAATATGTGTACCTCACTAGCTTATAGCGGTGTGCAGTCGTATTAGGTACAGTGTCACAAGCTATAAACCATGCTAGGCAAAGCTTGGTCTGTATCTCACTCAAGCGCTTACCGCTCTAGAAGCAAGCTGTAAGTTTCTATATATACGGGGAAAGAGATAATAACTGTTAAATCTTCCGATTCTATGCGTCTTAGCTCTGTTTGCGCTCTGCTATGATATTGATCGCTGGTATCTATCGCTCCGTAAAGGGGGGTTGTGTCGGCAATAATCGCTTTCAAGATTTGAGCTTAAGGTAATTTATGGGACAGAGTAAATTCGGCTAAAACAGCGTCATGATTGATGGATGTGTCAGTATAGCCACTTCCTTTGGGTGCGGGAGATAAGTGAAAAGATTTTTTCGGTTTGGATAAATAGCCTTTCGCTATTAAAAATGATTCTATAGCCGTTTGTACTGTATCAGAAGAAGATACCTTATGCTCTTGATTGTAGGCGGCTAGAGCATTAATTATGGTGGTGGGTAGCTCAATCGTCACCTGTTGCATAACCAAAATCCTCTTGATTTAATTATGTCCCTATTATACAATAAACCCCCTCAACTGACTGAATGAAGGGGCATTAATTCTACTTTGGTAAGCAATTTAGCCTACTTTTATGGTTTCTTTTTCTGATGTTTTGGATGATTTTAGTTTGCGTTTGAGGGTTGAAGCTGCGCCTAATGCACCAAAGGAGCCAATAGCTAAAAGTCCAGCGGTTGAGGAGGGTTCAGGAACTAGCTTTAGGTTGCTAAGAGTAGCACACGGGGTCAAACACCCCATATAACTTTGACTAGCAGCATCATAGAATGCCTGATAAGGATCAACAGTAGGAGGAGTGGTGTTTTGTTCATTAATATTGTAAGCAAGTCCCCCTTGAGAGAAAAAGGCAGATGCTGTATTACTTCCGGGGTTTGCAACACCATTTGGATTAAATAGATTATCGTTTAGGGCAGCGAATGGACCAATCTGAGTTGTGCCTGGAGCTAATAGACCAATTATTGGACCATTCTCTGGATCGGCAAATGGACTTGTACCTTGAGTTCCAGTTATGGATATAACTCTATATCCAGTAAAGCCTGATTCAGTGGTCAAAAAATCCTCCGTGATCAATGTGGCATTAACTGGTGTGGGAAGAGGTGTAGGGAAAGGGGGGGTAGGGCCAGGCAATAGGTTTGTATCTATATCGAAACGAAAATTAAATGTCAAAGCCGAAGCAGGATTTACTCCAAAGCCAATCATTGTAGTCGTTGCAGCCGCTCCAAGAGCTAAGGCTAAAGTCCAATTTTTCATTTTTTTATTCCTGAGTAGTGTTTTTTGTGTGTAAGCTTGTAGTCTTATGCTTTGAGGCTATTAGCCTACTTTTGTCGTTTCTTTGCTAGGTCAGGCAACACCCCAACCCAACTCCAAAGGGAGACAACGAGATTATACACATTCCCCCCCCCACAACTGTATCAAAATATACAGTTTAGGAAATCTTTACATTTCTCTCCCCAACTAGGGATTCAGATTTTGGGTTTTTTTTGGAAAGGGGGACGAAAACAGCTTATACTAAATCCAGTTATTAAAAACTGATTATTTATTCTCCGTTTTGCCTTTTGCATGAGTAGAAAACGGGTTTCTCCGAGAAACCCGTTTTCTGTGCGTTACTCAACGGATTTAGTAT
>LFEF01044087.1_pt1 | contig 25345 bp, 25 predicted proteins | sample 619371 | NCBI WGS metagenome assembly LFEF01 (sample SAMN03014291, study PRJNA259931) | freshwater metagenome | biome: lake; feature: waterbloom | place: China: Taihu Lake | collected 2006-08 | depth 0 m m
GCGTCGCGTTCCCGCGACGCGGCCTTTTTTTGACAAGCGCTGCGGTACGAATTTGCCAGATGTTCACGAATTCGAACTACGTTGTCGGCAACCGGAGTTGGCCATGTATCAAGTGATCGTTCTTGCGCTTCTGCCTCTTTGCCTGGTTATCGCGGCGCTCACCGATTTTCTCGAAATGACGATACCGAACTGGATTTCGGTTTTGCTGATCCTCGCCTTCCTCGTGATCAGCCCGTTCAGCGGCCTCTCGCTGATCGAACTCGGCTGGCACGTTGCTGCCGCCTGTATCGTCTTTACCGCCTGCTTTGCGCTCTTCGCCGTGAACGTCATGGGCGGGGGCGACGCCAAGCTCCTGACCGCAGCCGCACTCTGGTTCGGCTTCAACCACTCCCTCTTCGAGTTCCTGGTGTTCACCGGCTATCTCGGCGGCCTGCTGACGATCATCGTTCTGCTCTTGCGTGCCAACTGGGACAAGCTTGCCACGGTCGGGGTCAAGCTCCCACAGACTCTGATGGTGGCCAAGAAGATCCCCTATGGAATTGCGATCGGGGGCGCAGGGCTGATGGCTTACCCCAGCTCTCCGCTGGTCATCGCCGCCATCCAGAAGGCTATTTGACGGAAGCCACGGAAACTTCCCGTTAACTACGATTGTAAGCGCCTTACTAACCATAAGTACACCAATTCCTGATCAACCTTGCCGGCAGAACCTATTGCGTCGCCCGAGGACCGATCATGAAACCCGCCCGCCTCATCATACTCGCTGTCGCCGTCGTGGCCGCCGGTATGGCCGGTCTCCTCGCCATGCGCCTGACCGGCAACCAAACCGTGATCGTTCAGGATGCCGTGGTCGAAAAGGAGCCGACCGTCGACGTGCTCGTTTCCGCAGCCAATCTGCCGGTCGGAGCCCGTCTCGATGAAAACTCCATGCGGTGGATGGCTTGGCCGGAAGGCAGCGTGGTCGATGGCTTCATCACCTCGTCGACGCGCCCGGACGCCATTTCCGAGCTGTCCGGTGTCGTGGTACGCCTGCCGGTCTTCGAAGGCGAACCGCTAAGGCGCGAAAAGATCGCCGATTCCTCGTCGCGGATCCTCTCGGCACTGCTGCCATCCGGCAAACGTGCCGTGTCGACCGAGATTTCCGTCGCCACCGGTGCCGGCGGCTTCATCCTGCCGAACGACCGTGTCGACGTGATCATGGTGCGCAAGGGTGACGACGACAATTTCCTGACGGAAACCGTGCTGTCCAACGTCCGCGTGCTTGCCATCGACCAGCAGATCGAAGAGGCGCCGGATGGCTCGAAATCCGTCATCGGGACCACGGCCACTCTGGAGCTCACGCCGGATCAGACCAAGGTGATGGCTGTGGCGCAGCAGATGGCGGACCGCCTCTCGCTTGCCCTGCGCTCGGTCGCGGATGCGCAGGAAGAGGATACGTCTGCGGCCGACCATCTTCTGAGCGGTGGTGACGGTCAGCCGAATATCCAGGTCATCAAGTCAGGCGAGGTCATCAAGTCGAATGCCTCGCCCGCCAATTCCATGCAGTGAGTGGGGACGCATCGTGGCCAGTCTGACGCACAAAATCCGAGTATCCCTGACCGGCAGCATCGCTTTCGCGATTGCATTCACCGGCGCTCCACCCTCCTTCTTCAACCTTCAGCCTTCCGTCCCGGCAGCAGAAGCCGCGCAGGAGACGGTCCTGCGCATCACCAATGCCGGCCCCGGCGCACGTCGGACTGTGAAACTCGGGCTGAAGAAAGCGCTTGTCGTCGATCTTCCCGTCGATGCGCATGACATTCTGGTCGCCGATCCGCAGATGGCGGACGCCGTGACGCGTTCATCGCGGCGCATCTATCTCTTCGGCAAGACCGTCGGACAGACGAACATCTTCATTTTCGGCGCTGACGGCCAGGAAATCGTCAGCCTCGATATCGAAATCGAGCGCGATATTGCCGGGCTGGAAGCCAATCTGCGGCGGTTCATTCCCGAATCGGACATCAAGATCGAGATCGTTTCGGACAATATCGTCCTTACCGGCACGGTTCGGACACCGCAGGATGCCGCACGTGCCGAGGGCCTGGCACAGGCCTTCCTCAAGGGTGGTGAAGCGACGACCCGCTTTGCCACTGCGTCTGGCGGCGACAACGGCGGTGACGTTGCGATCTTCGCGGAAGGCCGACAGGAATCGCAGATCGTCAACCTGCTGACCATCGAGGGTGAAGACCAGGTGACGCTGAAGGTCACCGTGGCGGAAGTCAGCCGTCAGGTTCTCAAGCAACTGGGCTTTTCGGGCAGCGTGACCGACGGCGACACCGGCATCAGCTATGCCAATCCTGTCAATCTTGGGAACGCGATCGACCCGACCGGCACTGGCGTTGTGAGAGCTGGTATCGGTGCGTTGAATATGAACAGCTATATCAATGCCATGGAGCAGGCCGGCGTGATGAGGACCCTGGCGGAGCCGAGTCTGACCGCCATCTCTGGGGAGCCTGCCAAGTTCTATGTAGGCGGCGAATTCCGTCTGGCAGCCCAGCAAGAGGTTACCGAAGACGGTATCGAGCGGACAATCCAATCCGTCGACTACGGGATAGAGCTGAATTTCCGACCGGTCGTTCTGGCTCCTGGCCGGATCAGTCTGCAGATCGAGACCAATGTGTCGGAGCCCACTTGGGAAGCATCCCAGGTGACCGGCAATATCAGAAGCAGCACGTTCCCGGGCTCAACCTATCTGTCGATCCGCAAGCGCGAAGCGTCTACGACGGTCGAACTCCCGTCCGGCGGTTCGATTGTCATCGCCGGTCTCGTGCAGGACAATATCCGACAGGCGATGTCGGGCCTGCCGGGACTTTCTAAGGTGCCGGTTCTCGGCACGCTGTTCCGGAGCAAGGATTTCCAGCGCAACGAAACCGAACTCGTCATCATCGCAACGCCCTATCTGGTGCGCCCGGTGGCACGCGGCGCGCTGTCGCGGCCCGATGACAATTTCAACCCCGAGAATGACGGCGCGACCTTCTTCCTGAACAAGGTCAACAAGGTCTACGGCCGTCGCGAAAACAACGAACCGGCCGGCCAGTACCATGGCGCGGTTGGCTTCATCTACAAGTGAACGGCGTGAGGATCGTGATGAAACATTCGACACGTCAAGTCAGGGAAAGTCGGCCAGCCATGGCATCTCAAGGTCACTCATTCCAACGCATCCTGTTCACCGGCCTGGTTCTCGGAACGGTCGCAGTGCTGTCTGGCTGCGGCAGCACGAAGGACAAGATGTCGACCTCGGCCATTCCCGATGATTACCGGACGCGCCATCCGATCATGCTGAGCGAGGTGGAACACACGCTGGATGTTCCGATCGCTTCGGGAGACCGGAAGCTGACCATGAACGTGCAGGATTCGATTGCCGGCTTTGCGGCCGACTATCTGTCGACCTCGACCGGAACAATCCAGATCATGGTTCCGCACGGTTCGCCGAATTCGGGCGCTGCCTCGGGCATGCGCAAGCAGATCCGTCAGGTTCTGACGACCCGGGGCGTGCCCGCAAACCGGATCATCGAAACCTCATACCAGGCCGAAGCGAACAGCAACGCAGCGCCCGTGCGCATCAGTTACGTGGCAATCACGGCAACGACCAATCCTTGCGGCGAGTGGCCCGAGGACCTGCAGAACAACACGTTCAGCAACAAGAACTACCACAACTTCGGCTGCGCGACGCAGAGCAACCTTGCCGCACAGATCGCCAATCCGATGGATCTCGTTACCCCACGCGACATGGCCCCGATCGACGCTACACGGCGCTCGACCGTCATCGGGCTCTATCGCGAAGGCAGCGATACCTCCACGAATTGATGTGACTGCGGTCCAAGAGGGCAGGATGAGAGCATGAACGCGATCGACTACGACATCGACGACACCACTGACGGATATCGCGGCGCATCCGAAACCGTGATTGCGGGCGACGTCGAAAGCCTGCGCCCGCTGCCGCGCATTTCCATTCACGCCTTCTGTATCAGCGACGGCGTGCACCGGACCATGGAACAATGTGCCGTCGACCGGCGCATGGCGCGTGTCAGCATGCGTATCACCCATGGCAATATCGCCGCGGCGGCAAACATGTTCTCTTCGACGCCGACGCCGAACCTGATCATTCTGGAAACCGATGCGGGACCGCGCGACCTGATGGCGGAGCTTGCGCCGCTTGCCGAGGTCTGCGATCCGAGTTCACGCGTCATCATCGTCGGTCGGCACAACGATATCGCGCTCTATCGCGAACTGATCCGCAGCGGGATTTCCGAATACATCGTGGCGCCCTTCACCATGGCGGACATGATGGCGTCGATCGCCTCGATTTTCGTCGATCCCGAGGCCGAACCACTCGGCCGCAGCATTGCCTTCATCGGTGCCAAGGGGGGCGTCGGCTCCTCGACGATCGCGCATAACTGCGCCTTCGGCATCGCGTCGCTCTTCTCCACCGAGACGGTGCTTGCGGATCTCGATCTGCCGTTCGGCACGGCCAATATCGACTTCGACCAGGATCCGGCCCAGGGCATGGCAGAGGCCGTGTTCTCGCCGGAACGCCTCGACGAGGTCTTTCTCGATCGCCTGCTGACCAAGTGCGGCCAGAACCTTTCGCTGCTTGCGGCGCCTTCCATGCTGGATCGTGGCTATGATTACGAGCGTGGTGCCTTCCAGCCGATTCTCGACGTGCTCCAGCGCAGTGCGCCGGTCACCGTGCTCGACCTTCCGCATACCTGGGCCGATTGGACCCGCGCCGTTCTGTCTGATGTCGACGAGATCGTCATCACCTGCGCCCCTGATCTCGCCAATCTGCGCAACATGAAGAACATGATCGACGCGCTGAAGAAGCTGCGACCACAGGACAAGCCGCCGCATCTGATCCTGAACCAGGTCGGCATGCCGAAACGGCCGGAGATTGCACCTTCGGACTTCTTCGAGCCGCTTGAGCTCGAACCCGTCGCGATCATTCCCTTCGACGCGCAGCTCTTCGGCACGGCTGCCAATAGCGGCCGGATGATCAGCGAGCTCGACGGGAAATCCCCGACGGCCGAGACATTTTCTCAGCTCGCGCATCTGGTGACAGGCCGTGCGACGATCAAGAAGCCCAAAAAGGCGGGCCTCGGCTCGCTCATCGAAAAACTACGCAAGAAGTAAGACCGGTAACAGGAACAGGTAGAGCTCATGTTTGGCAAACGCGGAAACGACGGTTTCGGCAAAGGCGGGGCGGGCGTCGGCACGATCCCGGCACAGCCGGCTGCTGCCGCGCCTGCGGCACGTTCCAGCACGCTCCTCGAACCCGGCAGCCCCGAAGTGAGCAGCCGGCAGCAGGTCACACCGCCATCGATGCAGACGCCGAGCCGCAAGAAGCCACCGCGGACGGAAGATTACTACGACACGAAGAGCCAGGTTTTCTCGGCGCTGATCGATACGATCGATCTGTCGCAGCTGGCCAAGCTCGACGGCGAAAGCGCGCGCGAAGAAATCCGCGACATCGTCAACGACATCATCACGATCAAGAATTTCGCGATGTCGATCTCCGAGCAGGAAGAACTGCTCGAAGACATCTGCAACGACGTTCTGGGCTATGGTCCGCTCGAGCCCTTGCTGGCCCGCGACGACATCGCCGATATCATGGTCAACGGGGCCGGCCAGACCTTCATCGAAGTGGGCGGCAAGACCATCGAGTCGGAAATCCGCTTCCGCGACAATTCCCAGCTTCTGTCGATCTGCCAGCGAATTGTCAGCCAGGTCGGTCGTCGCGTCGATGAATCGAGCCCGATCTGCGACGCGCGTCTGCCCGACGGTTCGCGTGTCAACGTCATTGCACCGCCACTTGCGATCGACGGGCCGGCGCTGACCATTCGTAAGTTCAAGAAGGACAAGCTGAACCTCGCCCAGCTGGTCAAGTTCGGCGCGATCACACCTGAAGGCGCCGAGGTTCTGCAGATCATCGGCCGCGTGCGCTGCAACGTCGTCATCTCCGGCGGTACCGGCTCGGGTAAAACCACGCTTCTCAACTGCCTGACGGGTTTCATCGACCAGGACGAGCGCATCATCACCTGCGAAGACACGGCCGAACTGCAGCTGCAGCAGCCGCATGTGGTGCGTCTTGAAACGCGCCCGCCGAACATCGAAGGCGAAGGCGAGATCACCATGCGCGATCTCGTCAAGAACTGCCTGCGTATGCGCCCCGAACGCATCATCGTCGGTGAAGTGCGCGGACCTGAAGTTTTCGACCTTCTTCAGGCGATGAACACCGGTCACGACGGATCGATGGGTACCATCCACGCCAACACGCCGCGCGAATGCCTGAGCCGTATGGAATCGATGATCGCCATGGGCGGTTTCTCGCTGCCGGCGAAGACGGTGCGTGAAATCATCTCCGGTTCGATCGACGTCATCATCCAGGCCGCCCGTCTGCGCGACGGCTCACGCCGCATCACCCACATCACCGAGGTGATCGGCATGGAAGGCGACGTGATCATCACCCAGGACCTGATGCGCTACGAGATCGAGGGCGAAGACGCCAACGGCAAGATCATCGGCCGGCACATGTCGACCGGCATCGGCAAGCCGCATTTCTGGGACCGCGCACGCTATTACAACGAAGACCGCCGCCTCGCGGCCGCCCTCGACACCATGGAACAGAAGTCGAAGGGGATCTGACCAGTCATGTTCGGCATCGATCCCACCATTCTCGCCATCGTCCTCCTGGTCGCCGTCTCGACCGGTGCGGTGGCCTATGGTGTGCTCTATTCCAGGATCGAGACCGAGAAGAAAACAGCAAGCCGCATCAACCGGGTGCGATCGGCAGAAACCGACACGGCGCAGATGAAGGCGGCACGCGACCGCGTGCAGGAGATATCGAAACGACGCAAGTCGGTTCAGGACTCGCTGAAAGAGCTTGAGAAGAAGCAGCAGCAGGAAAAGACCAAGAAGGCGAACGCCGCCAGCATCAAGGCCAAACTGACCCAATCGGGTCTGGCGATCAGCATCACCCAATTCTACCTGTTCAGCGCGCTTTTCGGTATCGTCGTGCTTGCCATGACGTTCCTTGCGGGCATGCCGCCTCTGGTCATGCTCGGTGCCTCTTTCGTGGCGGGTCTCGGTCTGCCACGCTGGCTCGTGGGTTTCCTTGTCGGTCGCCGACAGAAAAAGTTCCTCGAAGAGTTTCCCAACTCTCTGGATGTCATGGTGCGCTCGATCCGGTCGGGTTTGCCGCTCAACGATGCCATACGGATGATTGCCTCCGACGGGCAGGAGCCGGTGAAGACCGAGTTTCGCCGGATCGTCGAATCGCAGCAACTCGGCCTCAGCGTTTCCGATTCGGTCGCCCGCATGCACCTGACCATGCCGCTGCCGGAAGTGAATTTCTTCGCCATCGTGATTGCGATCCAGGGGCAGGCTGGCGGTAACCTCTCGGAGGCTCTCTCCAATCTGTCGCGCGTGCTGCGCGACCGCAAGAAGATGAAGGCCAAGGTCAGTGCGCTTTCCATGGAGGCCAAGGCTTCGGCTGCCATCATCGGCGCCCTGCCCTTCATTGTCGCCCTGCTCGTCTACCTGACGTCTCCCGAATACATCATGATCCTCTTCACCGACTCCCGCGGCCACCTGATCCTCGGCTTTTCGGCCGTCTGGATGAGCATCGGACTGCTTGTCATGCGCAACATGATCAATTTCGAGATCTGAGGAGCGAACCGATGACGGAAAACTGGGCCGCACAACTGACCGATCCGGCGCTGGTGATTGCGGTCCTGGTGGCACTCGCTGTGTTCGGAACCTTCTACACGATCGCGATGCCGTATCTCGAGCGCGGCGACCTGAACAAGCGGATGAAGGCTGTTTCGACCGAACGTGATCTCATTCGCGCTCGGGAGCGAGCCAAACTGAATGCCGAAGCGGCGCAAGGGCGCGCATCGCTTCGGGCGAGCAACAACAAGTCGGTCAAGAACATCGTGGAACGGTTCAACCTGCGCAAGGCGCTGGTGGACGACAACACGGTGGACAAGCTGAAGGCTGCCGGTCTGCGCTCGCAGAACGCGCTGAACATGTTTCTGGTCGCGCGCTTCCTCCTGCCCTTTGCAACGCTCGCGCTGACGGCCTTCTGGATTTTCGTGCTCGGCAATCTCGCCGACAAGCCGTTGCCGATCAAACTGTTCGTGACAGTCGTGGGCGGCTATATCGGCTTCTATCTGCCGAACATCTATGTCTCGAACCGGATCACCAAGCGGCAGCAATCGATCAAACGCGCCTGGCCGGATGCGCTGGACCTGATGCTGATCTGCGTGGAATCGGGTATTTCGCTGGAAGCCGCCATGCGGCGCGTCTCGGACGAAATCGGCGAGCAATCGCCGGAACTGGCCGAGGAAATGGTTCTGACAACAGCCGAACTGTCGTTCCTGCCGGACCGACGTCAGGCGCTGGAAAATCTGGGCACGCGTACCCAGCTCGACGGCGTGAAGAACGTCGTTCAGGCGCTGATCCAGGCCGATCGCTACGGCACGCCCGTTGCCCAGGCACTGCGCGTGCTGGCGCAGGAAGGCCGCGACGAGCGTATGAACGAGGCGGAAAAGAAGGCCGCAGCCCTGCCGCCAAAGCTCACCGTCCCGATGATCCTGTTCTTCCTGCCGGTGCTGATCGCCGTCATCCTGGGACCCGCCGGTATCCAGGTCTCCGACCGATTCTAACCGTCAGGGCCGGCTCCGTCAGTGGACGGTCGCGAGTTCTTCTTCGAGGAGCTTCAGCGCATCCTGCAGCGCTTCAACCAGGATATCCGTCAGTTCGTCGGATTTGTTCTCGAGAAGCATCAGCTTGACCGCCATGTCCTGCTGCTCGAAATACTGATCAGGTCCTTCGTTCATCATCATGTCCCCTTAAAGCCGAATCATCTCGGCTGGTTCCACGATGCCGCCGCTTCCTTGTGCCGGGCTTTCACCCGATCGTGCAGCCGTCGTCAAGCCTCTGTCTCGACACCACCGGTGACGGCCGAACTGAAGTTCGAGAAGAACTCGCCGGCGAGTTTCTTGGACGTCGATTCGATCAAGCGGCTGCCGAGCTGGGCAATCTTGCCGCCGACCTCGGCCTTGACGGTGTAGGTCAGGAGGGTCGCACCATCCTCTTCCTCAGTCAGCGTCACATCGGCGCCACCCTTGGCGAAGCCCGCAAGACCGCCCTTGCCCTCGCCCGAGATGGTGTAGGAATGCGGCGGGTTCAGGTTCTGCAGTTCGACCGCCCCTTCAAACCTGGCCTTGATCGGTCCGATCTTCAGGACGACCTTAGCTGCCATCTGGGTGTTGGATGTCTTCTCCAGGCTTTCGCAGCCGGGGATCGATTGGCGCAGGATCTCCGGATCGTTCAGCGCACGCCATACGGTTTCGACCGGCGCTTCAATGCGCTCGCTGCCTTGCATATCCATCCGGCATTCCTCCCTTGCGAATGGCGGGCTCCCTCCCGCTGGCGCCAAGACTGCATGGCGAAGACGGCGGATGCAAGACTGCTAAAGCAGCAGATGGCCTCCCGTCAGACGAGCACTGCCTGTTCGACACGGTCCTGCGAGCCGAAGAAGCGGAGATAGCGCTCCACTTCGGCCGGGTCGCCGGTTGCCTTGCGCGGATTGTCGGAGAGCTTCACGGCCGGACGGCCATTAGCTTCGGAGACCTTGCAGACAATCGAGATGGGGCGCAGGCCTGCGATTTCCTGCGGCGCGCAGCCGGCAAAGTCATTGGTGAGGTTGGTTCCCCAGCCGAAGGACATGCGCACGCGCCCGGCGAAGTGCCGGTAGGTGTCGATGATGGCATCGACGTCGAGGCCGTCGGAGAAGATCAAGAGCTTCTTGCGGGGGTCACGGCCCATCTTCTTCCACCAGTCGATGATCTTTTCGCCACCTTCGATCGGGGGGGCGCTATCGGGGCGGAAGCCGGTCCAGTCTGCAACCCATTCCGGTGCATGCTGGAGGAAGGACGTGGTCCCGAAGGCATCGGGCAGGACGATCAGAAGATTGCCGCCATAGAGGCGGTTCCAGTCTTTCAGAACCTGATAGGGGGCGGCGGCGAGCTGTTCGTCGTTCCTGGCCAGTGCCGCGACCACCATCGGCAATTCATGCGCATTCGTTCCGACGGCTTCGAGATCGGAATCCATGGCGAGCAGGACGTTGCTGGTGCCGGTAAACGCCGGGCCGATGCCTTCCTTCAAGGCTTCGACGCACCAGCGCTGCCAAAGGAAGCTGTGACGGCGGCGGGTGCCGAAATCCGAAATCCGCAGTCCCGGCAGTTCGCGCAGGCGCTCGACCTTCGACCACATCTTGGCCTTGGCCCGGGCATAGAGAACATCCAGGGTGAAATAACCAAGCGAACGCATGGCCGCACGCGAGCGCAGTTCGTTGATGATCGCGAGCGCCGGGATCTCCCAGAGCGTCGTTTCCATCCAGGATCCGTGGAAGGTCAGTTCATACTGGCCATCGCGCTTGGCAAGTTCGTATTCCGGCAGCTGGAGATTGCCGAGCCAGGCCAGAAATTCGGGTTCGAAGATCTGGGCGCGACCGTAGAAGGTATTACCCGCAAGCCAGATCATCTCCTTCTTGGTGAGACGCAAGGACCGAACATGATCGAGCTGCTCGCGCAGTTCATGCTCGTCGATTTCGTCAGCCAGGCGCACCGAGGTGGTTCGATTGATCAGGGTGAAGGTCGCATTGACCTCCGGATAAAGCTTCCAGATCATCTGGAGCATCAACAGCTTGTAGAAATCGGTGTCGATCAGACTGCGGATGATGGGGTCGAGCTTCCAGGCGTGGTTGTAAACCCGGGTCGCGATATCTGTCTTGGTCATGATCGACTGCCTTATCATCCGCAGCGGGCGCTGCGGGGGACGACCGGAACGTTTCGGTCGCTTCCGCGACAGTTATCGGCAAACAATGTCGGATTGTCCAGTGAGCGACGCCTGGACCGATCACTGACCGGGCGTCGGGTTGGATTGCGGCATGTTCTGCCCGGCACTGTTGGTGCCGCCCGGGGACGGCGCCGTCGTCTGGGCAGGCTCGTTCGCGGGATTGTCCGGAGCAATCGAATTGCCCCACCATTCGATCGGGATCCAGACGAGTATAGCCAGAATCAGGCCGCCCAGAAGAACGATCAGGACGGGTTTGCCGCGAAAACCCTGGCGCGCATCGGTCGCGGACATCGGCTCGGGTTTCAGTCCACGGGTCCGGCGGTCGGTCGTATCGGGTAAATCGGTTCGGCCCGTCATGGCGTGCTCCCTGTGTTTCGAGGCGCAAAGGCGCGACGTCTCACCGGAAACGGGGGCTCGTGCGGGTTTGTTCCGGACGTTCAGCAATTGCCAAGCGCGTGTCCGGTGAAAACCGGCTCACCGGACACGCCCGATCTTCTTGTCACGACGCTGTCCGGACGCAAACCTGGCCGTCGGTCCTTCGCGGGCGGTGCTCTAGTATCCGCTCGTGCGGTCGACGACGAATTCGAGCGTCTGGCCGGATTCCAGCAGGGCGATCTGGGCTTCGACATGGCGGAAGAGCGCGCGCACATCGGACGCGGCTGCCGCATGGGGCGTGACGACGACGTTTGGCATCGACCAGAGAGGGCTGTCGGGGGAGAGCGGCTCCTTTTCGAACACATCCAGCGAAGCGGCCTTCAGAGTGCCATCGGCCAGGCATTCTACCAGTTCGGCCTCCTTCTGGCTGCCACCGCGGCCAGCATTGAGGAAGATCGGACCGCCCAGGGGCCCGCTGCGGCGGAGCCTCGCGAAGAGGGCGCGATCATAGATGCCGCGCGTCTCATCCGTCAGGGGCAGAAGCCCGACAAGCATGTCCGTACGCGCCAGAAAGGCATCCAGCCCTTCGGCATCGAAGGTTTCGATCCCCTCAATCGCCTTGGGCCGTCGGGACCAGCCGATGACATCAAAGCCCATGACCTTCAGCTTTTGGACGGAATCAGCACCGAGGACGCCGAGGCCCATGACACCGACCGTCACGTCGCGTGCTTCCGGCTGGTCGGCGATCTCGTGCCAGACGTGGTCGCGCTGCTGACCGGCATAGGCGATGCCGTTGCGCAGGTGATGCAGGCATTGCCAGACGACCCATTCGCTCATGCGGTCGGTGAGGCTGCGGTCGACGAAGCGGACGATGGGGAGATCCGGCAGTTCATAGGCCGAGAGGATATGATCGACGCCGGCACCGCCGGAGAAGATGGCCTTCAACCCCGTGGCGCGGCGAAAAAGCGCCGGGTCCGGCTTCCAGACGACGGCGAATTCGGCTTCCGAGAGATCCCGGTCGGCATTGGCCGGATCGCCCATGTCGATGACCGGACGATCCTTGAAGGCAGAACGGAGAGCGGAGACCACGCTTTCGCGTGCGAAACGGAGGTCGATGACGACGGGGCGTTTTTCGGACATCTGGAAACTCACATTATTGGCGGATGCCGCCAGCCTCGACGGCTTCGAGATCGAAAGCCGCAGCCATCAGCGCGCGGGTGTAATCGGCCTTCGGCGCGGCGAAGACCTGCGCTGCCGGGCCCTTTTCGACCACCTTGCCGCCACGCATGACGATCAGCTCGTTGGCAAGCGCCTTCACCACCTTCAGGTCGTGACTGATGAAGAGATAGGCGAGATCGTGTTTCGCCTGCAGATCGCGCAGGAGATCGACGACCTGGGCCTGAACGGTCATATCGAGCGCCGAAGTCGGTTCATCGAGCATGACGAAACGGGGTTTCAGCACCATGGCACGGGCGATCGCGATGCGCTGGCGCTGGCCGCCGGAGAATTCATGCGGGTAGCGCCAGCGGGTGGCGGGGTCGAGGCCGACTTCTTCCAGCGCCCAGGCAACGCGAGCATCGCGCTCGTCGGCGGACAGCTGCTTTTCGTGGACTTTGAGGCCTTCTGCAATGATTTCGCCCACGGACATGCGGGGGCTGAGCGAGCCGAACGGGTCCTGAAAGACGATCTGCAGGCGATCGCGAAGTGGGCGCATTTCGCGATAGGAGAAGGCGTGGATGTCCTTTCCGATAAAGCTGATGCGGCCCTTCGACGAGATGAGACGCGAGAGAGCGAGACCGAGCGTGGTCTTGCCGGAGCCGGATTCACCGACGACGCCAAGCGTCTGGCCGGCGCGAAGCGTGAGATCCACACCATCGACGGCCTTCACGTGGTCCACTGTGCGGCGCAGGAAGCCGGCCTTAATCGGGAACCAGACGCGGATGTCCTCACCCTGCATGACAACAGGCTTCGTTTCGTCCAGGACTGGCGGCTCGCCACGCGGCTCGGAGGCAAGCAGCTTCTTGGTATAGGCATGCTGTGGTCGTTCGAAGATGTCCTCGACCGGACCCGCCTCGACAATCTTGCCCTTGGTCATGACGCAGACGCGATCGGCAAACTTGCGGACGATGCCGAGGTCATGGGTGATGAAGAGCATGGACATGCCATGCTCGGACTTGAGGCGGCCCAGGAGTTCGAGGATCTGCGCCTGGACGGTGACGTCAAGCGCTGTGGTCGGCTCGTCGGCGATCAGAAGCTTCGGCCTGTTGGCAAGCGCCATGGCGATCATCACGCGCTGGCGCTGGCCGCCCGAGAGTTCATGCGGGAAGGCTGTCAGGCGCTTTTCCGGCTCGCGGATGCCGACCTGATGCAACAGCTCGAGCACGCGGGCGCGGGCGGATGCGCCTTCAAGGCCCTGATGGAGGGCCAGGATTTCGCCGATCTGCCGCTCGATCGTGTGCAGCTGATTGAGCGAGGTCATCGGCTCCTGGAAGATCATGGTGACGTCGTTGCCCCGCACGGCGCGGAGCTCGGGCTCGCTCGCCGTCATCAGATCGCGACCGTCGAAGAGGATCTGGCCGGAAGGGTGGCTCGCGGCGGGATAGGGCAGAAGCTTCAGGATCGAGGCGGCGGACACCGACTTGCCGGAACCGGATTCTCCGACAAGTGCCACGACTTCACCCCGGCCGATGTCGAAGGAGACGCGGTCGACCGCCAGGCTCTCGCGGCCACCCTGGTGGAAGGCGACGGAGAGATCGCGCACGGAAAGCAGGGGTTCGGTCATGCGGACAGGCTTTCGATCAGGGAGGTGAGCGTGGGTTCGTCGGGGCGGAGGACCTTCAACGGCGTCATCGGAAGTTTGCCGCGGACAGGATGAATGAGTTCATCAATGTCGGTCAAACCAGTATCGGCGGAAAGAAAGACTGAGCATCCCGCGAAAATCGCACTCGCAAGGTGGATCGCATCGGGCAGCTTGGTTTTGTTTGATTGCGCTCTGATGAGTGAGGCGGTCAACAAGACTGCGGGCGATAGCGGAACCGTGTTCAACCAGAAATCGCCTCCTAACCAGCGTTCATAGACCTGGATAAGTTCGCGATTGCCGTCTGCAAGAGGCTTGACCAGCAGTTCGCTATAGGTGAGCAAACTCGTAAAGGGAATCTGCCCAGATATGCGACACGCCGCCAGCAATGCTGCGAGCTGTTCCTGTTCGGGGCTCTGAACCTCTTTGAACAGGATCAGGACATTTGTGTCGAGATAGATGGAGGCAGGACGCGTCATTCATCATCCCACTCGTCGCGCAGGTCGCGGATCCTTTGAACCGCCTCGGTCATGGAACCAGCATGGCTGTAACGCTCCGGGAACTCCTGGCGATGCTTCAGGAGTTTGGCGAGATTTTCACTTACGTCCGTGTTCGCTCCCTCGAAACCGAAAAACGACGTGAGCGGACTGTCATCCTCCGGAGTGATTTCAACGGTCACACGCGCCAAACCCGTCTCGGGCAATCCCTCCCGCATATCTTTCGGCAGTTTAGAAACCGGGTATTGTTCAAGCACGACCTTATTCATCCAAACGCCCTCCGGCAAAGGTTGTACTTCAGCCAGTATAGCGGCGCGGCGAGGATAGCGCGACCCATCATCGGAAGGTCTTCCTTGGATCAAACGCATCGCGGACGGCTTCGCCGATGAAGATCAGGAGCGAGAGCATGATCGACATGGTGAAGAATGCGGTGAGGCCGAGCCAGGGGGCCTCGAGATTGCGTTTGCCCTGGGCGATGAGTTCGCCGAGCGAGGGCGAGCCGGGGGGCATGCCGAAGCCGAGGAAGTCGAGCGAGGTCAGCGTGGTGATCGAGCCCGAGAGGATGAAGGGCAGGAAGGTCAGGGTCGCGACCATCGCGTTCGGCAGCAGGTGGCGGAACATGATCGTGCCGTTGCCGACGCCGAGTGCCCGGGCGGCATTCACATATTCGAAGTTTCGCGCGCGCAGGAATTCGGCGCGGACGATGCCGACGAAACCGACCCAGGAAAAGAGCAGCATGATGCCAAGCAGGACGAAAAAGCCGGGCGGCAGGATGGCGGCGATGATGAGCAGGATGTAGAGAACCGGCATGGAGGACCAGATCTCGATGAAGCGCTGCATCAGAAGATCGGTCCAGCCGCCGAAATAGCCCTGGACGGCACCGGCCGTCACCCCGATCGCGGCAGACGCAAGCGTCAGTGCCAGGCCGAAGAGGATCGAGATGCGGAAGCCGTAGATCATGCGGGCCATCACGTCTCGCGCCTGGTCGTCGGTGCCGAGCCAGTTCATGTTGCCGAGCACGCAGTTCGGATCTTCGGCCTTCAAAGGATAGGCGGCGCAGCGGGTTTCCTTGTCCATCAGCCAGAAGGGCGGCGTGGGGGCGGAGTGGGGCACCTCGGAATTGACCGTGCGGTAGGAATAGCGGATCGGCGGCCAGACCATCCAGCCATTGGCGTTGATCTCGTCTGATATGAAGGGCGAGCGGTAGTCCGTCACGGCGAGGAAGCCGCCGAACTTCTCTTCCGGATAATCGATGACGACGGGGAACAGGATCTCACCCTTGTAGGAGGCGATGATCGGCTTGTCGTTGGCGATGAACTCGGCAAACAGGCTGAGCACAAACAAGACCATGAAGATCCAAAAGGACCAGAAGCCGCGGCGGTTCGCCTTGAAATTCTCAAGACGACGGCGGTTGGTGGGATTGAGCCAGCCCTTCTTCGGCGGGGCGATGGTGGTGGTTTCGGCGGCGGACATCAGACGTCCCTCCGGTCGAAATCGATGCGCGGGTCGATCCAGGTATAGATCAGGTCGGAGATGAGGCCGATGACGAGGCCCATCAGCGAGAAGATGTAGAGCGTGGCAAAGACGATCGGATAGTCGCGGTTGACGATCGCGAGGTAGCCGAGACGACCGAGGCCATCGAGTGAGAAGATGTTCTCGATCAGCAGCGAACCGGTAAAGAAGGCCGAGATGAAGGCGCCGGGCAGACCGGCGATGACGATCAGCATGGCGTTGCGGAAGACATGGCCGTAAAGCACCTGCCGCTCGGCCAGTCCCTTGGCGCGGGCGGTCACCACATACTGCTTCTTGATCTCGTCGATGAAGGAATTCTTGGTCAGGAGCGTGGTGGTCGCAAAGGCCGAGAGCAGAAGCGCGATCAGCGGCAGGGTCAGATGCCAGAAGTAATCGAGGATCTTCTGCCACCAGGACAATTCGTCGAAATTGTCGGAGGTCAGTCCCCGAAGCGGGAACCAGTCGAAGAAGGATCCGCCGGCGAAGAGCACGATCAGCAGGATGCCGAAGAGGAAGCCCGGGACGGCATAACCGATGACGATGATCCCGGACGTCCAGACATCGAAGCGGGAGCCGTCGGCGACGGCCTTGCGGATGCCGAGCGGGATCGAGATTGCATAGGAGATCAGCAGCACCCAGAGGCCGAGCGAGATGGATACCGGCAGCTTCTCGATGATCAGGTCGATTACCGAAGTGTTGCGGAAGAAGCTCTCGCCGAAATCGAAGCGGATGTAGTTCCACATCATTTCGAGGAAGCGCTCCAGCGGCGGCTTGTCGAAGCCGAACTGCTGTTCGAGCTTGGCAATCAGTTCGGGATCGAGACCTTGCGCGCCGCGATAGCTTGAACCGCCCTCCTCCGTGCCCACCTGCTGGTTCAGCATGTCACCGCTACCGGACAGGCGGGCGTCGGCGCTGTCGCCCTGGCCGCTCAGCTGGGCGATGACCTGCTCGACAGGGCCGCCGGGCGCAAACTGGATGACGATGAAGGAGATGCCCATGATGCCGATCATGGTCGGGATCATCAAAAGCAGGCGGCGGAGGATATAGGCCGTCATGCGCGGCGCTCCCGTTTCCGGTCAGGTCTGCCCACGATGTCCAGTCTCGTTTCGTCCGCCAATATCAGCCGCTCCGTCTCACCGCGATTCGTCCCCTCCATTCCTAGAGTCTCATGCAGGCGGCGCAAGCCCCGCGGCGACATCACGGAGCTTTGGCCCACCAGATGGAGGGGAAGCCGGTGCTATAGGTCGGCAGCTCGGACGGATGTTCGAACTTGTCCCAATAAGCATAGCGGGCGGTCCGACCGTAATAGAGCGGAATGACATAGTCGTGGGCGAGCAGAACGCGGTCCATGGCCTTGGTGGCGGCGATCTGCTCGGCGCGGTCGGCCGGGAAGATGATCTTCTCGATCAGGGCGTCGACGGCGGGATCGGCGATCCCGGCATAGTTTCGCGAGCCTTCCTTGTTGGCCGTGGACGAACCCCAGTAATTGCGCTGTTCGTTGCCGGGGTTGAGCGTCTGGGCCCAAACGACCCAGGTCATGTCATAGTCGAAGGTGCGGGTACGGTTGGTGTATTGGCTGTCATCAACGGTGCGGACCGCCATCTCGACGCCAATCTTGCGCAATTGCTGCTGGTAGGGGACGGCCACGACCTCAAGCTGGGGGCTTGGCAGCAGGAGCTCGAAACGGAAGGGCTCGCCAGTCTTCGAATTCACCATGGCATTGCCGCGCAGCTCGTAGCCCGCCTGCTTGAACAGCTCCACCGCCTTGCGAAGATTGTCGCGCGAGGCCTGCGGCGTTCCGCCGACAGGGTTCTTGAACGGGGTGTCGAAGACCGAAGCCGGCACCTTGTCCTTGAGGCTCGTCAGAAGCTCCAGCTCCTTGCCCTCAGGCAGGCCGGTGGAGGCGAGTTCGGTGCCGAAGAAGAAGCTGTCGACGCGCTGATAGGCGTTGAAGAAGACGGTTCGGTTCAGCTCCTCGTAGTCGAAGGCATAGTTCAAGGCTTCGCGCACACGCTGATCCTTGAACAGGTCGCGGCGCATGTTCGGCACCAGGGCCTGCATGACGCCCGTGGCGCGGAAGGGATTTTCGAACTCTTCCCTCTTCACGCGACCGTCCTGCGCGGCGGGGAAATCGAAGCCTGTCGCCCAGCGGGCCGCGCGCGTTTCCTGCCAGAAATCGGTATTGCCCGAGCGGAAGGCCTCGAACTCGACGTCGCGGTCGCCGAACATCGTGTAGGTGACATTCTTGAAGTTGTTGTAGCCGCGGTTGACGTTGAGATCCTTCGCCCAGTAGTCGTCGCGCAATTCATAGCTGATTGTGGCGCCGGCCTTGAATTCGGCGATCTTGTAAGGTCCCGATCCCAGGACAGGCTCCAGCGTCGTGCGGGAGATATCGCGCGGCTTGCCATCGGGGCCGTTGCCCTCCCACCAATGCTTCGGCACGACGGGGAACTGCCCGAGGATCATCGGCAGTTCGCGGTTGTTCTTCTGGTCAAAGCGGAAGGTCACATCCCGGTCGCCGGTTTTTTCGGCGGAAATCACATGGCTGTAATAGCTGGTGTAAAGCGGGTTCAGCTCCTTCAGCTTCTCGAAGCTGAAGATCACGTCCTCGGGCTTGACCGGCTCTCCATCGGCAAAGCGGGCTTCCGCACGCAGCCGGAAGGTGGCGCTGGAAAAATCGGCAGGGAAGGAGACGCCTTCCGCCAGAAGGCCGTAAGCGGCCGACACTTCGTCCTCCGAATCCTTCAGCAATGTGTCGAAGACGGTTGCGAGCCCGGGTGCCGCCTCACCCCGGTTCAGCACCGGATTGAAGGTGTCGAAGGTGCCCGTCGATGACATGCGAAGCGTACCGCTCTTCGGCGCGGCGGGATTGACGTAGTCGAAATGCTCGAAGCCGGCTGGGTATTTGAGATCGCCGACAATCGCCACGCCATGCCGGAACGGCTCGGTCGGTTCCTGCGCCATGGCCGGTGACGGCGACCCTGCGAGCAACGCCACCAAGCCCCAGACTGCAACGCCCATCCTGTTCAGACCCATCGCCAACATCCCCTGATTTGCTTTTGTTGCAGAGCAGAATAAGGCAATGCCCGGCAAAATACAGGGGACTGACACAGATGTGAGCATCAGAGCGTCCGCAGATTCACCCCATTTCCGTTTCACGCTAGAATGACAGCTGATTCACCCGCCGACGATGCGCGGGGTGAGGTTCGGACAGACCGGGGACATGCGCACGATGAAGAAGACCTGGGGCACGCGCCCGATGGCTACGGCCCTGATGCTTGCGGCAGCCTTTGCCGGCGCCGTCAGCGATACGGCCTTTGCGGAAGGACGGCCTGCCAAGGAGTTGTTCGGCGGCATGGCGCTGCCGGCGAAGGCGGCCCCCTCCCCTTACGGTTCCTACGCCAAGGGCTGCATTGCGGGCGCTGTCGCCATCCCAACCGACGGACCGACCTGGCAGGCGATGCGGCTTTCGCGCAATCGGCGCTGGGGCCACCCGGACATGATCGCGCTGCTCGAGCGCTTCTCGAAAGATGCAGTGCAGCTCGGCTGGGGTTCCGGCATCCTGATCGGCGACATCTCGCAGCCGCGCGGCGGACCGATGCTTTCGGGCCATGCCTCGCATCAGATCGGGCTTGATGCCGATATCTGGTTCACGCCGAAGCCGGCCAATCCGCTGTCACCGCAGCAGCGCGAGGAGATGCCGTTCACCTCGATGCTGGAGAAGGACAAGTTTCTCACCGTCGACAAGCGGCTCTGGACCAATACCCATGCACGGCTCGTGGTGCAGGCGGCAAGCTATCCGCAGGTCGAGCGCATCTTCGTCAATCCGGCGATCAAGAAGAAGCTTTGCGACACCTGGACGGGCGACCGGGCGGTGCTCGGCAAGATCCGACCGATCTATGGCCATGATGCGCATTTCCATATCCGCATGCGTTGCCCCGAGGGTGCTGCCGGCTGCAAGCCGCAGGCGGCCGTGCCGCCCGGCGACGGCTGCGACCAGTCGCTTGCCTGGTGGTTTACCAAGGAGCCCTGGGCAGCGCCGAAGAAGAACCCCAACGCAAAACCCGCGCCAAAGCCGCGCGCCATGCAGGTTTCCGATCTGCCGAAGGCATGCGCCATGGTGCTTGACGCACGGGGGCCCGCAAGCGAACTCGAAGTCACCTATCAGGCGGATGGAGGCGTGATTCCCGGCGGCGCGGCTTCGGCATTTGCGGCTCCTGCCCCGGCATCGCAGCAGGCTTTCGAGCTCCCTGCCGTGGTCCCGGTGCCCGCTGCCCGCCCCACCGGCTGGTGAGGACAGCACTCTGAAAGGGTGCCTTTTCAAGTCCGGCTGCCTGCGCTAGATGGGTGGATCAAATCGATTTAAATCAGTTGGGGACCCGTCGTGAGCCGCACCCGTTGCATCGCCCTGATCGCGCATGACCAGAAGAAGGACGACATGGCGGAATTCGCCAAGCGTCACCAGGCCAAGCTGATGAATTGGCGGATCGTGGCGACGGGTACAACGGGCGGTCGGATCAAGGATGCCGTGCCCGAACTCGACGTGACACGGCTGAAAAGCGGGCCGCTCGGCGGCGACCAGCAGATCGGTGCGCTGATCTCGACAGGGGAAGTGGACATGCTCGTCTTCTTCGTCGACCCCTTGACTCCGATGCCCCATGATGTGGATGTCAAGGCGCTGATGCGGCTTGCGACCGTCTACGACATTCCGATGGCGCTCAACCTCGCAACCGCCGACATCCTGATGCAGACCCTCACTGCCTGAGCAGCAGGGCCCTAGACCGGACAGACCATGGCCAAGACACAGCGTGACGACACCCTGCCCTTCCCGATCCTGATCGGCGATATCGGCGGCACCAATGCCCGCTTTTCGATCCTGATCGATGAGAGCGGCGAAACGATCAGCTTCCCGAATGTGGTGAACAAGAATTTCGCCACGATCGACGAGGCGATCCGCGCTTGCGTGCTGGAAACGACAAGCCACAAGCCGCGCTCGCTGATCCTGGCGCTGGCAGGCCCGATCAAGGGCGATGAGGTGCCGCTGACCAATTGCCCCTGGATCGTACGCCCCAAGGTGCTGATGGCCGATCTCGGCTTTTCGGAGGTTCTGCTGCTCAATGACTTCGAGGCGCAGGCGCTTGCGGCTGCGACGCTTGGCGTCGAGGATCGCCAGCATCTTGGCTCGCTCAGCGAGGCGCCGATCGGCTCGCGCGTCGTGCTCGGCCCCGGCACGGGGCTCGGCGTTGCCGGGCTGGTGCGGGCGCGCGACATGTGGTTCCCGGTTCCGGGCGAAGGCGGGCATGTGGATGTCGGCCCCCGCACCCTGCGCGACCACCAGATCTGGCCGCATCTGACACCGGTGCGCGACCCGAACGCGACGCTCGGCCGGATCTCGGCGGAGGAGCTTCTGTCCGGCCGCGGCCTCATGAACATCTACCGCGCGCTCTGCAAGGCCGATGGGAACCTGACGCCGCGCTATGAGGATCCGGCTCAGGTTTCGGCTGCCGGCATCTCCGGGGCGGATGCGCTGGCGGGCGAGGCGCTCAGCCTGTTTGCCACCTATCTCGGCCGGGTTGCCGGCGATCTCGCGCTGATCTTCATGGCCAAGGGCGGCGTGTTCCTGGCCGGCGGCATTTCGCCGAAAATCCTGCCGGCGTTGCAAAGCGGCGAATTCCGCGCCGCCTTCGAGGACAAGGCGCCGCATCAGGCGGTGATGCACGGGATCCCGACCTTCGTCGTTACCCATCCGCAGGCCGCGCTGCACGGCCTGGCCGCCTTTGCGACGGCGCCTTCAGATTTCGGGCTTGCGACCGAGGGGCGCCACTGGCGCTGAAGGCCTGCCTGATGGCCCTCTATGGCCAAAGGCGCCGCGACTGGCTATAGAGCGGCGGCGCCCGGCAGGGGCATGGACGGCAACAGCACAGGACACTCTTTTTTGGACGCCCAGGACAGCCAGACCGAAAAGCCCAACATGGACAGCGTCTCCGCCGTCCTCAAACGCGTCATCGCTGAAAACGGGCGACAGCATGTAGGCGGGTATGCCTTTGCCATCGTCTGCCTGGTCACGGTTGCGCTGACGACAGCTTTCACGGCCTGGATCATGGAAGCCGTCATCAACGAGGCCTTCGCCAACCGGCGCGCCGATCTGGTCTGGATCATCTGCGGGTCGATCTTCGCCGCCTTCGTGATTCGCGGTTTCGCCGGCTATGGGCAGGCCGTGACGCTTTCGACGATCGGCAACAACATCGTGGCGCGCTACCAGCGGCGGCTATTTTCGCATCTGATGTCGCTTTCGATCGGCTATTTCAGCGAAGCGCGCTCGGCCCGGCTCGCCGCGCAGATCAATGAAAACATCAACGGGATCCGCGATGTCCTGAACATGACGATCACCTCGCTGGCGCGGGATCTCATGACACTGATCGCGCTTCTCGGCGTGATGCTCTATCAGGACATCGTTCTGTCGCTGATCGTGTTTACCGTGGCGCCGCCGCTCTTCCTCGGCCTTCGCTACATCTCCCGGCGTCTGCGCAGTGCGACGAAGGAATCCGTCATCCTGAATTCGCATGTGCTCGGGGCCATCCAGGAGGCGGTGCAGGGGATTGCGATCGTCAAGGCCTTCACCATGGAAAGCCAGCTGGAGAACAAGATCCAGTCGACGATCGATGCCGCCGAGGGGCGTGCCAACAGGATCGCGCGCCTTAGCGAACGCAACGGCCCGCTGACCGAAAGCCTTGCGGGCCTCTCGATTTCCGGCGTCATGGTCTATGCTGCCTATCAGTCGATTTATGGCGGCGTGTTGCCGGGCGCCTTCTTCTCCTTCGTGACCGCGCTGCTGCTCGCCTATGAGCCGGCCAAGCGTCTGGCGCGCCTGCAGGTGTTCATGGAACGCGCCGCCGTCAACGCGCGGATGATCTACGAGATTCTCGATACGCAGCCCAACCAGCAGGACAAGGACGGCGCCAGACAGATTGCGGTCAACGCGGCGAAGATCGAGTTCCGCAACGTCACCTTCGCCTATGGTTCCAACGAGCCGACGCTACGAAATCTGAGCTTCACGGCCGAAGGCGGCAAGACAACCGCGCTGGTTGGCCCGTCGGGTGCCGGCAAATCGACCGTGATCACGCTGGTGCCACGCTTCTACGACCCGGAGGAAGGCGAGATCCTGATCGATGGGCAGAACATCGCCGATGTGACGAAGTCGTCGCTTCGCCAGCATCTCGCCTATGTTTCGCAGCAGCCCTACCTGTTCGAGGGCTCGATCCGCGACAACATCCGCTACGGGCGCCCGGAGGCGACCGATGCCGAAATCGAGGATGCGGCGCGGCTTGCGAACGCCCATGACTTCATCCTAGCGCAGCCGCAGGGCTATGACACGCCCGTCGGCGAGAACGGCATCACGCTTTCCGGCGGCCAGCGGCAGCGGCTTTCGATCGCGCGTGCGCTTGTGCGCAATGCGCCGATCCTGCTGCTCGACGAAGCGACCTCCGCGCTCGATACCGAGTCGGAAGCGGCCGTGCAGCAGGCGCTCGATGCCGCCATGGCGGGGCGCACCGTCATCGTCATCGCCCACCGGCTTTCAACCGTCGTGAATGCCGACAAGATCATCGTCATGCAGGACGGCCAGGTGGCGGAAGAAGGCACCCATGAGAGCCTTGCACAGCAGCCGGGCGGTCTTTACGCTCGCCTCAACAACCTTCAGGCCGCTTCCAACGGCCAACACAGCAGCCAGGAATAATCGCGCATGGATACGCCCATGAAGCTCGTCGTCGTCGGTGCCGCCGGTCGCATGGGCAAGACGCTGATCAAAATCATCAGCGAAACGCCGGGCCTGGTCCTGCATGCCGCCGTGGAGCGGACCGGCTCTGCCGCTCTCGGCCAGGATGCCGGTGAACTGGCCGGTGTGCCGAAACTCGGCGTTGCCGTGACCGACGATCCGCTGGCGGCCTTCCTGCATGCCGATGGCGTTATCGACTTTACGACACCGGCTTCGACCGTCGAATTTGCAGCACTCGCGGCCCAGGCGCGGATCGTGCATGTGATCGGCACGACCGGCTGCCTGCCGGAGCATGAGGAGAAGATCGACGCGGCGGCACGTCATGCACGTGTGGTGAAGTCGGGCAATATGAGCCTTGGCGTCAATCTGCTTTCGGTGCTGATCAAGCAGGCAGCGCGCGCGCTCGATGCCGCCGGCTGGGATATCGAAGTGCTCGAAATGCACCACAAGCACAAGGTCGACGCGCCCTCGGGCACCGCACTTCTGCTTGGCGAAGCGGCAGCCGAGGGCCGTGGCATCTCGCTTGCCGATCATTCCGTTCGGGTGCGCGACGGCCATACCGGACCGCGCGAGGAAGGCACGATCGGCTTTGCCACGCTGCGCGGCGGCTCGGTGATCGGGGAACATCAGGTGCTGTTTGCCAGCGAAGGCGAGATCGTCACGCTCTCGCACAGCGCTGCAGACCGTTCGCTCTTTGCCCGTGGCGCGCTGAAGGCCGCCACCTGGGCCCGGGACAAGAAGCCCGGCCGCTATACCATGCTCGACGTGCTCGGGCTCAACTCCACCCCCTGATCGTCAAGAGAGGAATTGTCGATGACCGGTACCCTCGTGCTCGTGCGCCATGGCCAGAGCGACTGGAACCTGAAGAACCTGTTTACCGGCTGGCGTGATCCGGACCTGACCGAGCTTGGCGTGCAGGAAGCCAATGCCGGCGGCAAGGCGCTTGCCGACTACGGCATCAAGTTCGACATCGCGTTTACGTCCGTGCTGACCCGCGCGCAGAAGACCTGCAACATCATCCTCGAAAACGTCGGCCAGACGGGTCTGGAAACGATCAAGGACCAGGCGCTGAACGAGCGCGACTACGGCGATCTCTCCGGCCTCAACAAGGACGATGCCCGCGCCAAATGGGGCGAGGAGCAGGTGCATATCTGGCGCCGGTCCTACGACGTGCCGCCGCCGGGCGGCGAAAGCCTGCGCGACACCGGTGCCCGCGTCTGGCCCTATTACCTGACCGAAATCCTGCCGCGCGTGCTGCGTGGCGAGAAGGTGTTGGTTGCGGCGCACGGCAACTCGCTGCGCTCGCTGGTCATGGTTCTCGACAAGCTGACCAAAGAGCAGATCCTCGGCGTCAATCTCGCGACCGGCGTTCCCATGGTCTACAAGCTGAACGCGGATTCGACGGTGGCTTCCAAGGAAGTGCTGGGCGACATGTCCGGCGCTCACTGAGCGCACCACCCTCCCCTTGAGGGGGAGGGTCGGGCCAAGGGCCCGGGG
>LFEF01003770.1_pt1 | contig 25227 bp, 17 predicted proteins | sample 619371 | NCBI WGS metagenome assembly LFEF01 (sample SAMN03014291, study PRJNA259931) | freshwater metagenome | biome: lake; feature: waterbloom | place: China: Taihu Lake | collected 2006-08 | depth 0 m m
TCAATAGATGCCTCGCCCGAACTTCTTAATTTTATTAATTCTAATAATCTAGCCTCAGTATCATTTATTCTGGATTTGTAATGATTTATTTGATGTATTACTCTTTCTAAAAAACTGGCTTTTGAATTTTTATCAATTTCCTTGTTATGAAGAATATTTTTTACATATACAATATTTACATCTTCACTTTGTCTAATCGCATTATCATCAAAGGAAGTTAATACAAAACATGGAAACCCCTCTCTTAATTCAACAAAACTTTTAACTAATTCTACTCCATTATAAGGAACATTATATTTAATCGTTTCTTTATATTCGTTCAACATGAAATCTGTGATTACAGCATCAGGATTGATTTTTATGATTGAATCAATCATTTCCTCTTTAGTTTCTTGTGGGTACTCAATAATTACTTCAATTTTATCAGAAGCATTAGTGTTTTCAACGTAGTCTAAAAAAGCTTCAATAGATTCAGCTTCTTCATCAATAAATAAAATTTTGTACATAACTATTTTTTAAATTTTATAGGAAATGATAGTCTGACACCAAATCCGATTTCAGGGTATAATAATTTTATGTTTCCATCATTTTCTTCAATAATTGATTTTACTAGCCACATTCCAAGACCAGTTCCTTCCTCCTCACCAGAAAAAGCATTCCTTCTAGTGGTAAATAATGGTTCAAAAATTTTTTCTGGTTTATCTATATCTGCTGATAACCCTGGTCCATTATCCAAATAGTCAATTATTATTTCTTTTTGAGAAGAACTAACTTTTATTTTTATCATTCTTTCTCTATTAACTTTTGATAAAGTAAATGCATCAATTGAATTGACTAATAAATTATTAAAAATACTGTCAAAATCAATTTCAAATACTCTCATATCAATATCTTCAATTTCTGTATTATCAAAATGAATTGCTCTATTTTCAAACACTGAAGTCCAATCAGACTTAAAATCACTAAAATATTTTTTTAGAAATAATTGCTTTCTAGTCCTCTTATCTTTTCTAGCTGCTCCAATAGAAAAGTTGAGCCAATTTTTTAACTTTAAATCTTGTTTTTTTATATTTTCTAATTGTATGAAAGGATTTTTTCTATCATCAATATTTAGATATTCATTTTCAGATATTTTTTCAAGCATTAATCCTTTTAGCTTTTCTACTCTAGAGTCAAGCACATTATTTAACTTACTTAAATCATGACTAAATGAAGCTAAAACTATTCCGCTACTAGCGAGTCCTCTTAAAACTTTCTGTTCTTCCTTTAATTTTTCTATTTCTTCATCTTTCTTTTCATTCAATTCTGCTATTATGGCTAATTGTTGATCTTTAATATCTTCAACAGGAGCATTTTTTGTATCATCATTAGAATTATTATTACCAGAAGCTTGATTTGTTTTTCTATCTCTGCTCTCCTTTAAGATTTTTTTTGCTATTCTTTCAGCTTCTTCTCGCGTTCTAATTTCTGAAAATCTTTCATTGTCAAAAGCAGCCATTTCTCTAGCAATATACGCTCTGTCATTCTCAAAGACATTAATAATTGATGCTATTAGTGCTTTGAATATTTGGAAAGTTTTATTTTCTTGTAATCCTTCTCGGCTTGATTTGTCCTCAAAATTTAAATTGGTTAGTCTTGAGATTTTTATTGCACCAGCAACATTTTCTGGTTCAACACGATATCCTCCTTCTTCTTTGGCCACACCAGCTGGACTTGCTGCTTTTCTGTTTCCTAAACTTAACCAATCAAATGCAACATCTTTAACTTCACCATAGGGTCTAACTCTAAAATTATCTCTAAATAATTTTACACCTCCAAATTTATCTAACCAATCTCTTCTAAAATTTGATTGAAATTTTCTATAAAAAAAACGATTTGCATCCGGAGTGCTAAAGCTTCTCTTTAGGAAATAAAAAGAAAATTCAAAAATGCCAATTTCATTAAAAATATTATCTTCGTCGACCATATTAAACCCTGGTAACAATTCGGAAAAAGTTTTTTCAATTTCCCAATATCCTTTTAAAAAATCATCTTTTGTATATGGATATTGATTCATATTTTTACGTTTAAAAAAATCAGACGGTATCAGATCAACATCATATTCTTGCCTAATAATTTTAATATTAACTTTTTGCTGTTCATCAGCTACAGCAATTATTTTATAATCAAAATCATCACATAAAGAACCAAATACTTCTCCATATTTTTCTGGACTTAAGGAACTAAATAAATAAATTTCAAAACCTCCGTTTTCTTTTGGAGGCACTAATACCTCTAAATCGGTATATACTTGTTGAACAAAATAATCTTCCCAATTATCTCTTAAATCTGAAATTTTTAATATTGTCCCAAATTTAAAGCTTTCGTTTATTTCATTCTTTTTCAACAATTCATCTGATAGATATGAATCCAAGAACTCTTTAAGAGGTTGATTTTTTAAACCAAAAAGTTTAGCTCCAACATTTTCTATTGTTTTAAAATTACCTTCAAAATCTTCCCAATCAACAATCCATCTATAACCCGTAAAATCTGTTTTTTTGCCATTTATATCAACATCTATTTCGTGATAATCTGGATTAAAGATTGTAACCATTTCACATTTGCTACCTAATTTATCTAACGCAAATCGACCAATACCTTTTGCACCAGCTTTAACTCTTCCAGTTTTTGTAAAAAAATCATTCTGTTTGTTATCAGTACCAATTGTCATCCAATGTTCTCTGATGATTTTTTGGGTCATGCCTTCGCCTGCATCTATTATGTATAGAGAAGTAAATTTTGAAATTGTTTTTTTGAATTTGAGTTTAATTTCTTCGTCAATATCTCCTTTTAACATAAAGATGTTTTCTTCTTCATTTCTTATGTAAAGAGAATTTAAATCATCGATTGAGATGCCTTTTTGTTTCAATTCTTCATAATAAGTCACACTTATTTCGTCATGAATAGTTGAATAATAATTGTCAAAATAAACGACACAAACTTTGCTATCTGCATCATATCCGTTTTTTACAAGTTCAATAATTGCCCCTTTAGAAGTTGCTACATTTTCTCTTCCAATAAGCCTTGCCGTTCTAGCGGAAACTCTAAAAGGAATAATAATATTATCTTGAGTAGGATTTTCCATTTATTAATTGTCATTTATTAGTTCTGAAATGCTTATTTCAAGTAATTCAGAAATTTTAGAAAGCGTATTTAAAGTAGGCTGAACATCATTAGTACACCATCTAGAAACAGTAGCTTCATTTTTTCCTAATTGCTCAGCTAACCATTTACTAGTTAAATTCTTTTCTACTAATACTACTTTTAACCGATTAATTGCTTTTCTTTTCATAAAAATTGCATATAATGCAAATATATTGATTTTATTACAAATATGAAGTGTTATAAATTATTGACAAAGTATTTATTTTTTTGTGTTGTAGTATTTTTTAAATTAGTTAGTTGCATTGTGAGGTTTGAACTCACGAAACTGATACATAACATAATTTATCAGTTAAGTTTTGGCGGTAAATATGATTTATTACCGAAACTTAATTATCCATTTCAATGTCGATATATGATTTTAAATTATACAATTCGATCTGGTTTTCATCGTCTCCTTCAAATTGTCCAATCTCTATAAATGTAATATCATTAGCAAATGACTTTTCTCCGATTAAATGTTCGATATTTACGTAAACTGCCTCTCGAAGTCTTGGGTTGTCTTTGTGGACGATGTAGTTTTTGAGTAACACTTTTATTCCTAAATCGGTTGGTTTATTGGGGTTTTCTAATGGGATGAAATACATTTCACTTATTCGTAAGGTGATACCGTAATATTCTATTGGTTTGTCGGTACCGTTTTCATATTTTTCTAAATTCATTTCTGGTTGGAGGAATGCGGTTATTTTCCAACGTTCTACAACCGGTGCATGATGGACAAGTAATTCTACTTCTTTAAATAAATAGGGATTTCCGTTTGCAGTGATAATTAATTCCCCACCTTTAGTTTTGTTTTTGATGATGAGGTCTAGGTCTTTGTTGTATTGGTGTAATTTCTCGATTAGTTTGTCGAAATGGGTTTTTAGTTCGTCTTTTGGGATTTCGTTTAGGAGTAGGAAAACGAAGTTGTTTTGTTGGAAGTAGTTCCAGAAGTTGGTTATTGTGTTCATTTTGTTTCAGGTTTCAGGTTTCAGGTTTCAGGTTCTTGGAACGAGAATTATTTAACCGCAAAGGGCACATGGGAGGCACAATCCCGAAATTTTTCGGGACGCAAAGTATTTTTATCTTTTGTCAGGTGTTGATTTGTCATAGGCTATTAAGTTTACCATCTCTCGTAATCTGGAGCGAACTCTATTACCATAATGTTTTTCAATTTCTGTGGCGGAGAGGTTTGTGGTTATATGGGTTTGGAGTTTTTTTGAAATAAATAGATCGTATCTGCTTAATAGAATTTCTGCCATTACATTGCATTCGTTGCCGAAATATTTTAGGTTGTTTTCTGTTCCTAAATCGTCAAAGCAGTAGGTTCTTGGTTCTGATTGGTAGAGTTTGCCTATGCTGTATTTGTGGATTATTTGGTAGCCGTCCTGGATGAATTCAAAGCTGATGTCTCGGCAGGGTTTTACGGAGAATTTGTGTTCGGTTGGGGTTAGGTATTTCATTAGGTTCATGAGTGAAGTTTTACCGCAGCCGATTGGACCGGTTAATAGAATTCCTTTGTTGAGGTTTATACCGTATTGAAAGCAGGTTGGCTCGTCTTTTAGGAAATAGGCGATAAGCTTGTACACGATTGGGTAATCTGTTTTTACTATATTGAAATGATTGCCATATAGTTCGATGCCTTTTGCTTGAAGCCAATTGATTACTTCAGTGTAGCTGTAGTGGGATTTTATTTTGTTTTCCATTTTTTTATTTTAACCACATAGAAACATAGGTTTGATAGTTTTTTGGGTTAAGACGCTTCGCTTACTATAGGTTAGCAAAGGTTTAACCGCAAAGATCGAAAAGGTTTACGCAAAGCTTGCTAAGAGTCTCTCCTTCAGACAAACTCAGGATGGCCGTTCAGTTTAAAGAGGTTCTTCATAGTTTTTTTGAGTTGGTTTTTGCCTGATTTTGTTTGCCCCATACCTAAAGGGAGGCAAAATCAGGTATTTCGTTTAAAGAGGTTCGGCATAGTTTTTATCGTTTGTTGTATTGAGGTGCTGAGGGCGAATTGGTGGTGAATTGGTGGTGTTATCTTTAAAATTGACGCTATTGATTATCCAGTTTTGGGCAGCTGCTTGCCAATCAACCATTGGAGTTTTGCCACCAACTAGCCAACCGACACTGGAGAAATAATTGAAGAACTTTTGGGCTTCGAGTTCCGGGAAGTTGTTGGCTTGGAAGTATGATTTTATATCTTCGATTGTTGGTTTTGCCATTTTCAAAGGAGATACCTCTCCCGAAGTTTCGGCTTCGCTCGGTATGACAAAACCATGAGGTTGCAACTTTTCTTCTTTTTTCGCGGAACTTTTTTCTTCTTTTAATTTTTCATTTTTATATTCAGAATCATTTTCATCTTCAATTTTTTTTGCTTGCTCGTTCAAGTTTGCAACGTTTTGGATGTTTGAAGTGTTTGTGTTGTTTATATTGTTTATAGAAGGTACTACTGCTTGTTCAGTACCTGTCTCACTACTAGTACAAGACTTGTTCAAAACTTGTTCAGAAACAAGTTCAATTAGTGGTTCATTTTTTGATTTTCTCTCACTTTTTGGAACGGGTTTTAAGTCTTCGGAAAAATTGAATAAAATGACGTGACTTCCTTTGAATGGATTATATGATGGTTCGTAGTTGATGTAACCCAAACTATGCAAATTCTTAAGGCATTTGTGATAGGTTGCTTTGGAACTTATTTTGCTTATTCGCATTACCTCATCGCGATTGATACTGATAGGATTTTTGAAGCGGTTGCAGTTCCAGAATTGGAACAGTGCCATGTATAGGCTAACGTGGGTAGGGTTGAGGGTTTTGTCGAGGACTACTTTTTCGAAGAAGCCGGTTAGGTGTTTGATGTAGTTCATGTTTTTTGAGTTGCTGAGTTACTGAGGTTCTGAGTTGCTGAGGTTTTGTTTAATTTTACTTTCAATTTTTAACCACTTTTTTGAGTTGCTGAGTTACTGAGGTTTTTCCTCACCCCAACCCTCTCCAAAGGAGAGGGAGACGAGGCGTTGAAGGTTTGGTGGCATATTTTGATTTTTCGTTTTTTTACCTCACCCTTAATAGCTCTTCAAAGGAGAGGGACATTGAGATTGTGCTAATTTTCCGTTTTATTTGAATAGGGTGGGTAGGGCGTTTGTTTTATTGGTGTTTAGGAGTTTAGCGATGTCGGCGTTGTCGTAGTAGAGGGTGCCGCCGATTTTTGTGTAGGTTAGGGTTCCGTTGATGCGGAGATTTTGGAGGGTTCCGGGAGAGATGTTTAATAGTTTTATGACTTCTTTTGATTTGAGCCATTTTTTTGATGTTACGTTATCTTCAGATTTTATAATTTTTTTGATATCTGCCAGAAGTTCATTTTTGAATTGATAGAGGTCTTCTTTTGTGAGGATTTCTAATGTCATATGATTTGATTTTAATTAGTATCAATTGTTTTACGATTACAAAATACCTTCTATTTTATTTCATTTTATCCCAATACGTTTCGTAGTACCGAAAAAATTTAACATTAAAATTTAAGTGTTTACCGTCATTACTGACTTCCTTTTTTTGATTTTATTTGATATTAAAACTATTCTGAAAATGAAATTATTTATTTCGCTTTTTTAGTAGTTTGTTTACAATAAAAAAAAACAGCAAAAACCTGTTTCTTAAGGGTTTGCTGCTTCCAGTTATCGTAGTTACGAGATTAATCCATATCCTCTCTAGCCATTTTTTGTTGTAGGTTTAATGTAAGTTCTTCTAAGAATTTGGTTTTACTACTTTTTCGAGCTTTAATTTCGGAATATGTTTTGTAAATATTATCCAATTTGATGTTGAAAAAATCTTCAAAAGATTCTGTAATCAAATTAATATCTGCTGCTCCATGGTTGATTGCCCCATTGGAAAATAGGGCATAAATCAACTCAGTTAGGGCTGTTTTTGGACCAGTCCATACAATTACTCTATGCTTTTTTTCTTCAAAAATTTCAGCATCATCAACTTTTAGACGTTTTAATGCTTGCCGGATGTAGTGTATAAAGCGGTACATTGCTTTAACTTTTGCCCAAAGCATATCTTGTGCTGAAGAGAACTCCGGAAACTGGTAATAGTCTGTCATTGGGGTAAATGGAAAATTATTCCGATGGTTTCGTGTAAAAAATTGATGGTCTAAGTAGCTATATCCTTGCTCCATATAATGCACAAAATCAGCATTTTTAAAGAAGAACTTATTTATTTTGCGAAGTTCTTTTTGTAAAAATTGTACCTTGTAAGTTGTGCCTGCTTTTGGCATTCTCAACTCGCACGACCTGACTTCAGTAAAGAAAATTAGTAAACTCATTGGGACAGGTTTGTAGTTTTTAAAGAAATCAATTTCTTCAGGAACGGTATTAAAATCTTTTTTGTCCACAATTTCTTTTAAGGTAGTTAAGGTTTGATTACATAAAGTAATTCCTTTACTAGCTTTATTTAGCATTGTGTCGTTTGATTCTAAAATTTCATTACAATTTGTATTAAATGAATCAATTGTCTTTTTAATCATCATAAAATTAGTTGCAAATAAGTTAAAATATTCTACAAAATAGATTTATAATCGTTTTGGATTGTATTCATAACTTCCATGGTGTAGTTATCACGAGCCTGAACGTATGCTACTTTTGGGATTATTTTTGCCCCAACTTTTCTTTTTTCAAACGATGCAGAAACTCCAAAATCAATTTGAGCAAAGTTTAGTTCATTTGCTCTCTTTATGGTTTGAAATAATAGTTGTCTATATAGATTGAAATCTTTAGCCCATTTGTAATCCATTCCAATTAGCTCCGGAACATAGGTGTGATTTTGATTTTTATAGCAAAACATTACACCTACAAAGGGTTTATCTTCAACATTATTTAAGTGTAATGTAATGAATTCCCAATTTGGACATTCATTCATCCTTTCAAAAACTGATTTGTCGTATTGGAAAGTATTAATAGCATAATTATTGTTTTTTACATTTTGGTACAGCTTATATGCCTTTTCCAATTCTTCAACACTCAATTTTTCTTTTATATCAATGTTGTAGTATTTTTCAAAAGTCATGATTTCTTTATTAAAATGCTTGCGTGAACGAGGTGACAACACTTTTGAAAAGTCCAAATAGTTCTGCCATTTCTCTGCTTTATACACACAAGATTCCGGCATATTGATTTTAAAATACCCTTGTTCTTGAATTGTTTTATCCCAAGTGTTTTTTTCTTCAAAATCTCTTAAAACCACCATATCTGCTTTTAGATCATTGTATTTTTCTTCTAACTTTTCTAATAATAATTTTACTGCTTTTTCAGCTAATTCTTCATTTTCATTGATGTAGTAATGTTTGCCTTCCGTAAAAAGGCATCCAAGGCTTATTACTTTAGAAGTTAGATGCAATGGATCTGTTTTTCTGATTTCTTCCAACTGTTTTGAAACAGATTCAGTTGCCAACATATCATCTTTCCATAACCCATAGGTACCGAATGTCATTAGTATTATTTTACCTCTTTTATCTTTTATTGTATAATAGAAGAATTCCCAATTATTAAATTTGTCTATGCTATTCTTGAATGCCTTTTCAAGATATACCAAACCTTCCCAATCGAAAATATTATTCTTACCCATTAGGTTATTCCACTCTGATTCAGATACATCCAAAATCGTGTTTTTTTCTTCAATTATGATATCATCTATTTGATTTTTCGCAATTACTTCATCTGTAACATATAGACCAAATGCCTTTCTAACTTTCCTATCGTTGTTGTTTGTTTCTTCCAGTGCTTTTGGATAGTGATACTTTAGGGCTTCTGCAAGTTCTTTTATATCTTGTTTTTGGTTGTGACTTGACAATGTAATTCTAATTCCTGTATTTTTGATAGGAACAGCCGGGTAAATCCCTAAGTTTAGAAAAAATCCTTCATTAAATAAACGATGGACAAAATTGTAAGATGATATTGGTGTTCCCATCCCTAAGAAGAACACAGGAGAATCATTAACAGAAATTATTGGAAGGTTTTCCTCTGCCAGTAATTGATTGAAATAGCTAATCTTATTTGCCAATTCATGTTGACGGATTGTGATTTCGGAAGATAAATGGATTTTTGCTGAGGCAATTGCTGCACCAACGGAGGCAGGCTCTAATTGAGCAGAAAAAGTTAAAGGACCACCAAAGTTTTTTATTTTATTGCGAAGTTTTTCGTTTTTACATAAAAGCGTTGCACCACTAGCACCAAATGTTTTGCTTAAAGTTCCAACTACCACAATATTATCAGGTAATTCTTTGATACAGTTGAAAACGAATCCAGTGCCGTTTTTACCAATCCAACTCATCCCATGCACGTCATCAAAATAGAGATGTAATTGATTGTATTTTTTTGTCATTTCGATTAATTCTGAAATAGGAGCATAGTCGCCAAACATAGAATATACACCGTCTGCCATATACCAAATCTTTTCACATTTTGACGAAAGTTGTTTTATTTTTTCTTCCAACATATTTAAATTGTTATGTCTAATCATTTCAACCGGAATACCTCTTAACTTTAATAATTGACAAGCATTTTGCACACTCCAATGTACTTGATGATCCATAATCACTCCGTCTTCGTCTCTTAATAATGTTGGAATAATTGCCAGATGACCTAGTGTACTGTTTTTAGTAATGATTGGAGGAATACCATACATTTCTTCAATTTTTGATTCCAATTCACTATAGAGAGGATGTGAAATGTATGATTTTGAAAGAGGGAATTGTGTGCCGTAATCCTTTATAGCCTGAATGGCAGCTTCTTTGATTCTAGCATCTTGCTCTAGTCCTAGATAGCCAGTTGTTCCAAAGTGAAACATTTCTTTTCCTTTAATTTGAATTGTTCTACCTGTAAGTTTTCTATCCTCTGCATAAAGGTGTAAAACGCCTACATTTTTTGCTCCAGAAAGTACTTCATCGACTGTATCGATAAAATTGTTGTGTTTGATTTTTGCCATTTTTTGTTGAATTTGGTTAGTTAATTTTTTTTAATATCATGAGGTAATAAGATTTAGCTTTTAAATTTCATCATAAAAATTGATATGATTTGTACTACATTATTCATTACTCCGTTTCTGACAAATTAAATTCCCGAATTGACAAGCAAACCTCATTTTTCCATCAAATTATCCCAAATTGACAATTTGATAAATTAAAATTGTTACTATTTTTGTTAAAACCTAACTAAATACTTCATAGAACATGATTGCAGCTCATGATTTTTATGAGAATGAGTACGCCTTATTTTGGGTGGAAAATGGCATTCTCTTTTTCGAATATAAACCTGATGTTATTCTTAATTTGAATGTTGCCAAAAAAGTTGTGGCAGATCGAATTCGTTTCCAAAATGAAAAATCTTATCCGGTTTTATGTGATATCCGAGGAATAATTGATACAGATAAATCGGGTAGGGATTATCTTGCCCATTCAGGTTCAATGTTGACCAAAGCTGTTGGTTTGATTGTTCATCAAAAAGTTTCTATAACTATCAGTAATTTTTATTTACATGTAAGTAAGCCGACTGTTCCTACAAGACTTTTTACTTCCAAAGAAGATGCTATTGATTTTTTAAAACAATACCAATAATCGAAAATTTATCATCATATGAGTAATAAGCATAATGAAGAAAGGATTGTTGCAATGCATCAAATGTTATTTGAAATGGCAAGAGGTAATTTTAGTAATCGAATTCCTTTGAGTTCATTTGATGATGAGTTGGAAACTTTAGTTGTATTGATTAATATGGTTGCAGAGGAAATGAAAGAATCTATTTTTCATGCCGGTTTTGTAAATCCTCATGGTACTTATCGATTTATCACACAAACAAATTTAGTTTTGGATTTTTCTTTTATGATAAAAAGTTTTAATTCTGATGTTCTTAATGTTTTAGGCTATAAAGAAACCGAACTGTTAGGGCAATCTCTTCAAAACTTTTTAACTGTTGATTCTGGTAAAAAAATGAATACAGTGATAGCAACTTTTCATGAAAATATTTTAAATCATATTATAATTCCATTACAGTTTATGACTAGAGATCAATTGATTTTTACATCGGATTGTTCTATTACAAAATTGTTAAATAGAGATGAAATAATTATGAGTTTTGTTTTATCACTTCCACAAAGCAGAGATGTGCTATTACAAAACAATACTTTAGAAGAATCCGAGAAACATCCTAATTCCAGAAAATCTGATGCTATTTTAATTCAGAAAGTTTATGATTATATCCTTGCACATTTGGAAGAACCATTACCATCAATAAAACAGTTATCAAAGTATTTTGGTACTAATGAATATAAATTGAAAGACGGATTCAAACATTTTTTTAAAACAAGTATTTATAAGTTTTATACTGTTGAACGATTGAAGAGAGCTCAACTTATGATTCAACAAACTACTATACCGTTAAAAAATATAGCAACTATGAATGGTTTTACAGATTATCCAAATTTTTCCAAATCATTCAAGAAGCAATTTGGAATTTCACCTAATGAAGTTGTACGTAATACATTTTATGATACTTTCGAAAAAGCAGATTAATTACGAATAAGTTTATCCTTTTTGAATAAGTAAACCTCCCGATTTAACAAGTGATTTAAATAAATAATTTTGAATTTTACTCAATAGAATTAAAGCTATTGATTAATGCAAAATTTATTCAGAAAAAGGTTTATGATAGTAACAATTGTCTGTTACTTATATATTCTACTATTCGTTTACACTGCGACCAGTAAAATAATTGACTTCGAAAACTTCAAAATTCAAATTAGTCAATCAATGGTAATCAGTCCTTTCACAAATGAATTAGTCTGGTTTATTCCGCTATTTGAAGTAATGATTGCAGTGGGCCTTATGGTAAACAAATGGAGAACACTTGCCCTCCATGCAGCATTTGTACTAATGGTAATTTTTTCAACCTACATCTACATCATCTTGAACTTCATTCCCGATATTCCCTGCTCATGCGGTGGAGTCCTCGAAAAAATGAGTTGGGAAGAACACCTTATCTTCAATGTAGCTTTTGTGATACTCGCCCTAATTGCTATACTTGTAGAAAAATGGAACCTGAAAAGAATAGGTACCTTATGTTTATTGACAATCTTCGGTATAGCTTCAGTTCTTTTTCTTTATCAAAATGCATCAGATAGGCTACAAAAAGAAAATCCCTTCATTCGTGTGTTTCACTCCAAATGGGTAACCTATGAAAAGGAAGTCGACCTGGGTGTAAACTCCTATTATTTTGCAGGATGGGACAAAAACCAACTCTATCTCGCCAATTATACCGCCCCCACTCATCTACTTCAAATCGATACAACTTTATCCCAAAAAAAAGAAATAACCATTACGCTTCATAGCGATAGTATTCCAATCAAAAAACCAATCATAAAAGTAAATCCACCAAATTTCTATTGGATGGATGGGGCCATCCCTTTTATGATGACTGGTAGTTGTTTGGATTGGAAGATAGAGACAGTTAACAAAGACATTCCTTTTTTTACACAAATTGAAAGACTATCACATAATGAATTCATTATTAGAACCAACAAAGCAAACAATGGCGAAAATACGATTGGAACCTTTAACGTTAATAATCCATTTCTATTCAAAGCAAATCACAACCTATTGGAAAAACAAAATAACAAGGACGGTATTTTTGAAACAGAAGGTAGTTTATTTCATGATCCAATAACCAAAACAACGGGCTATGTGTACCGCTATAAAAATGGCTTTGTAGTAACCGACTATCAAATAAAAGAAATAAAGCGAGGCAAAACAATAGACACCTTCTACCATCCAAACATTAAAATCCACAAAAATAATAGCCGACAAAAATTAGAAACGCTACCTACAATAGTAAACAATAAAGTGGCAGCATACAATAATCTTCTATTCATCAACAGTCCATTGAGAGGCCAATTTGATAACCTAAACGCATGGCAAAATAATGCGACCATGGATGTGTACAACTTGCAAACCATGGACTACCTATTTAGCTTTTACCTAACACTTTACAGTGGTCAAAAACTAAACAGTTTTATAGTCACCGACGAAAAATTATATGCATTAGTAGGCAATAAAATGGTGAAATATGCCTTTAACACGCCAATCAATTTCATGAAACAGCAAACCAATAAAAATATACCGGCCGGTAGCAGGGGAACGATCGAAAACCTGAAAAAAAGAGTAGATCAATAACGTTTAAATTGTAAAAAGATGAAAAATCTAATGTTAAAAAAGATGATTCCTTTATTTGTTTTTGGTTTAGGAATCCTAGGTGCTTTTGGAACCATGTCGATGCAATCCGCTGATGAATTGGCTCCAAAAACGGGTTGGGCAACCAACCATTTAGGGCAACCATGTGCATTGCAAGTGGAATGTTCTACAACGGGTGGTACGATGTGTCGCGTAAGTTATCCCGCAGGTCAAATTGCGTATGACAAAGTAGGCAATACCTGTATCAATGCTTTATTTAGACCATAAAGTAACCCAAAAAAGAGGCAGTCAAGAAATTGACTGCCTCTTTGCTTTTACATTGCTTCTTTTATCCAATCAGCAGGCATTTCATCTTTCAAATAATGGGCAAACCATTCTTCCATGCGTTGTCTTAAATCAGCACGATTAGGAAGTTCTTCCAACGCATGATATTCATTAGGATACAATAACAGGGTAGCTGGTTTTTTTAACCGCCGCATGGCCAAATAAAACATAACATTTTGTTGCCAATCAACATGCAAATCATTTTTACCCGACCATAATAAAAGCGGACTTTTAATTGATTCTACAAATTGTAAGGGGGAATTCAAGGCATAAGCATTGCGGTCCTCAAACAAAGAACAACCCATTCGCCATTGGTGAAACTCCATACGCCACATATCCGGTAAACCTGTCCGCCAATTCATATTCAAATAAAAAGAAGGCAAGTCTACAACTCCGGCCCCGGAAACCACCGTAGCAAACAAATCCGTTTGCGTAGCAATATAATTGGCTTCATAACCACCAAAGGAATGACCAATTAACCCCATTTTTTTTGGGTTTACTTCTCCTCGTTTTAAAACTGCCTGCACACCGGCAAGGGTACAATCTAGTGCAGACTGACCGGTTGCTTTACGATCAAAAACAATATCCGGAAAGAAAACAAAATATCCCTGTGTGGTATAATTACTGGCTATAAACCCCTCCATGGGATAGAGACTGGGAGGCTCAAAAATATGCATATCACGAAATTGCCTTTGATAAAGATGCACAATCATAGGATAGAGCTTCCCTTTTTCATAATGGCTGGGATAACACAAATATCCTTTCAAAGCTTCTCCCTTCGAATTAGTATAGTGTACCACGTCCACTTTACCCCAGTCGTATTGTAAATAATCCGGATTACTTTGAACAACCATACGCTCCTCATGAAGTGGGTTGTTTTTCATGATTTGAGGGGGCAAATCATAGCGTTGTTCAATGTAAATTATGGTATTCCCATTGACATGAAATTGACTGGTATGGGAGGCTTTTAAAAAGGGAGTCATTGGCTTGTCTCGCTCCCAAAAACAAAAACCACTATCGCCATGGTCAGCGTTAGCGGATAACAAAAGACCATTGGTTAGCGAAACGACATGACTTTCATAACCATCCAATTTTTTTGTAAGCTTACTCTTCAAATGACTTGGCAAACGATAACTAATCCGCAGACTTCTGCCATCAGTTAACAAACTCATTTTTCCGGTTTTGGGTTCAAATTCCCAGATGTCGTATCGATCATATAACAATACGGAACGATCATCTTTCGTCCAACCTGCTATTCCATAAGCATCCGCATCTTCAGTATAATTATGTAATTCGTCATGAAAAGCAACTTTCATTCCTTTGGTGATGGGTATATGCAATGCTTTTGCTAAATCATAATACCACCAATGTTTTTCTTTAAAATACAAGATATACTTTCCGCCGGGCGATGGTAAAACCTCTAGCACATTAACCGAATGGTTAGCCAAAAGCAACGTAGATTTTTGCGTATGCAAATCCATTAGATAATAATCTACGGGGCTCAAATAATCAAACTGCGGCTCATAAGCATACGGATGATAAGCAACTACATAACGTCCTTTTCCCGCTAAAAATAATTTAGGTAATGCATCAGTATTCATGGGAACGACAGATTTTTTAGCCCTGTCCCATACATACCATCGGGTAACAGATACACCTTTCGATTGTACACTTTCAGTATAAACCCTAGGGGAATTCCATTGCCATACTTCCACAGCGGAGGCGGGTACTATTTCTTCCTCCTTCTCCTCTTGAGAAGCAAAATATACCTGGTTTAAATCATCTGAAACGAACAAGGATGCATACGATTGAAATAAAATTGAACCATCAATTGGAGAAGTAGGAAAAGCTGCTTTAGAAAATGATTCAATTTGTTTCTTCGCCACATCAACCACACAAACAGTCACGGCATCATTTTGCTTGCGGTGAAAAACAACACCGGTGCTTTTAGCTGACCATTGAAAATGATGATACGTTCCTTGTGATTCACTTTTGGCTATAATGACATTGGTAATCTTCTTGCCAAAGGAGACCATACCTACGCGTTGATGTTGGCCAATTTGTTGTGCATAAACAAAATGATTCAAATCGGGACTCATTTGAAAAGTAGTAACATCTTCAATACGCTGCCGAACTCCCGTAAGCATCGAATAGAGGATAATATAAGATGGTCGCCCTTCTTCCGTCACATGCATCACTAATTCGGCACCGCTCTTGGAAAACGCATACGAAAGCACACCGGGAAAAACCTGCTCCTTCCCACTGCCCAAATCTGTCAACCGTAATCCCTTTGCAGACAAAATCGCAAAGTAATCCGTGGCACTAAACAAGCCAAATTGCAAAGAAGGAAAGGAATAAACAACAGACGTGTCCAGATGTCGCACAAACAAAGTATCAACCCCAATTTCATTTTGCAATTGATAGCTAACCCATTTACCGGAAGGAGAAAAAGAAGAAATATTCATCGTTTTCCAATGCAAGTAATCCTTTGGTAAAATCGGCAACTTACTTTGGGCATGCAAAGGGATGATCAAAGTAGAAATAAAAAATAGTATAAAGAAATAGAGAGAATAAATTTTAATTTTTTTCATAATTAAATAAATAAGTTTTTAATACCCCGCATTTTGCGGCAATAAATTCGGATTGGCACTCAATTCCGACTGTGGAAGAGGAAACAAGACATCCGTGGAATTCCATCCCGGTTTAACTCCACCCAACACAGCATCCAATTGTCCAAAGCGTTTCAAATCAAAAAAACGATGCCCAAACTCCGCAAAGAGTTCCGTTTTTCGCTCTTGTAAAAGTGCGGTCAACAGTGTCGCTTGCGTGGTAGCTGTCGTGGGTAACAAACCGGCTCGATTTCGGATAACATTCAAATCATCTGCGGCAGACAACAACTCACCTTGCCTCGCTCTCGCTTCTGCCCGAATCAAATACAGCTCAGCCAAACGCAATACAACAGAATACTCCGAAGAAACAGACTGACTTTCGGTTTGCTTATACTTCGAAACATAAAACCAACTGTTCACCCCATCGGTCACCTCACCCATCCATGCGGACTTTCGCAAATCACCGGTCTCAAAGGAACTTACATATTCCGGACGATAAGCCATACTATTCGGCGGACCGGTAAACAGTGTAAAGGTACCTGCTTCTGGTGTCGCACTCCCTTCTAATGCAGTAGGGAACTGCCAAAGGGTTTCCATACTCGTTTTTAAAAACACATCTGTTACGTTTTCCAAACTGTAGATACCACTCGCATTCAAAACCGCGGAAGCGGCATTGGAGGCTTCTGCCCATCTACCACTATACAAGTAAACCCGTGCAAGCATCGCCTGAGCAACAGTTCTGTTCGGACGAACCCGTAAAGAACCTATATAATTATCACCCAATAACAAAACAGCTTGCTCCAAGTCGTCGATTGCTTTTGCATACACCTCCGCAACAGGCAGTCGCGAAACCCTGCTGTTCTGCCTGTAATCTGTCGTAGTAACATAAGGAACATCCCCGAAAATCGAGGCCAAGTAAAAATGAATGAACCCACGAACGAACAAGGCTTCCCCCTGCAATTGTTGACGGAACGAATTCGATAATTGAGTCGAATTACTTACGCCCTCATACACAGCATTGGCACCGTAAATGTGCTGATAAGCGGCATTCCAATAGGTGGAAACCAACGTTTGTGTCGGTAGCAAGCCATTCGTATACGAAAAATAAGTAGAAAAAGAAGGATCGCCATAAAAGTCCATCTCATCGGCATAAACACCCAATTGATTCGACAAACCCAACAAACTCCCATTAAAAAAGCCATTGTCTCGCATGCCGGCATACACACTAGTCATCGCAGCAGTAGCGGTCGCTTCTTCATTAAATACAAAAGAACTGTTCAATTGCGAAGGTGGCAAATCCACCTCAACAAAATTATCGCAACCCAAAAAAAGAAACACCATCAAAATAGATAATGGAGTTTTTCCATCACCAATCAACCTGAATACTGAAATAATCGTTTTCATACTACTAATTTTAAAATGTGAATTGAACGCCGGTCGAAACAACCCGCAAGGGAGGCAAAAAGCCTAAACTGTTAAACTCGGGGTCACCACCTCGATAGGGAGAAAAGGTCAATAGATTCTGCCCTTGTAGAAACAACTGACAGTTTACTTTTTTAGTCGAAAGGGGTAAATCATACGACAAGGACAAATTTTTCAAACGAACAAACGATGCATCTTCAAATGCTCCTGTACTACTCTCGTATAAAAAATGTGCTAAAACTGCTGCTTCATTAAACCCGGCGGTTGGAATTTGATACGTTGAAGCATCACCAACCGATTGCCAACTATCCGTCAAAACTGCCGGTTGATTGTTAAACCCTCCTGCCGGACCCAACGTAAAAGAAGCCCTTCGCTGTTTGACAAACTGAAATAAAAAATCCAAAGTCAATCGCTTGTATTTCACCTGATTTTGAATACCGCCAAAATAAGTCGGCGTCAAATCAACCACCGTTTGTCGGTCATCCGGAAAGGTAATCTGACCATCACCATTCACATCCTGAAACTGATACAAACCCGTTTGTGGGTCAACACCCAAAAATTGGTAAGCTAACTGAATAGACAACGGTTCCCCAAGTCGGTATTGCTCCCGAAAAACAGAGTCTTCCAATCCGGGAAAAGAAACCAAACGATTGCGAAGCACACTCAAATTCAGTTGTGTACCCCATTCAAAATGGTCGGTTTTATAGGGCGTTGCTCGTAACGTGAATTCAAAACCGGAGTTTTCAACAGTAGCATCCAAATTAGACTGTAAACTTGTAAAACCCGTAGTACCCGGTAACGGCAAACCAACCAACTGATTCGACGAACGATTCAAAAAATAAGAACCGGTCAAAAACAATCGGTCGTCAAAAAAACCTAACTCCAAAGCAGTTTCAAACTTGCGATTGGTTTCCCAACTAAAATTCGGATTAAACAACCGCGAGGGTTGTAAACCTACTAACCCATCATATAAAACCCCTGTACTGCTATACGTATCCAAGTACTGATAATCACCTAGTTGATCATTGCCACTCGTTCCATAACTCATTCGCAACTTGCCAAAACTAAACCATGAATCTTGCGGTAAAAAGGCTTCTTTACTAAAAATCCATGCGGCTCCAATGGCCCCGAAATAAGCAAACTGATTGGCCGAACCAAAACGACTCGAACCATCACGACGTCCTGTCAAATTCAAAAAATATTTATCCTTCCACTGATAATGCAAACGACCAAAAAAGGCTTGATAATGATAATCCGTTTCATCACTGGCTACCACTTCTTTTAAAGTGGCTGCACTTAAATTATACAACAAGGCATTCGAACTAAACCCAATGCCATACTGTGTCATACGGCTAGAGTGTTGCTGTTGAAAAGTGGAACCCACTAAAGCTTCAAAAACACCTTCCCCAATGGCTTTTTTATATTGTACTTGAGGCTCTACAATCCACGATTGACGTTGCGTAGTGGTCAAAAACAAGGCGGAAAAAGCGGGCCCTAATCCAAAAGCGGGATTATACAAAGTAGAGGGTGCAGTTCTCGTTTCCAAGTGGTTCGTTTGCGTATAACCCAAACTCGATTTCAAAGTCAACGAGGGCAAAAGCTGATACGACAATACCGAATTAGCAATCAAATCATTCGTGTTAAAACGAAATTCCCCATTCAAACTGGCCAATGGATTAATCCAAGTGCTGTTCTCCCAATTCAAATTCCCTTCCGCATCATACAAAGCCGGTGCATTGGGTGACAACCTTCTCGAATCAACCGTCAAATCCGTTGCAGGTTGAAAGTTGCGTTGCGAAATATAATTCCCCGAAAAAGTCATCACAAACCGATCATCAACCGTTCGATGGGTTAAATTCAAATACGCTCCTCCTTTTTGATAAGTAAACTCTCCGGGGAATACAGTCGTTTGAGTGCTGTAGTTCCCACCAAAAATGTATTGTGTCTGCGGTGAACCACCCGAAACGGAACCATCATACTGTTGCAGTATTGCCGTTCGTCCCAACAACTCCTTTTGCCAATCCGTTGACCGATTCATATCCCATACTCCATTCACATCATACGCCCATTCCGGATACTCAGTAATCCCATCATTGGCAAAGGCTTGTCGCCGCAAAGCTAAATATTCAGGGGTACTCATCAAATCCATAAATGTAGCCACTTGTCCTATTCCCAACTGACTTCGCAACTGCACCGTTGTTTTGCCTTGTTGTCCTTTTTTGGTGGTAATCAATACCACCCCATTGGCTCCCCGCGAACCATAAATGGCTGTAGCATCGGCGTCTTTCAACACTTCAATACTGGCAATGGCATTCGGATTAATACTATTCAATGGCGAGGTAGTCGTCGGATAAAGCGAGGAAGTAAAAAAAGAACCCACCGTATCCGAAGAATACGGCACACCGTCAATCACATACAAAGGAGCATTCCCATCACTGCGTAAACTGTTAATCCCCCTGATTTGGATGGCAAAACCGCCACCGGGCATACCCGTTTCTTGCACAATGTTGACTCCTGCCATACGGCCTTGCATACCAGCGAGTACATTCGTCACGGGCTGTTGCTCCACTTCGCTTGCCGTAACCCTCGATATACTGCCCGTTCGCTCCTAATCTTTGACCGTATAATAACCGGCATTCACGACCACTTCTTTCAACTGAGTAGTGTCCTCTACCAGTACAATGGTAAATTCGGTTTGCATACCAACAGTAACTTCTACCGTTTGGTAGCCCACATACGAAAACACTAAAATAGCGGTAGGTTCGGCTTCAATAAAAAACCTTCCGTTCACATCGGTCATCGTGCCGGTTGCCGTCCCTTTCACCAGCACGGTTACGCCGGGCAAAACTCCCTGAGCATCACGAACAGTGCCTTGAAGAGGCGGTTGGGGTAACATTTCAGTAGCCATAGTGGTTAGGCTAACAAAATAAAGTACCAAGACCATTAGGTAGTGCAATACACTACTTCTTTGGTAAATTAAAATTTTATTCATAAAATTGGTTAGTTAAATGAAACATTCGTTTTGTTTGATCCGGTCCTCTAAGTTTGTTTGCCGACGAGTTAGAGGGCCATTTTTTGTAGAGTTGCTGAGCAACTAAGTAGTTGTGACTGTTTTTTATAGCATAGGCAACTGTTTTTAAAGGTTACGGAAAGTATGCCGCTCGTGCTTGTTGCAGCCAAGGTTGAGCGACATCTTTCCCACTAACTAAAAAGTAATTAATAAGTCCGATTGCGAAACTTTTTTACAAAAGCAATGCTAAGAATTAAGAGAGTGCCGGCGGGGAATAAAAAAAGCGTGGAACTCAACTTAAACGTTTTTGGGGCACTGGTATACCTTGCACACGAATAAGAGAGCCCACGCCATAGGACGTGAGCATCTTACTTATCATCTCGTGTGCATAAAAATTACCAGTTTTCAAAAACGAGATTCTAAGCGAATGCTTCAATGTTTTATTTGAAGAATCGCAAATTTAATTATTTCGGTGCTAATATAAGAATTTATTTTAATAATGGTATATGTACCATTGATTTTTTATTAAATTAAGTTGCTCTTTGTAATAAAGTTTTATATATATTTTGACAAACATAGAAAGGTACATAATTGAAAAAATTAAAACTATGCGTAAAGAGCATGGTCTTTCTCAATTAGAACTTTCTCAAAAGCTTGAAATGAGTGATAGCTTTATTTCTCATGTGGAAGCACCTTCAAAAAGAGCTAAATATAATATTAATCATCTCAATAAAATTGCTGAAATATTTAAATGTTCTCCTAAAGATTTTTGGCCGGATAAACCATTATAAAAAATGAAAGATGCTTAGGCATCTTTTTTTATTTACAGACTTGTCAAATTGGGATAACTACTTGTCAATTCGGGAGTAATTACTTTTTTAATAACTCTACTCCAAAAGGACTATTCTATTTTTGATAAATGGAATGGTATGAAATCATAGGGTAAATTATTTGTGTTATAATTGGGGCTTTTATCCGGGATTATGTTTATAGGAATAAGTATAAGAGGAGGAATGATAGTTGGAAGGGGAGGAGGAGATAGAGTTGTAATAACATCTTTTTTTATACTAAAATATAGAAAATAAGAAGTTATGCTGTGCGATTTAGTAGTTTAATTGATTTTTTTATTGAGATTTCGGAAAGATATAGTTTAAATTTCTAAATAATTTTTATTTGCTAAGTATCATAAATATGTTAAGATTTGGAAAAAAGTCTTATTGTATATGACGAAATAATACCTAAGTATTTCATTGTTGGTAATGAATGAGGTAACTATATTCGTAAATTTATAGCCAAACAATTAAGAATTTATAATGTCAGCAATAGCAGCCTTACGTGGTTATAGAACCCAATTTTTATATTCATTACATTATATCTTATCCTCCTTGTCAAAAGACCTTGTATTCCGATTAGAAGGACAAGAAGATTTAGATATACTGGATAGCAGTGGTCAACTTTTATATGCCATACAGTTAAAGAATTTAGGGAAACCAATTACATTATCTGATATTCTTTCAGAAAATAAAACTTCTTTTATCAAAAGGTTTTTAGCTAAATATCCAGATGCAATTGCAATATTAGTTTCTTACGGTGAAGTAAGTCAGGAATTAAAAAATTGGAGATATCATAAAGATACTATTTCAGAAAAAGAGAAATCAACGCTTAAAAAATTTAATATAACAGCAGATGAATTGAAATTGGTTAAAAGTAAAACTCAATTTATTGAGATTTGCGAGGATAAGATTGCTGAAGAAATTGAAAAACTGATTAAAAGTAATTTCCCTGTAGTTGACCCTATTCCTATAATAGGATTTCTGTTGAATTGGTTACAGTTTATAGCAGAGAAACAACAACCTATAACTACTAGAGACTTTTATAGCAAGATTCAGGATTTTGCGATATATATAACGGGGCGAATTGCTATTCATAATCAATATGGTTTAGTTTTAAAACCTTTACATAAAGTTTCTACAGTGAATGCTGATCAAACGCTTTTAGAAAAAGAATTCTACAATGCGACTTTAACAAGGTATGAACATATTTTGTTAGGTCTTGATGTTAATAGAGAAAAACATCTCGAAACAATAAATGATGATCTAAAGAAGCATAATATCATCATATTGAAAGGAGCATCTGGTCAAGGAAAGACAGCTTTACTGTACGGTTATGTTCATAATTATGCCAATGACTGGCTTTCTTACGAATTGAATATACAGCAAGATCCTGTTACAACCCAACAATCAATTCAAGCTATTGCTTCTATAAGTAAGAAACTGGAAGTTCCAACAATATTCGTAATCAATGTAAATCCCAATTCGACAGATTGGCTACAAATAATAAAAGAGTCTGCCCATTTAAATCATATTAGGTTTTTAGTAGCTATTAGGAATGAAGATTGGTACAGGGCATCAGCAGTCGGTGTAGAATTTGAGCATAAAGAAATAGACTTATCCCTGTCGAAAGAAGAAGCCGAAATCATTTACACTAAATTAAATGAACGAAATAAAATCACACACTTTACAGACTTTGAACAGGCTTGGATTCAAATTGGTGATGATGCTCCGTTGTTAGAATTCGTATATTCTATTACTCAGGGGAACTCGTTACAAAATAAACTAAAACAACAGATTCAGCAATTGCGTAACGAAAGCGATCAAGGTCGTAATCCCCAGATTGAGTTTTTAAGAATTGTAAGCCTTGCAGACTCTTTAGGAGCTAAGATTGATGTATCTAAATTGGATTCTAATATCGACTATCAATTTATAATCGAAAAATTAGAAAATGAGTACTTGGTTAAGAAATCATTAGATAAAAAGTATATTCAGGGATTACATTTAATCCGTTCTCAGAAGTTGACAGAAATACTTTTTGATGAGTTTACAACGTATAAAGAAGAATATGCCTATAAATGTATTCCTTTAATAAACGAAAAAGATTTGTACTTGTTTTTATTACAAATGTTCCATCTTGAAATACTTAACCCTAATCAATTTATCTTTTATTTAAACACTAAAGTTACTGTAACGAATTGGTCGGTATATGTTTCAATTTTAAAATCTTTTATATGGCTGGGTACTAAAAATTATGTTGAAAATAACCGTAAAGTTATAGATGAATTTAGAACCATTTGTGGCGGAGCCTGGACAATGTTTACCGATTTTATGTTTGGTAGTAATTATGACAGAAATGGAATGCTTGATATTCTCAAAGTTAATGACGAACGAAGAGCGAAAATAAATGATATCAATCGGAGATTATTACCAAATCAAAATGTTTTCAATTTAGCAACTAAAGCTATCAATCAAATTGACTTTCCTAAAGAAGTACCTTCAACCACATTTGAATGGAAATCTTTTGGAGAAGCCTTGTTTTGGCTTAACAATATATCTAATGAAAAAGAAAAATTGCAGCTATTTGAAGAGAGTACATTTGAATCTGCCTTTCGAAATATGGACTGCAAAAGTTTATCTAAATTAATGCTAGGTATGTATTCTTATTCGGCACAATTTGATGCTGTAAGAAAAAAGTATGTTGATACTTTCATTGAACAAATAAAAAAGGAATTTGATGTTATCCATTTATCAGTAGATGAAAACCAAGTGCATGTGCATTACATCATTGATATTCTAAAAAATGATCCGGAAAGATTAACCAATGATTATATTGTAGGTATTTTAGATATTATCAGAACCGCTCTTCCTGATAAAAAACAATTTAATTCTCAGGGATATGGTCATCGCCTTCAAACCTTAGCAGTAGATTATGATGATACACACAAAACAATGCCTATCGAGAATATGCCCTTAGAAGAATGGGTAAATATCAATTCCTTAATTGTCAAACTATATGAATATAAACTAAGACCACTAGATTGGAATGAATATAGAAATCATCTAAACCAGTGGGAAGTAATCATCAAAGAAAAAATCAACGAGTTTAATACCTCATTTGAGAAACTGTTTAAAGGTAGTGTGAACTATAGGCCTGTAGTTCCTATTATGCAGAATGTGCTTTTTGAAAGCTTGGATAGTATAAAAGAACCTAAATCTATTACAGAACCATTAGGTATATATGGTGGAAAGAAAAGAGGAACGAGCAATGAAAATGAAAGAGAACAACTAAATAAAAAATTGCAGTCGAAATATGAATTGTTCTTTAAAAGTGTTTCTGATTTTAAAAGAGATATAGAAAGTTTTATCCAGCAGTCAGCCGGTACATTATATTCAAAAGCTAAATTAAAAACTGATGAAGCACATACACATGATGAGAATACCGAACGTTTATCTCAAATCAATCTTTACAATGCAATTGAAAAGCTTCAAATTTATAATATTCAGTACAACAATATCTTAGGGAATATTGATAATAAACATCATTCAAAAATCGAAACGAATACCTTATTTACTACAGCTTCAATATGGAAAGATTTTTTGAATAATAATAGTAAAGGAGAA
>LFEF01015971.1_pt1 | contig 24883 bp, 22 predicted proteins | sample 619371 | NCBI WGS metagenome assembly LFEF01 (sample SAMN03014291, study PRJNA259931) | freshwater metagenome | biome: lake; feature: waterbloom | place: China: Taihu Lake | collected 2006-08 | depth 0 m m
TCTGACTTATCCCTCTCTGGTCCGATCGCGATCGAGTCTTCCGAGTTATCCCGCGCCGACTCGATCGCGATCGAGTCTTCTGACTTATCCCTCTCTGGTCCGATCGCGATCGAGTCTTCCGAGTTATCCCGCGCCGGTCCGATCGCGATCGAGTCTTCTGACTTATCCCTCTCTGGTCCGATCGCGATCGAGTCTTCCGAGTTATCCCGCGCCGGTCCGATCGCGTCTTCATTCTCTAAGTCCCATTGACTGAGCGGACGTTCTGGTAGTTGATACTGAGAAAGATCGATTAATGGTAGTTGTCCCTCTACCGTCTCGGTCCACGATTTAACATCTTCGATCGCGACTGTCATCTCTCTTAAGTCTGAGAGAATAACCTTGACTTTCTTTTTCCAGACTTGTTTAACCGTGGCCTTCTCTCCCTTATAGGAGATGCGATCGTTAACAGCGAGGGTCATCATAGCAGTACATGAAAAATTTTTTGTCACTTTCCCCAACGAAGGGCTAATCGTTGGGGTGTTTTATTAGTTAGGGGAATCGTCGGGGATATTGGTGGTGTCAATGCCCAGCGACTTCATCACCGTTTTGGGTGATTGATTGAGAACACGACACATATCGGCCAAAACATTAGCGCTAGGGGATTTTTCCCCAGATACATAATATTGAACCGTCGAATATGCTTTACCCAGTGATTGGGCAAAACTTTTCTGTGTGTAACCAGCTTGCTCTATCAATGCCTTCAATTGTTTGTCGGTGTTTTTAGTTTCTTCCATTTTACTTCAAACACCACTATAGTGGGTTGACAGATCAAGGCAATACCACTATAGTGGGTTTATAACTAAACAACATCCCTATCCCCTAGAGGCAATTTGACGGGTTGCACAGTTAGGAGATTGGGCTGTAACAAGTCTGCCACTGCTAAGGAAAATTAACTTCTGCCTATGGAATAAGAACAATATTTCCCGAATGTCCGAAGAAATTGAAGTTCATAGAACCTACCTGGGGGGACTCCCCCCCTTTTTTCCCAATGAATACCATCGTTGTTAGCGATCAAATACAAGAAGACTGGCCAGTTAAACCCGGTCACTGCCTTAACCCCTTTGAGCCGTTATTCGGTTCTGACACTCCAGAAAGCGACTTAGGCCGCTCACTCTATGACCTGGCCATCAGTATCGAGGAGTCCTACGGACTAGGGGAATTGATGGACGAGTTGCCCAATTTAGTGCTAGGAATCAAGCAAAATCTAGCCTCTTGGTATGAAATCGGCTTGATTTCTTGGAAAATCAAGTTATGCAAGGCATGGCGAAAAAGATATACCTCTTTTAAGCAATTTTGCGAGAATGCCATCGGCAAGACTTCGAGCGCTGTTAATAATTGGATCCGGGCTGCCCGGGTAATGAGTCAGTTAATATCGGCCGGATGCGATCGATTGCCTTTGAATGCTTCGATCGCGATCGAACTCTCCAAATTTGGAGAGACAGACCTTTTAGAAGCTTGGCGTGATGTTTGTGAGACTTACTCTGACCACGAGTTAACCCTCGATAAGGTTAAGGCTCACCTTGACGATCCATTTCAGAAACTCCCCAACTCCAAAAAGGTTAACATCCCTATCGAATTGTGGGAACGACTCCGGGAAAAGGCCGCCGAGTCTGGGCTGTCTCCATCCAAGTTGCTAGAGGAACTGATCGAGTCACTACTCCCCGATGATGATGACCCCAGCCGTGACACTATTCCGCCGGATGAGGATGATGACATTGACTCGCAATTCTCTGAATGCCAACTTCTCAACGTCTTCGGAGACACAAAGATCAGCAATCAAGAGCTAGAGAAGTACGGACGAGTCAGGGTTAAAGTAGGGGTTAATTCTTATCTAATAGAACCGGTCTCAAACATTCCACTGATTTCTAGTGACGACTATGAGAGTAGCCATTTCCGTACCGAAACCGGCGAGATAATCCCCCGCTATACCAAACGATATCGAGAGAATTTCAGCATAAACCCTGACGGCTGTTATGTGAAAAAAGACCCGACTCGTAACTGGGAGTTAAAGGATGGAATTTTGGGGGCAATTCCTTTTTGATCATAACACGCAACCCCCAATAAATCTATGCAAAGAAAAAGACCGGTTATCGTGCGAGTAGAATTTTATAATTTTCTCTCGTACTATCTTTATATAGCCGACGCCTGTTTAGCTTTTGCCGCTCAACAGTTGGATCACGCTGAATTGTTGGCATCTACGGCTTTATCGTCAATTAATCCAAGCGTCGAAAAAAAGCTTTTTGAGGAAATTTCTTTTTCAAAAAGAATGATAAAAAACACCTCAGAAGATATTAAGCGTATTAGTGGACAACTTCAACTAAACAGAAAATACTGCAAGAAAAAAGAATATGAAGAGTGTATCAAAATTAAAACAGAAGACTAATTCTGTCTTCTTAAAGGAGATTATTCTAGATTATGGAATTGATTCAACTTTAAACGAATTGATCGACTTAGTTGAACTTAATCATAGTAATCATCCTGATTGTACGATAGCTTTGGCCTATTTGATTAAGGCCAGTCAGTATATTTGTATTATCAGTCACCGAGAAAAAGTACAATCAAAGAAAAATTGTCTTATTTTTGATAGTGTTGAGGTATCCAATGGTTAAGTTTTATCACGGTAAGGATTCAAACGGGAAATACTGGATCAACCTAGATCACATTTCTTTTGCTAAACTAGAAAATGATAAATTAATCCTAAAGATGTTAAACGAGATTAATGTCTTAATTGACGGCGATGATGTAATTCCTCTTAGTCAGATTCTCTGGAATGAAACCTTAAACTGGGATGAAGAATTCAAAGACAATGACAAACGCTACAATCACGAGGATGTTCCCAGTCGAGAAGAAGTAATGCAAAGTGAGGAGATTGATTATGACTGGAAACGTTCAGAAGATGAACATAGCGATCTAAAAGATGATGATGAAGACGACGACTTTTTCCCCCCTACGGGAATTCGTCTAGAAGAAAGTGAGTTTTAACCTAATCGCACCCTATCGGCCACGGTCGAGGGGTTGGGGTTAGGGTCCAAACCTGATCCTAGTCCGAGAGTGCCTTTTGAACAGATTTCAAGAATTAGCTTGTACACCGATCGTAAGGCTTCGAGGACTTTTAAGAATTGTGCCTTTTAAAGTGAAATAGGGCTAAAAAGCCCTACGGGAGTATCGTAAGGCTATTTTCTTTTTAAATTTAATTGACTCCCATTATAACCGATGAAAATACTAGGAATAGACGTTAGTCGTAATTGGGCTATCGTGGTTTTATTGTGCGAATTTCCGACGGTTTCCCCCCTGCAATACTCGAAAAATATTGGGGAACCGATTAAAGGATACCAGCGAATGAAAGGAAATATTAAGCTTAATGAGATAGCCTATAAGCTAGAATGCAACGCTGAAGCGATCGAGATTATTAAATCTTTAGCTGTTGACGCTATTATTTTAGAGCCTACTGGCTACTGGTATGCAAGCTTCTGGGTTAATTGTGCTAAAAAGTTAGGATTAGATATCTACTGGATATCTCATCAGCAAACTAAGATAAATCGTCAGCACTATTTTAAAACTAAAAACAAAGACGACTATCTAGACGCTCTAACCATTGCCTTAACCTATTTCGATAAATCGGGACTCGATGAGTTGGGCAATCCCCCGATTTTAAACAATTATGATTATGACTCGATTGATTTATTACGTCGCACTTTTCACGAGAGGGAACAAATTGACAAAAACAAAAACTCTTTGATTAATCAGCTTAGACAGCGATTATGTTGTGAATACCCAGAAATCGCCCAAAGAGACTTTGATTATATTGGAGTTAATGGGTTTAATCCCAGTTTAGGACATATTGCCGGATTAAGAAATAACTCGCGCATTAAAAACACGGTTGGCACTGGAATTAGTGAGTTTAGTCAGCTATTAGCTAAGGATATTGTCGCCTATCAGGATAGAATTGTAGACAAAGAACAACAGTTAAGCGAGATTCTAGAACTGGAACAATTTAAGCTTTATTGCCAAGTATTTGACCAGTTTCTTTTTGGTACTGTTACTCAAAGTTTACTGCTTTTACACTGCTATCCTATCGAAAGATTTTTAGTCAACGGTAAACCTTACTTTAGAGGTGATCGCGATATCAGCTTGAGAAAATTTCAGGCTTATCTAGGCTTAGGATATTCCTATCAGATTTCTGGTGATACCTCAGCAAAACAGGACAAGGTGAAAAAGTCCTGGAAAGGTTCCGACTTAATGCGCTCTCACTTGTACGTTCACGCACTGGTGACTATTTGCTCGAATAAACCCGCTAAAACCGAGATTGTTGGTAAACTTAAGCATTCTTGGTTCAATCCCCGGATTCATATCTATTGCGACCACGAAAATGGTCAAAGAATCGAGAAAAAGAAAGAATTACCGAGTTTTAAGGCATTGGGTAAGGATGGGCTATGTCGCTTGCTATTTTATGAAACCAGGCTTCTCTATCAACTTTTAACGGAGAATTTGGTAAAGTGATAGGATAAGCTGGAATTATCGAAACCGTCGAAATAATAGATAAAATGAGTAATCTCCTCTGGCCGCGTTTTCTCAAGAAAGCTTACCGTCAAGAACCAATAACTAGCTTTATCTTTACCGCAGCGGCAGTAGATGTCATCATCGGGGTTCTAGGACAAAGATGGACACTGCTATCTTTAGGGGCAACGGTTATGGCGATCGCTATCTTCGCCAGGTGGCAACAGAGCCAAAAAACCAAGCCAATCAACAGAGAAGAAACAGCGAGATACTATTTACCGCCCCAATCGGGTCAAGTAGCTTTACCAACCCTGAAAAACGAAAAAAATCGACCTTCTTAGCTCAAAAATCTCACCTTGCTTGGCAATCAATCCCCTCAAAGGCTAGAATCTATAGCACCGTTAATATTCAACTAAATTTATGAAATTCCGATTGATGGGTGGGGAGAAACTTGTCTGGACAATTGTGGTCAGTGTCTTAACCACGCTGACAATCGGAGAACATCAGCTTAGTCATGCCCAAAGTCCTATTGCCCCCCCTAAACCCGCAGCTGAAAGTGGCGAAAAAACCCCAGAAACTATCCTAGTAGAAGGTTTAGGCAGACTTACCCTCGCTAAAACCTTAGAAGGGCAACAATCCACCCCTAACGCTCTGATTTTCAGTCCCGATAACCAATTGGTTCTCGCTGGTGGTAGTGATAGCGATCCTCTCCTGAGAATTTGGTCGGTAAAAACAGGTCAGAAAGTTTCCCAAACTCGCGCCCAAAGGACCAGCGTCAAAGCTTTAGCCATTAGTCCCAACGAAAGATTATTAGTTAGTAGCGGTTTAGATGGTTCCATTAATTTTTGGAATCTGGTGGAAGGCAAGTATTTAGGAATTGCCCTCGAACACGGTAATACTGTCCTCGCCCTCACCGTTACTCCCGATGGTAAAACCTTAATTAGTGGTGGTTTGGAAGGAATTCGCCTCTGGACAGTGCAACCCCCCCGCCGTCCCCTCTATCGTTTAAATTGGGTGGGTAATTTTGTTTATTCCCTAGGGATGAAATCCGATGGTGTCACCCTGGCTAGTGGTCATGAAAACGGTGCGGTACATTTTTGGGACATCCGCGAGGGCAAATTTTTATCGAAATTTTCCGCCCATCCCCAAGCGGTTAGCAAGCTTTTATACACTCCCGACGGTAAAAATTTAATTACGGGTAGTTTAGACCGCACGATTAAAATCTGGGATACGAGCAATAATAAGTTATTATTTACCCTCATCGGTCATACGAACCGAATCCGTTCCCTGGCACTCCATCCTAACGGACAAATTCTCGCTAGTGCCAGTAATGACGGTGTGCGTTTATGGGATGTGACCACGGGTAAACAGTTAGCCTGGTTTGATAATAATTCCGACTGGGTGGAATCCCTGGCTTTTAGTCCCGATGGGCAGTATTTGGCTAGTGGTAATTATGATTTGAAAATTCGCCTCTGGCAATTCGTCCGTTAGGCAAAAATATCTCCATTTAGCCTTTAACCACTTCTAGAAAAGCCGATTTAGCCGCTGCCTGTTCCGCCGCTTTTTTGCTTCTGCCTATTCCCACTCCTAATTTCTGCTCATTTAACCACACTTCCGCACAAAAACGCTCCTGATCTAAACCATTGATTTCTTTTACTAAATATTGCGGCAGTTTTTTGTATTTTGCTTGTGTCCACTCCTGCAAGGCATCCTTATAATTCTGTCGGGCCGGATCTCGACGAATTTCGGCCGCTTTTTCGCGTAGTGGCTCATCTAACCAAGAACGCACTAAAACCATCGTCTGTGTACTAAGATATAAAGCCCCCAAGACCGCCTCAAAAGCGTCTGCTAGTCGGGAAATTCGCCCCGCCTGATCGATACTCGTACTACTTGATACCAACAAATAACGCTCGAAACCGTAGCGATCCGCAAATTCCGCCAGAGTGCGATCGCTAACCATCATCGATCGCAGGGCGGCAAATTCTCCCACTAGCGCCTCCGGATAGGTTTCTAACAATACCTCCGCCGCCACGAGTCTTACCACAGAATCGCCCACAAATTCTAATTGTTCATAATTCTGATCACGGGAAACACTGGGATGAGTTAGAGCCAAATCCAATAAATCCCACCTGACGGGGACATTAGCCGATAAACCCAGCTTTTCCACTAGGGTTTTTAATTGTTTTTGGCGACGCGGATCACTTAAGGACATGGGAGCGGGAATTATAAATTATGAATTATGAATTATGAATTGGGGAGCTTTTTTTCAATGATCAGTAAACTGATAACTGATAATGATAACTGATAACTGATAACTGATAAAGGAGAGAGTCAGACATAAGCCGAATTCTGTATTTCCCAACAGCAGTAAAATCACTTTTACCTTTGTTGGAATAGAGGTTATCTATCTGGGATAATTGTCACCAATTACCTCAAGCGGTTCCTAAGAACGGGACAGGAAAAAGACCAACCTTTGTCCCTCCACCTTGCTCCCCACCGGGGTTTACCGAGCCAGTACCTCTCGATACTGCTGGTGCGCTCTTACCGCACCTTTGCACCCTTACCCCCAATCAGTTATCAGTTATCAGTTATCAGTGATCAGTTATCAGTGATCAGTTATCAGTGGAAAGTTATCAGTGAATTTACTTTCGTTACTGATTACTGTGTACTGATTACTGAAAAAAGGGGGCGGTATTTTTCTGTGGCACTATCCTCACGCTCGCGCGCACTGGACGTTATCCAGCAAGTGTGGTCTTTCGGGAGTTCGGACTTTCCTCGGAATCATTGATCAAATGATCCCGCAACCTCTAGACCAACTCTCTCCTATTCTCTAGTATGACTTACCAGAGACTCGATCGCTCATATATCCCGGTCAATAATCAGTGATCAGTAAACAGTAAACAGTGAAAAGACAGTAGGAAACTCCTATTTAGGGTCTGCTGAAAAAGTTTTTCCTGGGGGTAGGGTGTAGGGTGTGGGGTGTGGGGTGTAGGGTTTTACCCATTTTCAGGGGGTCAATTACCTAATTTTCAGGGAAAAAGAGCCTAAATTTCCCCCCCGATCCCCCCAAGGTCTGGCACTTTTTGATGGGAAAAAAGTCTAAAATTTTTATCCAACAAGGTTTTTAGATTTATTCAGCAGACCCTATTTAATACTGCTCGCTTAATACATACTGCTCACTTAAAACTCAAATCTGATAACTGATAACTGATAACTGATAACTGACTCCTGATAACTGCTCAATGTCGATCGCTCTAAACGTTAACATCAAAGGTAATGGCTATCCGATCCTCTGTCTGCACGGTCATCCCGGTTCGGCAGCCAGTATGTCTGTATTTACTGAGCATTTTTGCCAACGCTGGCAAACCCTGGCCCCGGATCTGCGCGGCTACGGTAAAAGTCGTTATCGCCGCGATTTTCAGCTAGAAGAACATCTAGAGGATTTAATCGGGCTGCTCGATCGCCAAAAAATCCCGCAATGTTTAATTCTCGGTTGGTCTTTGGGGGGTATAATCGCCCTGGAATTAGTATTGCGGTATCCCGATCGCTTTGCCGGTTTAATTCTAGTGGCCTCGGCCGGACGGCCTTGGGGTAGTCATCCTCCCGTCACCACCACAGATTTAGTTTTGACGGGGATAGCGGCAATTCTCAATCAGATCAAACCGGGGTGGCGTTGGAATATTGATACTTTTGCCCGTCGTTCCCTGTTTCAGTACCTTTTTTCACAACATCAAGCGATTGCCTATCAATATCTCGCTCAAGATGCTGTTCCTGCCTACTTAGGCACTTCTCCAGCTGCCGATCGCGCTTTAAATCGGGCTTTAAAAAAAGGTAACAATTGTTTAAAATCTCTTGACAAAATTACAATTCCCTGCTTAGTTCTGGCAGGGGCAAATGATCGCCATATTACCAGTGCCTCGAGCCAAGAAACAGCCGAAAAACTGAAACTGTGTCAGTGGAAATGTTACCCGGATACGGCCCATCTGTTCCCCTGGGAAATCCCCGACTTAGTTTTAGGGGACATTGATAATTGGTTAGCGGAGCATTTTAGCGATAAACTGGCAGGGTGAAGTGAAAACTACTGCCGTGGTCAGGGACACTATCCACCCAAATTTGACCGTAGTGGGCGCGAATAATCTTGCGACAGACCGATAAACCGATGCCATAACCTTCTTTACCCTCATCCCGTTTGAGACGCACATGACCCTCAAAAATATGCTCTTGTTTTTCTTCGGGAATGCCGGGGCCGGTATCACTGATGCTCACCTGTACTTTTTGAGTAGTACGATGGAGGACAGAAAGGGTAATTGCGCCGCCGGGGGGGGTATATTTGATCCCATTCTCCAAGAGATTAATAATCACCTGTCGGATTAACTCCTCATCAGCATAGACGGGGGGCAAATCTTGGGGGATATCGCTTTGGAGAATTAAAGTCTTTTCCTGAAAAGTATCAGTAAATTGAGACAAAATTTCCTGACAGAGGGATTGCAGATAAAATTTACTCTGTTGGAGAGTGAATTGCGCCGCCATGCTCTTAGAAGCTTGTAGAATATCTGTGATCAAACGGTTCATAATCCGGAACTGTTTGCGGGCCTGTTGGTGCAGTTGTTCTCGTAATTGCAGACTGCGCTCCGTATCTGGTTGATGATAGGCTAATTCTAGGGTTTCCACGGCGATGGAAGCAGCGGTAAGAGGACTGCGTAAATCGTGGGCTAACATAGCCAAAATTTGGTCTTTAAATTTTAATTGTTCTAATAATTCTTCCTTTTCCTGTTTAAGACGAAAAACCTCATCGGCGATGCGGATGAGTTCGCCCGAATGTTCCATCTCTTGACGTTGTTCATCCTCAGCGTGATGATTTTTGACCTCCTCTTTAATCGCTTTTTGCCAGCGTACCAACCATTTTTTAAACTGTTCCACCAGATTACTGCCCGCGAGGGTATGGCGGGGGGCGGGGGCAATTTTGACCAAGGCTGGGGTAGCTACAAGGCGAAAATGTTCGACTAAATGAGGTTGCTGGCGAATTTCGATGATTTGTAGGTCAATTGGGTAATCAGACTTTAAAGACTGGAGATAGGACTGAATTTGACGGATAATTTCTTGAGAACTGGGACGGTCATCAACAAATAGCAAAAGTTGAATGGAGAGAGGCGTTGTCGTCTCTCTCCCTAAAGCAGTCAGTGGCTCGTTAGATGGGAGCATCGGAAAATTAGTAAACCTAGGGATTGACGAGATCGATCGATCGTCGATCGACTTTTATCATATTCTTTATTGTAGAAGCTTAAGATAGTATAAAATCTACTCAACCTAATCTTAAAGTTTTATTCCTTAATTCTAAGAAGAAATCCTATGGCTTTTGGCTATGTTGCCCTAGTTCTCCACGCGCATCTCCCTTTCGTCCGCCATCCCGAAAGCGATTACGTCCTCGAAGAAGAATGGTTATACGAAGCAATCACAGAAACCTACATCCCTCTCCTGCAAGTTTTTGAAGGTCTCAAGCGGGACGGTATCGATTTTAAAATGACCATGAGCATGACTCCGCCTTTGGTGTCGATGCTGCGGGATCCGTTACTGCAAGAGCGTTATGAAGAACACTTAGGCAAGTTAGAAGAATTAATTGCTAAAGAAATCGACCATAATCAACACAATGGCCATATTCGCTACTTAGCCGAATATTACGCTGAATCTTTCCAAAGTATCCGACAAACTTGGGAAAAATACGATCGAGATCTGGTCAAGGCATTTAAACAATTCCTCGACAGTAATAACCTAGAAATTATCACCTGTGGTGCGACTCACGGTTATATGCCCCTGATGAAAATGTACCCACAAGCGGTGTGGGCGCAAATTGAGGTGGCCTGTCAACACTACGAAGAAAATTTCGGTCGTCGTCCCAAGGGCATTTGGTTGCCGGAATGTGCCTACTATGAAGGGGTAGAAAGAATGTTAGCCGATGCGGGCATTCGTTATTTCCTCGTCGATGGCCACGGTATTCTCTACGGTCGTCCTCGCCCCCGTTACGGCAGTTACGCGCCCATTTTCACAGAAACCGGGGTGGCCGCTTTCGGTCGTGACCACGAATCCTCTCAACAGGTTTGGTCTTCCCAAGTCGGTTATCCGGGGGATATAGTTTATCGGGAATTCTATAAAGATTTGGGCTGGGAAGCGGAATACGAGTATATTAAGCCCTATATCATGCCCAACGGTCAACGCAAGAATATAGGCATCAAATACCACAAAATTACTAGCCGGGACGGTGGTTTATCGGAAAAAGGGCTTTATGACCCCTACTGGGCCAAAGAAAAGGCCGCCGAACACGCGGGCAATTTTATGTATAATCGCGAGCGGCAAGTGGAGAGTTTAGGGGGAATTATGGGCCGTCCTCCCCTGGTTGTTTCTCCCTACGATGCCGAGTTATTCGGTCACTGGTGGTATGAGGGACCCTGGTTTATTGATTTTCTGTTCCGTAAGTCTTGGTATGACCAAAATATCTACCAAATGACCCATTTAGCCGATTATCTCCGGGCTAACCCGACTCAGCAGGTCTGTCGTCCTTCCCAATCCAGTTGGGGTTATAAGGGTTTCCATGAATACTGGCTGAATGAAACTAACGCTTGGCTCTATCCTCACCTGCACAAAGGCACGGAACGGATGATTGAATTAAGTCATCATGAAGCGGAGGATGAATTACAGGAACGGGCTTTAAATCAGGCGGCCCGGGAGTTATTATTAGCGCAATCTTCCGATTGGGCGTTTATTATGCGAACCGGTACAATGGTTCCCTATGCTGTCCGGCGCACTCGTTCCCATCTGCTGCGGTTAAATAAAATCTATGAAGATGTGAAATCCGAGAAGATTGACTCCGGTTGGTTGCAAAAAGTCGAGGAAATCGATAATATTTTCCCCAATATCGATTACCGTGTCTATCGACCTCTGTAATCTCGGTTAGAGATTAATAAAAATTTTGGTGCGTTACAAGCTGTAGCGCACCTTGTTGTTTTCTGATTCTATCCGTGCCAATTAATTTGGCGTTGCTGATTTTAAGGATGAATTGTTCTCTAGGCCATTCTTAAAACTTGGGACTAAGTTAACTTGTAGATACGATGCACAATTAGCATTCAGATATTGATGGCTGCAACGCCGATTTTATGGTTTAGTGCAAATGTATTATTGTTTACAGCCGATTGAACCTTCGGTCAAGCGCCGAACGGCGATTATTTTTGCATAATAACCGATAGCGTCAACCTCCGTTCTGCCTGCAAGAAGTTGTTATACTAAATCCAGTTATTAAAGACTGATTATCTATTCCTCCTTTTGCCTTTTGCATGAGTGCCTTTTGCCTATCCTGATATGTAGGCTATACTCAACGGATTTAGTATTAGCCATGGAGTTTTCTATGGATAAGATCTACAAAGCTTTTAACGATGCAGTTATTTCCTGCGCTTACAGAGGATGAATATAATACTCATCATGTGCGCCAATCCAGTACCAATAAATATGCTCAGACTCTAACAAACCCAAAGCCCGATAGTTAAGGCTGACACGAGCGGAGTAGATCGGTTGCTTTTGACTGACTTGTTTAAACTGAAGGCTGGGGTGATACGGATCTTCTTGCCAGAGTGCATAAGCTTTTGCTGCTTGTTCCTGAACTGATGCAGGAAGATTATTAAGCTGTTTACGAAACGTTTTGGTGACACTTGATTTCATTTTTGTGTCGGAAATACTTCACTGGCTAGAGTAGTTTCACCCATTGCTATTTCCTGACGCACCATCGCACTTGTTCAATAAAAAGGGGGGTTAGTTAATAAGCTGCCCGCGCATTTAAATTGCTTGTTGAGACGAGGCAAGAGGCACTCTTGCAAGAGGCAACAGTAAAGGGATTGGGGGAGATTCGGCTAATCTTAAGAATAAGCGCTTTAAATGCGTCTTAGCTTACCCCCCTGATTTTTTAGGGCTGCGCGGCCAATTCCGACTCTAATTTAGCCATAATTTGGGGCTTGAGTTCATCCAGTTTCTGTTTTAACGTCTGCTTGCTAATTTGCGGGTTGCCACCCTGGACCGATTGACTATCGGTCAGCCATTGCTGCAAAATTTGGCGTTGATTGGCGGGAATATTAGCGGTGATCACATTTTCACAGATGTTGCTGCCTTCGAGGGAGAAAAATAAAATCCAGTATTGACCGGTTTCGCCGAGGGTTTTGGTCATTTTTTGACCCTGGGGGGTTTTTAAGTCCAAATAACAGGGCAACCAGCGCGGTCCCTGTTGACGATGATAGAGGACAGTAATCCAGAGAATCATCGGGTGGGGTGCGGGTAAAAAGAGGAATTGATTATAACGGACACTAGCAACCCGAACGGGGATATCTTCTCGAGCCAACATTACCCATAAACTGGCAAAAACCCCGTCAGCAGCCTGGAGACAGCGTGGGAAGACAATTTTTTGGCGGGGTTTGTCCTCGGGCCAACTGGACTTGAGACAGACATCCTTGGCATTAGCAGCAGAAACAATGGTTTGATCTAAATCATGAAGGGTTTTGATTTTGGTGGTGTAATCGTCAATTTTTTTGACTATTTCATCGATACGATTCAATTTGTTGGGTTGAGCATTTTTGGCTAGGGGTTCGAGTCGTTCGAGAACTTGTAGTATATCTGTAACACTTTGTGGGCGATCGCTGGGTGCTTTGGCTAAACAGCGTAGGATTAACTGTTCTAATTCTGGCGGTAATTGCAAGCTAGAATTAAAGGGACAGGGTTCGACGTAGTGGTGAACCTCATACCAACCGCCAAAGGAGAGATTATCGGGAAAAAGGGGCGTTTCTCCCGTGATCATCTCGTACATCACAATCCCGAAACTGTAGATATCGGAACGATGATCGAGTTCTTTACCTTCCATCTGTTCTGGGGAACAATAGGCTAAGGTTCCCATAAACGATTGGGTTGGGACTTCTCCTGATTGGATGGGTTTAGCGATGCCAAAATCGAGAATTTTCACCAATTCCCCTAATCCTGAGTCCTGAATCACGATAATATTGCCTGGTTTGATGTCCCGGTGAATAATCGGACACATCTGTCCTTGGAAGATAATACCCTTATGGGCGCATTCCAGGCCGAAACAAATCTGACGGGTGAGATTGAGGAAGCGCGAGAGAGGCAGCGGGTGATATTTGATGATTTCACTCATGCTTTCCCCTTGCAAAAATTCCATGACGTAGAAGGGGACTTCCTTTTCATCTACACCATAATCACGAACTTTAACAATATGAATACTTTTTTCGCCTAAAAGTGCCGAAATAGTCGCCTCTCGCTCGAAACGCTCGCGCATTCTTTTGTTGAGGAGAGTTTGCGAGAGAAATTTCACGGCGACGGTTACGCCACCTAAGAGTTTATCTTCTGCTCGATATACTTGTCCCATGGCGCCGCTACCGATCAACTCGACCAGTTGGTATCGATTGGCAAGTAGGCGCCGATGTCTAGAATCTGCCGACATAGCTAGGCTACTGTGTTAATTATAGTGAGTCTGGTGGAGAGAGTTTTTTTAAGAACCGCTGCAATTGGTGGGCGATCGAGAGGACTTAATCTTAGAGTGCCATTTTTTCGGGCTAAAAGCATCATTCTTAATATAGCGCTTTTCACGTTACTGAGGTGTCGAGAAGTTTTGCTAACAAAGGGTTTAATCCCCTTGCCCATGCCTCATTCTGAGGAAAACTGCTATATATATTTTCAGGCATTTTTAGTCATTGCCCCTTGCATAATTAATTTTTGGGGGTTGAAAAAATGAAAAAACTAAGTATAAAGTAGCATAAAATCTCTAAATAGACAATTTGATTGATTATTATGACCACTGACTCCTGCCTACTGACTCCTAAACCGATGCTACACTAAAATCCCTAACCCCTGTAAAACTTTTTTGCCGAAAGTGACCGATCTGCGTAATAATTCTTTAATAAAGATTTGTAAACTTGAAAATGATTATCCCTTCGCAGTGCTAGAGATTTAATGAGACGACTAATTGCGATCGAAAAAGCTCTGCTCATCGGTCATATTGTATCGATGGCTTTTGGACTAGCGGGATTGTTGCTAGTTTTGCCCCATCCCGAATTTGTGGCCAATTTACCGGATTTTGGCAAAACCGCCTTTGCTTGGTCAATGGCCGGGGGGGGTGTGGTGTATATGGTGTTAGGAATGGCAGCCGTGGCTGTTTATGCCTATCGAACTCTAGGAGTGTGGCACTGGTTAGGATTCATGGTTCCCGCTATCAGTTTATCCCTTTGTAGCGAACTATTAGGAACCAGTACCGGCTTTCCTTTCGGTCATTATCGTTATCTTTCGGGCCTAGGTTACAAAATTGCGGGTTTAGTACCCTTTACTATCCCCCTATCTTGGTTTTATCTCGGTTTTAGTGCCTATATTATCGCTCGCGTCGGTTTATCCACTCTTGCTTTACCCCAATGGCTACAAAATCTAGGATCGATCGCTATCGGGGCGGTATTATTAACTTCCTGGGATTTTGTCCTAGATCCGGCCATGAGTCAAACTACCATACCCTTCTGGATTTGGGAACAACCGGGGGCCTTCTTTGGGATGCCCTATGAAAATTTTGCCGGTTGGTTCGGTACAGGCTGTGTTTTTATGACGGTAGCCACTTTAATTTGGCAAGTGCAACCGGTGAAACTGCCAAGTCAAGATTTAACCCTACCTTTTGTGATGTATTTAGGTAATTTTGGCTTTGCTACGGTCATGAGTATCGGTGCTGGTATTTATCCGCCGATTTTCCTAGGATTACTCACCGGTGTTCTGCCTTTAATACTCCTCTATAATCGCGCCCAAGCTGTTGCTTCCGGGCAAACAGTGCCGACAAGCGAAGTAACAACCCTAAAAATCCCCGTTGTTTCGGTGAGAGGAGCCAAATAAGTTGTTAACTGAGATAATTCTCGGTGCATTCTGCCTGGGGCTACTACTGTCTCAGGCTGTTGCCTTTTTTATCCTTCTTTCCCGTCTGCTAAAAGGGGCGCGTCGTCGTCCTCCCCTGACTCCCCAACCCCCCACCCCGGAGATGTTAGGGACAGTAAGCGTGATTGTGCCGACGTTAAACGAAGTGGCCAGGATTGACGGTTGTTTACGGGGATTGAGTCAACAGAGTTACGAAGTGCGAGAAATTCTGATTGTCGATAGCAATTCCCAAGATGGTACGCGGGAAAAAGTCAAAGAGATAGCGGCAAAAGACCCCCGCTTTCGCCTGAAAACCGATTATGCTTTGCCTCCCGATTGGGTAGGTCGTCCCTGGGCGTTACACAATGGTTTTTTGTTTAGTTCTCCTAAAAGTGACTGGATTTTGGGCATTGATGCCGATACCCAACCCCAAGCAAATTTAGTCGCTAGTTTAGTTAAAGCTGCGATCGCAGAAGGTTACGATTTAGTTTCCCTGTCGCCGCAATTTATCCTCTCCTATCCGGGAGAATGGTGGTTACAGCCGGCTTTATTGATGACTTTGCTCTATCGCTTTGATGCGGCCGGAGTGCGCGGGCAAGATCCCGAACGAGTCATGGCCAATGGTCAATGTTTTCTCTGCCGGCGGTCAGTTTTAGCGGCTTTAGACGGTTATAGCGGGGCAAAAGGTTCTTTTTGCGATGATGTCACCCTCGCCCGTCTAGCGGCAACGAAAGGCTATCGGGTGGGATTTCTCGATGGGGCGAAGTTGATTCGCGTGCGGATGTACGAAGGACTTAAGGAAACTTGGCGCGAATGGGGCAGATCTCTTGACCTCAAAGATGCCTCCTATCAGGGGCAATTATGGGGCGATTTAGCTTTATTAGCTCTTACTCAGGGATTACCGATAATTATCACCCCTTTACTGCTCACAGCTTTGATTTTTGGCTACAATTTCCTGAGTTTAAAAATTGTCTTGACTTTAAACCTGCTGCTGTTATTGATTCGTTTTGCCCTTTTATTGGCTGTCTCTCCTAGTTACTATCGGGGCGAAAAAGTCAATCTATCTTCGGGATTATTTTGGCTATCTCCCCTCGCGGATCCGCTGGCAGTTATCCGCATTTTTATCTCTGCTTTTACCCGTCCCCAAAGTTGGCGCGGTCGAGTGTATTAAAAATATGGCTCTCTTAGGTTTGGTGGGTAAAATGGATTCTAAGATACAGTCCTGCTGGCGAGGGAGTGGAAGGAACCACAAAGACACAGAGGACACAAAGATCGATCATATTGTAAGTTAAACTGATCACACAGAACCTAGAAGAGCCGATAAATTAGGCTTTTAGTCATCACCTAAAATCATGGCTTCGACTTCCTGTTTAGCTTTTTCTAGGTCGTCTTTGGCTTGTTGTTGGAGTTGTTTGGCTTGATTACGAATTGCGGTGATATGCTCACTAATTTCGATTTGTTTTTCAAGAGGAGGTAAAATAATAGGAAGAGATTTATATTCTTCAGAATTAATATTTGACTGAACAGCATAACGAGATATGGCATCTACCCACATTTTATAAATTTTTGAGTGACAATAGTAAAAGATATAATAAGGATTTGCTATTTGAGTGTTCAAAACAAAACGTATTAGATAACCTGCGAAAATTGCTTTTTGTTTATTATCTTGATGTAAATAGCACCTGCCAACAGAGCCACTACGAGCAAACAACAAATCATGTTGATTTAAGATATACTTATCTTCAATTTTAAGAGCCGTTTTCAGCCCTCGAACTTTAAGAAAACCTAAATCATCAATATCAGTAATCCGAATATAATTTATTTCTCCACTATTATTTTTATCTATTGCTATTTCATTAGCTCCATACTGAGGTGGCTTAATTAATAAATTTTTTAAATATTCAATTTTATAATTACCTGTTTGAGATAGTATATAATTAATTTTATGATTATAGTTGCAATCAAACCTATCGCCTGATACCTCGCTTAAGTTACGGATAAAAATTCGGTTTTGAATAGTATTTTCTTCGGGTTCGGGTAACTCAATCCCCAACTCCCCTAACAGATAATCATCAATACTATCTAGTAATCGCTGTGCTTCCAGTTCTTTTTGTTTTTTTGAAAGATAACTTTTATCAAGAAAATCAACTATTTCTAATTGTTTTTTAATAGATGGTAAAAATATGTGAATCTCTGATATTTCTTCATTATTTAAGTTATTTTGAGCAGTTCCTTTACCAATAAATTCAATTTGAACTCTTGTTATATTTAAATCAAACATATAACAAAAATATTTCTTATTTATAACTGACCAATCTAATTTTAGTGTCACCAATGCTGAATTTAAGTTGGCTTCAGAAATATGATCGGGAATTATTGAAACTGTTCCAAGGTTTTCTTTTGTTCCACTAATTGCAAAAACTACATCTCCAGCAGTAACTTGCGATCTTTTAAGAGTATTTTCATGGACATATCTAGTTATGTATTTAACATCTTCTAAATTTATAGTATGCTCTTTAAGATTGTTTACACGAAGAAAATAGACCCCATTTTGATAATCATCTGTATAAAAACCATCACGGGGTCCATCTCCTCGATTCCAAGATAATATTAATCTTCCAATCCTATTAAATAATGGATTATTTATTAACTTTTTCCTTATCGACAAAAAATCTGGCCTGTGGTAATAAGGATCAATTCTAGCAATAAGATTGAAAAAATTGACGAAAAATACCTTATTCTTATCCACATCAAGACTTAAAAAAAAACCATCCTTACCTGACTCTATCGACTCAATAAACCGCGCAAGCTCCCGACCAATAAAATCTAACTCATTATTATTAGTTGATTTACCCGTTGCATCATAACCAATATCTTCAGCAATTGCCATAAAAATCGGATAATCTTCGATTACCTTTTGCTTTTCTTCCCCATACTTATCACTCAAAGACTCCTTTAAAGCCTCAATTTGGTCATTATATTCCGCCGTGACCGACTTTTTCCACTCCTTATAAAGCTCCGAATCCGTCAACGCCTTACCGGACAAATTTTGAGCATTATCAAAACCTCGTAACTCCTTTAAATGCCGCTTCTTATTATTTTCAATCTTATCCAATAACTTTAAATAATCATTACCTTGCTTAATTTGCTCCTGTAAAGTCAGTTTAGCCTGTTGAATACTTTCCGTTACTGCTTGCGAATGCTTTTTCAAAAATAAAACCGAACTTTTAACCCCCGCTCCCGTTGCAGAAAAAGCCGTCTGAGGCATCGAAACCACCGCCACAATGCGATATTTTTCCTCGATTCCCTCCCTGACATACTGCAAACTTGAATTAGTCAAAATTCCATCAGGAACCACCATCGCTAAATAGCCACCTTCCTTTAAAAAACGATGACATTGCTCAAGAAATAAAACTTCTGTGCTTTGGCTGTCCCGCTCCGTTGTCCTACTTTTAGGATTTAACCAATCTACCGCCTTCATCGCAAAGCTATATTGGGATATATAAGCCTGTTCCGTTTGTTTAATAACCGAACCAAAAGGCGGATTAGTAATAACAAAATCAAAGCGATTATATGTAAAGCCTTTATTTTCTGTCCGTTTAATTAAATCTTCGCTATCGCGTAAACCATCCGCCGCAATTACATTGGTATGACCATCATCATGGATAATCATATTCATTTTGGCAACCCGAGCAATCTGTTCATTAATTTCAATGCCAAACAAATTACTCTGAGCAAAATTATGCCAATGCTGATAATGTTTGTTATATTCTTTCGGATCCGTTTTATAATTGGGATAGTATTCATCAGCTTCCGTACGAACCTTCTCTAACGCATGAAGCAGAAAACCACCGCTTCCACAAGATGTGTCTAAAACTAAAGAATTGTGCTTGATGGGTAGCACATCCACAATAAACTTAACAATTGGTCGAGGTGTAAAATACTGCCCGAAATCTCCGCGAAAAAATGACCCCATAAACGTCTCAAAAGCTCGACCCTTACTATCTAAGTCTGTTTCGCCTAAATTAATACTTTCCAAATAACCCACCACCGTCCGCAACTTCTCTGGACTTAAGCGAATATCATCCTTAAAAACTTCTGCATCTGCTCGACGACCTTCTTCATATAAAGCCTTAATGCGCTCACTTAATTGCTTATTTTCCCGTTGTTTTCTTTCCTCCTCTTTTTCATTAGCTTTAGGAGCAACACTAAAGATCTGAAAATCGTAGGGTTCCCCTACCTTGCGCGCTTTCTTTTCATCCCAAATTTTACAAAAAATTAGCTTATCTAACTCGTCAAAAGCCTCTGAGGGATTCAACTCTCCCCCTCCCCATAAGGATTGATGAGCCTGCTTAAAACGACGGGTTAACTCATCCTCTGTAACTACTGTTAACTCAAATAACTTTTGTCCATTAGAAATACCACCACCTTTAGCATATTTAAAACGCGCTAATGTTTCCACTCCCGATTGTGGAATATCAGTGATAGTAATTCTTTCCTTTGGCTTTTCTGTTGGTACTTGATAATATTCATCTTTAATACCGGAAGTTATCCAAACATATTTCGCTCCTTCCGCCACCGCATAACTAAAACCCTGCTCTACTGCCTGAGTAAATTCTAATTCTGAAACCTCTTGTTTTTTACATTCAACAACGATATGAGGCGATTTATGCCCATCATCATTATAAACAATAATATCCGCTTCTTTGGTCGATGATCCCATTACTACGGGAACAAATAACCGAATCCGCTTTTGAGCATAACCATAGGTCAAAACTAATTTTAAAAAAGTCTCAGCTTGTACCTGTTCTTCAGGATTGCTATAATTTCGCTTTTTATTTTGATTAATATAGGTAATATATTTCTGCTCATCATCTAACTTAATTAAGCCTTTTTTTATTCCTTCTTGAATTAAACTCATAAGCGTCTGATGACCGATTCATTGACTGAGATAAAAAAATTATAATATTAACTGGGTATTTCAGACAACCCAAAAAAAGTTAACTTGAGCATCTTGATTGTTTAGCCCGTTAAGTAGCTGGTTATAATTAAATTAAAAATGGATTTTAGGTTCGATACCCCCTGCCCCCCTTGATAAGGGGGGTGCCGATCCCCCCTTAATCCCCCCTTGATAAGGGGGGTGCCGATCCCCCCTTAATCCCCCCTTAATAAGGGGGGCATCTGATAATTTTTAACGGCTACCTACTTATTTTTACTTAAATGATTTCCACTTCCCAGATACCCGATTCTTTTGTCTCACCTTGCCGTCGCGCCTCCGTTAGTCGTACTACCAAAGAAACCGATGTACAGGTGACGATCGATCTTGATGGTAGCGGCAATTGTCGCGCCCAGACAGGAATTCCCTTTCTTGATCATATGTTGCAGCAAATCGCCTCCCACGCTGCGATCGATCTCGATGTGCGCGCCACCGGAGATCTAGAAATTGATGACCATCACACCAATGAAGACGTGGGAATCACCCTCGGACAAGCTTTACTGCAAGCTTTGGGAGACAAAAAAGGCATCGTCCGTTTCGGGCATTTTGTCGCCCCTCTCGATGAAGCTTTAGTGCAGGTTGCCCTCGATTTTTCCGGTCGTCCCCACCTCAGTTATGGTCTAGAAATTCCCACCCAAAGAGTGGGAACCTACGATACTCAGCTAGTGCGGGAATTTTTTGTTGCTTTGGTCAATCACAGTCAAATGACCCTACATATTCGCCAATTAGACGGGATTAATTCCCATCATCTTATTGAGGCTACTTTTAAAGCTTTTGCCCGGGCGATGAGTATGGCCATAGCGATCGATCCCCGTCGCGCTGGTATAATTCCCAGTTCTAAGGGAGTTTTATAGAAGCACTGCTTAACCCGAATTAACGTTAGCTTAAAAGCCCATAATTTGAGCCACTTGGGTTAATTCGGGAGCAATCCCGGATTTTAGTTGGTTATTGCTGTATTTTACCGCCGAATCTGGGTCTTTTAGGCCATTTCCCGTTAAAACACACACTACGGTGGCCCCATCGGGAACCTGTTGATGCACTTTTAATAATCCTGCTACAGAAGCGGCGCTGGCCGGTTCACAGAAAACCCCCTCTTGGCCCCCTAAAATCCGATAGGCTGCCAATATTTCCTCATCGCTGACCGCGTGAAATTGCCCTTGACTAGCGTGACTAGCGGCCCAAGCTTTTTCCCAGTTAGCGGGGTTGCCGATACGGATAGCCGTGGCCAGGGTTTCGGGATGGTCAACCGGTTGTTTGGAGATAAAAGGGGCAGCCCCGGCGGCCTGAAAACCCATCATCTTCGGCAGTCGGTCACATTTGCCTATCTGGTGATACTGACAGAATCCCATCCAATAGGCGCTAATATTGCCCGCGTTACCGACGGGAATACATAACCAGTCGGGGGCATTACCCAAGACATCGACAATCTCGAAAGCGGCGGTTTTTTGACCCTCTAAACGGTAGGGATTGACGGAATTGACTAAAGTTACGGGATAATTTTCTGATAGTTGGCGGACAATCTTGAGGGCATCATCGAAGTTGCCATTAATAGCGATGACTTCCGCTCCGTACAATAAAGCCTGGGCTAATTTTCCTAAGGCCACATAACCGTCGGGGATAATCACAAAGGCCCGCATCCCGGCCCTTCTTGCATAGGCTGCCGCCGCCGCCGAGGTGTTCCCGGTACTGGCACAAATCACCGCTTTTGCCCCTTCTTCTTTAGCTTTCGAGATGGCCATGGTCATGCCCCGGTCTTTAAAGCTGCCGGTGGGATTTAAACCATCATATTTGACAAAAACCTTGACATCGCGCCCGATTTGTGCTGAGAGATAGGGGGCGGGTATCAGGGGTGTATTGCCTTCTAGGAGGGTAATTACAGGGGTTTTACTGCTTACGGGCAGAAATTGGCGATATTCTTCGATCAAACCGCGCCAGCCGCCGATAGACGATGATTTAGTGGGTGATTGGGGGATCGATCGAGAAATAATTGTCATAGCCTTAAGGATACAGATTTGATTAGATGGCCTAATTTCCTATTTTATCGAATAAGCAGGCCAAAAAATTAATCTCGATCGCCCAGTTGGGATTCATGGGGGTTAAAACAGGGATGCAGGGAGATAAAAGACAATAACAGCAAATAAATGACCTTTTTAGGCAAAAAATTGTCATTTTATCGCTAAAAATCTGATTTTTTGCTCTTTTTGTCTTTCAGAGGTTGATTTAACTTAGTGTCAGCAGAAGTCCCTCGCTTTTAGCGATGGGATGAATGCTGACCAGCATATAGACAATTCTATAAAGTTGTGTTATCATAAATATAGATTCTTGATAACAGCCATGTACAAAGCATATAAATTCACAATAAAACCCAATACCGAGCAAGAAATAGCCTTAGCTAAAGGCTTCGGCTGTTGTCGCTGGTTTTGGAACTATTCCTTGAATTTATGCCAAGAAACCTATAAAACCACAGGAAAAGGGCTAACACGAAACTATATTCAGGGACTATTGCCTAGTCTCAAAAAAGAATATGAGTGGTTGACAGATGCTTATTCTCAGTGCTTACAGGTTGTTGCTTTGAACTTATCGCAAGCTTATCAAAATTTCTTTGAAAAACGGGCTAGATTACCAAGATTCAAGTCCAAACATGGTAGGCAATCAATTAGCTATCCAGCTAATGTCAAGTTTGAAGGTGACTACCTCAAATTACCGGGTAAAGTTGGATTAGTTTATTGTGTGCGTCATCGGGAATTTGAAGGAACAATTAAAACCGTTACTATCTCAAAAACTCCAGACGGTAAATACTACGCTTCTATTTTAGTTGATGACGAATTGGAGTTGCCTGAGACATCAAAGGATGGCAAAGGCATAGGAATTGATTTAGGACTTACTCATTTTGCCATTACCAGCAATGGTAGTAAGTATGAGAATCCTAGACATTTAGCTAAACATCAACGTAATTTAAAGCGTAAACAACAAAAGTTATCCCGTAAAAAGAAGGGAAGTAACAACCGTCAAAAAGCTAGACGTAAAGTAGCTAAAGTTCACTCTAAAATCTCAAGATGTCGTGAGGATTTTCTCCACAAGCTATCCCGTAAGATAGTTAACGAAAACCAAGTTATTGCGGTAGAAAATCTCAATGTTAAAGGCATGGTACGCAATCATAATTTAGCTAAGGCTATTAGTGATTGTGGTTGGGGAATGTTTTGTACAATGCTTAAATACAAGGCAGAATGGGAAGGAAAAACTTATATCGAAGTTGATAGGTTTTTCCCTAGTTCTAAAACTTGTAATGTCTGTCTAAATCAAGTAGCGAGTTTACCACTTGATGTTAGAACATGGACTTGTGAGCATTGCAAAACAACCCATGATCGTGATATAAATGCGGCGATAAACATCAAAAATGAAGCCTTACGGATACTTGTACTGAGCAAAGCCGAAGTATTGTCGTTAGGAACTAGCGATACTGCCTATAGAGGGGATGTAAGACCAAAAGTTGGGCGTAAGTCCGTCTTGAGGCAATCCCCCGTGAAATAGGAAGCTCTCAACTCTGTTGAGAGTAGTTCACTTAGCTGGTTATATTTAAATTGAAGATGGCTCCCCCTTTAATCCCTAGGGTTGATTCATAGTAGGGTTGATTCATGAATCAACCCTACCCTGTCAGCCTTGATAAGGGGGGTTTGATCCCCCCTGCCCCCCTTGATAAGGGGGGTTTGATCCCCCCTGCCCCCCTTGATAAGGGGGGTGTTTGACAGTTAACACCTACCTACTTAATAAACCATCACCGGGTAAATAGCCAGAGATAAAAATTATGAAGGAAAGTACCGTCCCCACCATTAATCTCGCCCCTAAACTCAGACGCGATTTATCTTTATGGAATCCCTTTGATTATCTTTTGCTGTTGTACTGGGTGTTTTATTTTCCCCAAGCAGTGCGCTGGTATGTGGAAACGAGAGGCGGCGGCGATAACCATCCCGTACAATTGCGTCTAGGGATTCAGGGTCTTCTCTTAACTGTAATTACCCCTCTGATTATCTGTAGCATAGCAGCAAATTTAGGACTTTCTGTTAATTGGGTGGGCGTGGTGTTGGGCGTGGCGTCGGGCGTGGCGTTCGGCGTGGTGTTGGGCGTGGAGTGGGGCGTGGTGTTGGGCGTGGAGTGGGGCGTGGCGTTCGGCGTGGAGTGGGGCGCGGTGTCGGGCGTGGTGTGGGGCGGGGTGTGGGGCGCGGTGTTGGGCGTGACGTCGGGCGAGGCGTTGGGCGTGGTGTGGGGCGTGGTGTGGGGCGTGGCGTTGGGCGTGGTGTTCGGCGCGGGGTGGGGCGTGGTGTGGGGCGTGGTGTCGGGCGTGGCGTGGGGCGTGGTGTGGGGCGGGTTGTGGGGCGTGGTGTCGGTCGGGTTGTTGGGCGCGGTGTGGGGCGGGGTGTGGGG
>LFEF01039593.1_pt1 | contig 24672 bp, 24 predicted proteins | sample 619371 | NCBI WGS metagenome assembly LFEF01 (sample SAMN03014291, study PRJNA259931) | freshwater metagenome | biome: lake; feature: waterbloom | place: China: Taihu Lake | collected 2006-08 | depth 0 m m
CCCCGGACCTTTGGTCCGACCCTCCCCCTCAAGGGGAGAGTGGGTGGCGAGCTGCCCCGTCACATAATCCTCGACCAATGCGACAGAGGCATCAATCGACAGCGGCGCTGCCTTCAGGGATTGCCGGATGTAAAGCCCGTCAATCATCGCGGCCGCACCCTCGGCAATCCGGCTCGCGTCGGCTGCACCACACAGCGGCTTCAGACCGGACATCAAGTTGGACTGCAGCCGCCGCGCATAGAGCGCGAGCAGCCGGCGCACCTCTTCCGAGCGTTGCGCCTCGGAGTAAAAGGCAAGCCAGGCGGCAACCACCTGAGGATCGAACTGGTCGGCCTGAAAGGAAATGCGGATGACCGCCGAAATCCGCTCGCGCGGCGTTTCCGCCGCCGCCAGCGCCATCACCGCATCGGCGCGCAGCTGGCGCAGGAGCGAGCGGATCGTCTCGATCAGCAGCTGGTCCTTCGACCCGAAATAGTGATGCGCAAGCGCTGCCGATACACCCGCCTCGCGGGCGATCTCCGACATGGTGACGGTCAGCGAGCCATGATGGCCGATCGTCTTCAACGCGGCGTCAACGAGCGCCTTGCGGCGCACTGGCTCCATTCCGACCTTCGGCATGTCTTTTCCCCTGTCTTGCCGGATGATAATTTTGATTGACTGATCAATCAATAAAAAATCTGCGACGCATCGCGCTGTGAGAGCGGCATGCGCTTAACGGTAAATCCTCGCCGAGACTTCAGGTGTCGGCGGGCTGACCCCGCTCGGGCAGATCGGCCAAAACTGGGCGGAAACCCCTGTCCAGCAGCCGTTTCATGTCATCGGCGGGTGGTCGACCTGCGGATCGCCCAATGGTTGTGACATGAAACTTTCATCCGCCTGTCATACTACGGAAAGCCTTTGTTGACGTTTGAAGCGTCAGATTTCCGCCCATAAAAACAAATGCATACTGGAGTATTGCGTATGGGTGCGGGGGTCGCGGAAGATTTGGGAGCGTTGCGGCGTTTTGCCAGCGACCAGCTCGTCACGCTTGCCAAGCTTGTGGTGGAGAACGCCTTCCAGCCGATCGTCGAAGTCGGGACCGGTGCCGTCTTCGGCCATGAGAGCCTGATGCGCGGCCATGACCGCATCGGCTTCGAAAGCCCGCTCGACCTGCTCGACCAGGCGGCCGAAACCGGCCAGCTTTTAGCCCTCGAACAGATGGTCGCGAGCCGTGCGCTCGCCAAGTTCGCAACGCTTCCCGACCGCGCCGGTGCCACGCTCTTTCTCAATCTCGATGTCCGCCTGATCCCGGACGGCAACGCCCTGGTCGATACGCTGCTCGACCAACTCCGCAAGGCCCACGTGCCGCCGTCCTCCGTCTGCTTCGAGCTCTCGGAGCGTTTCGACAACACCCGTGTCCCGGAATTTGCGGCCCTTGTCGAGCGCCTGCGCCGCTCCGGCTTCAAGCTCGCCATCGATGATTTCGGCGTCGGCCACGGCGAGATGAAGCTGCTGTGCGATTACCCCGTCGATTACGTGAAGATCGACCGCCATTTCATCGCCGGCCTCGACAGCAATCCGCGCAAGCGCCACCTCGTCAAGAACATCGTCAATTTCTGCCATGTGCTCGGGGTGCGAGTCATTGCCGAGGGCATCGAGACCGAAAGCGAATTCCTCGCCTGCCGCGAATTCGGCGTCGATCTCGTCCAGGGCTGGTATATCGCCCGCCCCAGCACAATCGTCTCGGAACTGAAAAGCGCCTTTCCCCATCTCCAGGATGTCGGCAAGGCCCGTCGCACCTCTCAGTCACTCGATGAGATCCTGATCCGCAAGCAGATCGAGACGCTGCCGACCGTCTACGAACACGAGAATATCGATCACGTCTTCGATCTCTTCCGCCGCAATCCTGGCCAGTCCTTCTTTCCGGTGCTGAATGCCAATGGCGAACCGCGCGGCATCATCAACGAGCGGCATCTCAAGGAATACATCTACCAGCCCTTCGGCCGCGACCTGTTGAAGAACAAGCTCTATGAGCGCTCGATCTCCCACTTCGTCGACCGCGCACCGATCGTCGGCCTCGATGCCGAAGCCGAACGACTGATGACCATCTTCGCCAATATGGAAGGCTCCGACTGTGTCATCCTGACGGAAAACATGCGCTACGCCGGTGTCGTCTCCGCCGCCTCGCTGATCCGCATCATGAGCGAGAAGCAGCTGAAGACCGCCCAGGACCAGAACCCGTTGACCGGGCTACCCGGCAACCGCGCCATCCGCGACTTCATGCGCTCGGCAGCGCTGGACGGAGATGGCGCCCGCTTCTTCTGCTACTGCGACTTCGACCATTTCAAGCCGTTCAACGACCACTATGGCTTCCACCAGGGCGACCACGCGATCTCGCTCTTCGCCGCGCTCCTGCGCCGCTATTTCTTCTCCGAGGGCGATTTCCTCGGCCATGTCGGCGGCGATGATTTCTTCATCGGCGTCACCGATTGGACCCGCGAGGAACTGACCGAGATCCTCGACCGCCTGCTGTCCGATTTCCACGACGATGTCATCGACCTCTATTCCGAGGCTGACCGGCAGGCCGGCCACATCAAGGGCCTCGACCGCCAGGGCCGCGAGCGCGAATTCCCGCTGATGCGCTGCTCGATCGGCGTGCTCGAACTCCCCGCCGGCCTCGTCATCGACGACGTCAGCCGCATCAGCGGCGAGATCGCGGAGTTGAAGAAGCAGGCGAAGGAGAACGACGGTGGCCTCTCCTTCGGCCTGATCGGCGCCTGACCTTATTCTTGAGGGAAATCAGCTCGCAAGCCGGGGCGTGTTGATGATCTTCATGAACAGCGCGCTCATCGCTTCCTCGATGCCTTCGCTTGGGCTCACCTCGAAATAGAGGCCTGGCGAGGCGCAGTCGCGCATGACCGTCGGCAGGGTGGGCTGGAAGGGGGCGATCCAGTTGCGATAGAAGTTGTTGGTCGGCAGCGGCAGATAGGTCGTATACAGGACCGCCACGCGATAGCCCTTGTCCTTCAATGCCTTGCAGGAGTTCAGATTGACCGGCTCCATGCAGCGGTTGTTGCTGGTGGGGCGCATGCAGGACGTCCGGTTCATGTAATTGGCCACGCCATCGGAGACGAAGAAGACGATCTTCTCAGGCGTCAACGCTGTCGAGCCATCGCCTGGAGGCCCCATCTTCTGCCCGAGATTGTCGATGGCCTGGGTGAAATTCGTCAGCGCATCGCGGGCAAAGCCGTGGCTCGGCGTCGACATCAGGTCGATCAGCGAGGCGTTGTTCTGCACCGACCTCAAGTCCTTGGTCAGCGGCGAGACCTCCAGCAGCTTCATGTCTTCGGCCTTTTCGCCGAAGGTATAGACGGCCATGCGGAACTGATTGTCCGACTTTCGCTCTGTCATTGCCGTCGTCATCAGCGCGCTCGTCGCCTGCGCCACGACGTCGATGCGGGTCACGATCCCGTTCCGCTTGGCGATATGGTAGTAGGAATTCTTGTCGTCCACGCCGTCCTTGACGATATGGCAGGCAAAGGCGCAGCGATCCGGCGTGGCACTCATCATCCGGGTCACCTCGGCCGGCGTTGCCGCAACGCCCATGGATGGCGTGTTGTCGAGCAGCAGGTAGAAGTCGCGGAAGGTTTCCGTCTGGAACACGGCCGTCGCTTTGCCTGAAATCGTCACACTCTCCTGGCCGAGAATGCGGGCCAGCGTCGTTGGCACTTCTGCGGTATAGCTGAAGACGGCCTGCAGGTCGCGACCGGACTTGACCACTTCGACATCGCTGGCAACCAGCTTGTAGTCCGTGCGATTGCCGGCATGCGCGTTGAACACCTTGCGGGCATCCTCGATGGCATCCGTCAGGCGACCCTTGTCGCCGATCTGCATCGCCTGGCGTGTGCCCGCCGAATATTCTCCCACCGCCGCGAGAACGGCCGAATCCGCCGCCGCCTGCAGGTCGCCCTTGGCGATGACCGCGGTATGGATATCGATTGCGAGGCCAGCAACGCCAATCACGGGCACCAGAAGAAGAGCCGTGGTGATTCCGAAATTTCCGCTGCAGTCCTGGAGAAAACGCCGCATATATACCCCCATTTTTCAGGGGTTATTTGCCGTCTGTCCCCTTAACAGCGGACTTATCGATATAGTTAATCGAAAAATTGTGATCGCATCCTTTGTGTATAGCGACATATGGTGTCGCAAAACTCGGTAAACGTTTGTGTTGCTTTCAATGTTTTGGATGTAGAAGGTTGTAAAATATGGTTTTTGCATTCAAAGAGCTGAGTATAATTCGGTTGGTGCGGCAAACAATTCGACGGGTTTGCTTTTTCTAAATGGAAGTTGATTTATTTAGTCGAGTTTGCATCTTGAAGTTAAGGGCGCGGGAGAAATGCGCGCAAAAATGGGCGCTCCGCGCGTGTGTTGCGACTTGTAGGCCCGTCTGGGATGCGCAAGATGTGCTGACACTCCATACGGGATTTTCAAATGAAGAAATTGATTGCCTTGCTCGGCACCGCGCTTCTGTTGGCCGGCTGCCAGACAGACGTGCCTCAGTCCGTTGCGGACTCCCAGGTTCCGCCTTCGCCCGCGATCAAGCGTGAACTGGTTCGCATTCTGAAAGAAACCAATGGGACGATCGGCGATTTTGTCGATCCGCAGATTTCAAGCGTTGTGCTGTTGGAACCCGAGACGAAGACCTATGCCTTCTGCATCCGGGCCTGGCATACGCAGCGCAAGCATTTCCCCGATGTCATCGGCTTCTCCTTCCGTGGCGATACCCTGCTGGGCGGCACCAACAGCGAGCCGCGCTGCCGTGACAAGCGTCTCCGCTACTATCCCTATCCGGAGCTGAAGGCCGTGCGCGGGCTGAGGTGATGGTCGGCGAACGGGAGCCACCGGGCATGGGTGGTGGACTGGCGGTGTGGGTTGAGCCGGCCGACCAGCCCGCGATCCAGCATCTGCTTGATCTCTCCGATGCCGTCGCCGCCAGGCTTTATCCGGGCGCCTTCCGCCATCCCCTGACGGCCGCCGCCCTGACGCGCTCTGATACCTTCGTGTTTGTCGCCCGCAACGAAGCCAGGCGGGCGCTCGGCTGCTCGGCCCTGGTCGACCTTCCCGATGGCACCGCGGAACTCAAGCGCATGATCGTCGACCCTGAACAGGCCGGGCAGGGCGTCGGCCGCGCCCTTCTGCTGGCAATCCTGCAGGCGGCGCGGGAGCGCGGCATTCTCTCCCTGTTGCTGGAAGTCGGCATCCGCAATGTCGAGGCACGCAGGCTCTATGAAAGCGTCGGTTTCCGCAATCGCGGCCCCTTCGGCGCCTATCGTCAGACCCCGATTGCCACTTTCATGGAGATGGATCTGCGGGGCAGGTGACGCCATTTCCGTTACCATTTGTCGCGTCGGACAAAGGGCCTCCTTTTCATCGCATTTCAGGGGCTCTATGCCTCACCTTGAGCAATCGATCCGAGGAGCCCGCCGATGTCACTGCCCGCCACCATGCGCCATGTTGATCTCACCACCCATGGCGGCCCGGAGGTCATGCGCCTCGTCGAGGGGCCGCTGCCGAGCCCCAGGCCCGGCGAAATCCTGGTCAGGGTCGAAGCGGCCGGCGTCAACCGGCCGGATGTCGCCCAGCGCCAGGGAAGCTATCCGCCGCCGAAGGATGCAAGCCCGATCCTCGGGCTCGAGATATCGGGTGAAATCGTTGGCCTCGGCACCGGCGTGACCGATTTCCAGATCGGCGACCGGATCTGCGCCCTGGCCAATGGGGGCGGCTATGCCGAATACTGCGCCGTCCCCGCCAGTCAGGCTCTGCCATTCCCCAAGGGCTATGACGCGGTGCAGGCTGCCGCCCTGCCGGAAACCTTCTTCACCGTCTGGGCCAATCTCTTCCAGATGGCGGGCCTGACAGAGGGTGAGACCGTGCTCATCCATGGCGGTTCCTCTGGCATCGGCACGACCGCAATTCAGCTCGCCAAGACCTTCGGCGCTACCGTTTTCACCACTGCCGGCTCGGCGGAAAAATGCGCCGCCTGCATGGATTTAGGCGCGGTGAGGGCAATCAACTACAAGGCCGAGGATTTCGTCGAGATCGTCAAGGAGGAGACACAAGGGCGGGGCGTCGATGTCGTGCTCGACATGATCGGGGCCGCCTATTTCGACCGCAACTTGCAGGTCCTCGCCAAGGACGGCTGCCTCTCCATCATCGCCTTCCTCGGCGGCGCGGTGGTCGAAAAAGCCAATCTCGCCCCGATCATGGTCAAGCGCCTCACCGTGACCGGCTCCACCATGCGACCCCGGACGGCGGAAGAAAAACGCGCCATCCGCGATGACCTCGCCACCGAAGTCTGGCCCCGCCTGGAGCGAGGCGATCTCGCCCCGGTCATCCACGCGGTCATGCCCTTCGAGAAGGTCGTGGAGTCGCACCGGCTGATGGAAAGCTCTGAACATATCGGCAAGATCGTGCTGAAGGTCGGGTGAGTGTCAGATGCTGAGGACTGGTGGAAAATTGAATCGCCTTGTTTTCGCTGGCTTCTTTCTCGGTGTTGCCTTTGCTGGCTCGGCCCATGGAATGCAGCCTTGTCCGTCCAGGGCAACCTTGCTTGAAGATGCAAAGACCATCGTCGAGGTCAGAGTTAAGTCTCTGTTCATCGGAGATACGCAGCCGCGCTTGGTTGAGAATTTCCCGGCCCGTACCATGCGTGTAGAGCTTGAAGTTAAGCGCGTGATAAAGGGAGATTTTCTACCAAAAGAAGTCGTGGCGTTCAGTTATGGTTTCCCACCTGGTCCCGTTAGGGAACTCACCCTGATGGCGCTCTTATACAGTTTCGATGATGATCCGGGTGATACATTTGAATGGGAGCCGTTGCTGCAGCAAACAGAAAGAGGGGAGAAAATCTATGTCGTCGGAGCCTGCGAATACTATCGTTTTCCTGACTTTGTTGAGGAACTGAACGGTACAGAAGGTGGGTTCCGCAAGTTCGACCGTCTACCGCCGCCTTGAGTGTTGCTGACTCGGCGACGCTCGACACAGTCAGCCGCCTCTTGAGCGGCCGTCATGCGGCAACAGCGAACTTCCCAAGGTCGAGCGTCGCGGGAATTTCGCGGTCAATTCCGCCGCCGTTCCGCTTGGCGCGGTAGGAGGCCTTGTCCGCCGTGACCATCATGTGGTCCAGATCCGCAGATCCGCAAAGGGCCATCGTATAGCCCAGGCTGATGCCGATGCGGATCTCCTCACCGGCGATCCGGTATGGCGCGCCCAGAAAATCCAAAACCCTGCGCGCCAGGGCTTCGGCCTGACCTGGATCCCTGACATCGGGTTGAAGGATGACGAATTCATCGCCGCCGATCCGAACGGCGAGATGAGGCGGCTCCAGTGTCTCCCGCAGCCGCCCGGCGATCGCCACCAGCAACGCATCTCCCACCGCGTGACCAAAGCGGTCATTGACGTCCTTGAAGCCATCCAGATCGAAGCAATGCACGCAGGTGAGAGCGTCGTCAGCGCTACCAAGGTTCAGATAGGCTTCGCTCAGCGCCGTGCGGTTGCCAAGCCCCGTCAGCGGATCGTGACGTGCCCGATGTTCCATTTCCAGAAACAGACGGATTTGTCGCACGGTCGTTCGGTAGACATGCAGCATGCTCTGCATAGCAGCAGCCAGGAAGATCACGCAGAGCAGACCCAGAATCCAGTGCGCCATGTCCCCATACAACAACATCGAGATTGTCGCAGGCACGGCCGCAATCAGGATCGCCCCTGCGGCGATCAACGGTCGAACGGATATCCTGACGGTAACACCGCCGCAGTATCCAAAGGTCAGCGCTGCAGCAAGAATGTGGACCGATAGGTCTCGGTGAGAAAAACCGATTGCGGCAATCGTCCCCACAGAGGCCGCAATCAGAACGATAAACGCGCCTTGCACCTTCTCCCAGTGGGCAGCATCCGCAACCGTTGTGCGCGCCCTGGCGTCAGCGCGTCGATGGGCCAGGGAAGCGGCAATCTTGGCAAGCGATGCAACGGCTCCGGCGATCGTGGCAATCAGCACCGGCATGCTCCCGAGGCTCGCATGGGCAAAGAGCCCGACGGCCAGGATGGTGATCCCCATGATCGTCGTCGGGGTCAGCGTCGAGTGCAACTCCGATACAAGCGTCTTGAAGACATCGTCGGTCTCTCTGTTACGCACCTCAAATCCCTCACGGACATGGTTTGAACCCGCAAGGGGCCCGCAGCAACCAGGATCTTGAGGCCGGGGAGCTTAACATTCGGTCAGGCCGCACACCAAAATCTGATATCTCGATGCACGATGTGGACCGGATGCCGATCACCCGTTCAGTGCGCCCCAGCCTTCAAGACACGCTGACCGGCTTCGACCGCAGCCGGCTGGCCGTCGCCGGATCGGCGCGGCGGCAGAGGCGCGGCGGCAGGCCCTTCATGATCAGTTCGGCGTCGGCAACGGCCATGGACCCCAGCGCATAGAAGGCGTCCCGCGTGCCCCCTGTCCGGTGGGCCGAAAGCAGTAGCCCCGAGGCTTTGCGCACGGGATCGTCCGCCGCAACGGGTTCCTCCGGAAACACGTCCGTCGCCACCTGGATATGGCCGGATTGCGCCGCCTCGATCATCGCCGGGAAATCGACAACAGCCGCACGGCTCATCAGCAGGAAAGCCGCCCCCGGCTTCATCATCGCGAATTCTTTGCTGCCGATGAAGCCCTCGTTCTCGCTGGTGACGCTTGCGAAGACGAGGACCACCTGGCTTTCTCGGAGCACCTCGTCGAGCGTCGCCGGCTCGCAATCCTGGCCTTCGATAATCTCTTTCGGAAGCCAGGGATCGAAAACACGAACCCTGTTCTTGAACGGGCGGATGAGGTCGCGAAAGGCATGGCCGAGATCGCCGAAGCCGATGAGCCCGACGGGGGCGCCGGCAAAGCGGAAGGTCTTGGCATTGCCCTCCAGGCCATAGCGCTCGATGCCAAGGCGAAAGTCGCGATCCGCCGCCGTGATGCCCCGGGCAAGATCGAGCGCCATGGCAAGGGCTGCCTCCGCCACCGGCGAGGCAAAGGCCGAGGCTGGCGTGATCACCCAGATCCCGCGTTCGACACAGGCCTGATAGTCGATGTTCGGCAGGAAATTCGATTCGACATTGAAGATCGCCTTCAGCCGCGGCGCCAAGTCCAGCCGCTCTTTCGGCATGTCCGTCTGGCCGAAGATCAGCACGGTCTCGGGAAGATGCTGTTCGACCACGTCGGCAGGCATAGGACGGTCCTCGGAGACGATCACCTCGCCCAGGGCCTCCAGCCGGGCCCGGACGGCGGGCTCCATGATCAGATCCAGTGTCCGCGGCAATGGATCGACCAGAATGACGGAACGGCTCATTGTTTCCTCCCTCGAGAATCCCGACTGGAGCAAAGCTTAGCGCGAAATGCCTCTCCATGGGCAAGCCCTGGCGAGGGGCAGCCCGCCTCGAAGCGGTTTTCGCCTTCGGGAAAAGCGACTGCCAATCACAACCCAGTGCCCAGCCTTCATTCCGCCCCGTTCTTAAGCGCTTGTTAAGACATCTGTCCCTGTCGGAGGTCTCCATGGCGCTTGGCGCTTCGCATCGTTTGCAGGATGGCGTCGTTGCCGTCGAAACCATGACCCGTTTTGCGCTTGCCGTGCTGGCACTTGCCTCCGGCGTCTATACCTATCTCGGGGTGCGCAGCATTCTCGATGGCTCGCCGACCGCCGTCTTCTTTGCCGCCATCATCTATTCGGCCTCGGTCTCCGTCGCGATCTATGCGTTCTGGTCCTACATGGCGCGCTTCTATCCGCATGTGACGGGCACGGCGGCGCGCAGCGCCATGCTCGGCGTCATGGCGCTCGGCTGTGTCATGATCATCGCCATGTCGAGCTGGCTGAATGCAGCCGCGCTCGCAGGCTCTGCGGCTCTCGAACAGCATCTTGCCGAAACGGTCGAGGATTACACCGCCGATCTCGACCAGGCCCATCAGAATGCGCTGGCCGCACAGAGCCTTCTGCCCGACATCCAGCGAGCCTCGGAACGTTTCGCCCGGCTTGCGGAAGACGAGCGCCAGAACGGCGCGCTGACCGGCACCACCGGTTCGGGCAGCGTCGTGCAGCTTCTGTCGCAGATGTCCTCCCAGCTCAACGAGCTCGAAACCGGCATCACCGCCTCGCGGGAGAAAGTGACCACCCTGTTCGACCAGGGCCGCGCGCATCTGGAAACCATGCGCAAGCTGGTCTCCGCCCCCGGCGCGGTTGCGCCCCGCAGCGATGAATTCTCGGCCGAAGTCGTGGCGCTCTCGGGCGTCATCACCGCGCTCGAACAGACCTCGATCGCCCCCTCCGTCAAGCGCGCCGCGGAAGACCTGTCGCTCGGCTTCATCGCCCCCGTCGCCGACGGTCGCGCAGCCGATCTTGCCGAACGCCAGGATCAGGTGATGGAGACGATCCGCGCCTCGGTCACGGCCCAGTCTCAGGTCCTGTCGCAGGCGGCAGACGAGATCCTGGCGCGCGACCCGGTGCCGGAGCGTCGCTTCGTTCCCTTGTCGTCGGCCGAAGCCGTGTTGCGCTATGCCGCCGATTTCATTCCGGCCTGGGCGGGCGCCATTTCCATCGACCTTCTGCCCGCCGTTCTCGTCTTCATTCTGGCGGTCGTCCATGGCGCGATCCGCCGGCAGGACGAGCGGCTGCCCTTTGCCCAGCGCATCACCGCCGCCGAGCTTCTGGAAGCGCTTGAGGTGCAGCGTGCGCTGAGCCACCACGGCGTCGATCTGGCCGAGGCCGTCAGGGCGGCCGAAGCCGATGAGGAGGAAAGGCGCGCTGGCCCGAATGTCACCAGCCTCGATATGTCGGCCAAAGCGCCGCGCAAGGGGCCGCCCGCGTGAGACCGTCAACGCCATTCGTCCGGTTGAAGAATGCCTTTGTCAGCGCCGATGACGGCCTCCTGATGCGCGGCGCCTTTTTCGGCCTTCTGGCAGCGGCCGGCATCTTTCTCTTCGTCGATCTCAGGGAAATGAGCCTCGCAAATGCGGCCTTGCCCGGCCACGATCCGATGACGACGGATGCTCCCGTCTTGCCCCCGGCCTTGACCGATGGCATCCCCCAGGCCCCGCCCGTGGAGCCGCAGACCCCGCGCGAGGTGTTGCGCCAGCCGATGCGCTTCGAGCTCACCGCCGGAGGCGTCTTGAAGGCCGAAGGCGCGATCGATCTCGGCGCGGCCGATCGCTTTGCCGAAGAGATCGCGGCCCGGGGCGAATATGTGAAGTCGATAACGCTGAATTCCCCCGGCGGCTCCGTGGATGATGCGCTGGCGATCTCCCGGTTGATCCGCGAAAAGGGGCTCAACACCCAGGTCGAAACCCGGGCGCTCTGCGCCTCCTCCTGCCCCCTGATCTTTGCCGGCGGCGTGGCGCGCCAGGCCGCTCAAGACGCGATCGTCGGCGTGCATCAGGTCTTCAATTCAGGCGAAGAGCGCCCCTCGCCGGAACAGGCCATGTCGGCAGCCCAGAGCACGACGGCCCGCATCGCCCGTCACCTCGACGACATGGGCATCGCCGACGGGCTCTGGATCCACGCGCTGGAAACACCACCCGACCGGCTCTATTACCTGACGCTGGAGGAGATGACGCAATTCAAGCTGGTCACCGAGCCCTTGGCGACGGCGAAGCAGGGTGAATGATGCCGTCCACGCTCACCGCGCAGCCAATCCTGACAGGCCATTCAAATCCCCGAGCCATCCAGCTCCTTTTCGTCGACGCCCTCCCAGGCAGGCGGTCTCACCATCGCATCCATGTTGACGCCCGGAAGAGGCATCCAGCATTTCAGCTCCGGCTCGGCATAGGAAATGATCGCGCCCGGCGTCGAATCCGAGGAGCGCCAGCCATCGGCCCCGAACCGGTCGCCCTTCGACCAGTAGACGAGATCGACCGCACCCGGCCCCTGTTCGGTGGCTCGTATGGTCACAAGAATGCGGCTGCCGTCGCGCGGCGCCGAGCGCATGTTCCGCCAGCGGATGCTATCGTCCATGATATGTCCTCCCATTGCAGAGAGAGTGTCGCCGCCGGGGCGGGGACGGTCAACCCGGATTGCGGGGATGTGGCCGCGTCAGGTGACGCCCTCCTCGGTCCAGATCATCGGATGCCGTCGGCCATTGTAGACCCTCAGCACCCAGAGCACGTCTCCACGGATCGTATACGGAATAATGGAGCCATAGCGCGACTCGATGGCTTCGCGAATGTCGGGATGCTCTGTCGGTCGTCCGCTTTGCGGTTGTTCACGGATGCGTTTCAGCGCCGCCTTGATGGCTTCGACCACGCTCTTGTGACCGGTTGGAGACCGCGGCACAAGCCAGTCCCTGAGATCCTCAAGATCTCGAACGGCATCGCGCGTGAACCGCAACCGCATCGACATGTCACGAGGACTGAGGCGGCGGCGCCCCCGGTTCCTCACCCCACCGATCCATCCAGGCCAGCACCGCGTCGCCGTCATGGCCGAGATCCTGGTCCACATCAGCAAGAGCGTGCTGCATGTCAGCATGCCAGCGGCTGCGACCGTCGAGATAGAGTTCGATGGCACGGGCGATGATGTCTTCGCGCGCCTGTCCCGTCTGCCGCGACAGTGTATCGACGGCGCCGCTCAAGGACTCGGGTAACATTATTTCGAGCTTCGTCATATTTCGTGCCTTGCCGGAACCCCATGACGCGCCTACCTTAACTCTATCGGCAACGTAACGAAAGGAAGGTGATCCAATGTCTAGTGAGATTTCGGTCTGCGTGCGTGACTTTGGAAAGGGTGCGGTTTTGACGGGGCAGCCCTCGGCCTGATCCAGCCTTCCTTCGGGTGGTTTTCCATCCGGGTCCGGACAAGGACTAAAGCTCATGGGAGCCACCCTCGCGGGTGGCTCTTTTGATTCCAGTGGGTCCTAAAGCCCCACCGTGCCGAAGCCAGGCACCTTGATGCCCGGCTGCACGACATCGATCCCGGCCACCAACCCTAGGAAATTCACCTCCAGCCCGCTGCGCACCCCGACAGAAAAGCCGGCAAGCCCGCCAAGGCTCACATGCAGGTCGCGGCCGTCTTCGTCGAGATGATAGAAGGCGCCACCCGGCAGATAGTCACGACCGACGGCATCCGCCGGCAGCACCGCGCCGAGTTCCGGCACTTCCCGCAGCACATGGGCGACGAAGGTGTTGGAGTTCGGACCCGGATAGATCCGGTAGCCGCCCGGCTGGCCGTAGGGGTAGCCCTCGATGGCAGCCTCCACCTTCGGGATCAGCCGCCTTGCCGCCTCGCCCTTCACCTCGGCCACCAGCCGTGGCGGGTTGGAATACCAGAAAGCGTCCGGCGCCCGATGGTTGCGGCGGATCGGCGAACCCCAGCCCACCTTGTCATAGCGCTGATAGGCGCCGTTCTCGTCCTTGGTGACGATCCAGGCATGGCTGGCAATCGCGCCCTTCAGGCCCCCGGTCATCGCCGAAAACACATAGATCGCCGCCTCGGGGCTTGCTTCCGCCTTGGGCAGCAGGCCGGACGAGCCCCAGTTCGCCTCGCTCCAGCGCTGCGGTCGGTCCTTCGACACCCAGAGACCGGCCGAAACCAGCGTCGGCAGGATGAAGACGAGAACGACGACGGAGAGGAAGCGCAGCAGAAATCTCAATACCGACCTCAGACTTGGTATGGGGGGCGATGCATGCTTTAAGACACATCCGAGAATATTGGCATTTTGAGGCGCAGCATGGAAAATCCAGTCACGGTCGAGGTCACACGCGGTCAACTCGTCGAGAGCCGCCATCGCGGGCTGGCCGTGGTGGTGGATGCCGAGGGCAAGATCCTCTTCTCCGCCGGTGATATCGAGGCGGGCGTCTTCCCGCGATCGGCCTGCAAGGCCATGCAGGCCCTGCCGCTGGTCGAAAGTGGTGCTGCGGATGCTTATGGCTTCGGCAACCGGGAACTGGCGCTCGCCTGCTCCTCCCATTCCGGGGAACCGGACCATGTCGCCACCGCTGCGGCCATGCTGAAAGCTGCCGGGCGCGACGAGCGCATTCTGGAATGCGGCGCCCACTGGTCCTCGCACCAGCCCGTGCTGATCGATCAGGCCCGCACGCTCGACAAGCCGAATGCGCTCCACAACAATTGCTCGGGCAAACATTCCGGCTTCGTCTGCACCTGCGTGCATACCGGCGAAGACCCGCGCGGTTATGCCGGCTTCGATCATCCGCTGCAGCAGGCGATCCGCGCCATCATGTCGGATCTGACGGGTGCCGTGCTCTCGCGCGACAATTGCGGCACCGACGGCTGCTCGATCCCGACCTATGCCGTACCTCTGGTCGGTCTTGCCCGCGGCTTCGGCAGGCTTGCCACGGGCAGGGGGCTGGAGCCCATCCGCGCCGCCGCCGCCCGCAGGCTGATCGACGCCTGCATGGCCGAACCCTTCTATGTCGCCGGCACCAAACGCTTCTGCACGAAGCTCATGCAGGTGGCTACGGGCAAGATCTTCGCCAAGACGGGAGCCGAAGGCGTCTTCTGCGCGCTCCTGCCGGAAAAAGGCCTGTCCTTTGCCGTCAAATGCGAGGATGGCGCAAGCCGCGCCGCAGAAGCCATGATCGCCGCCCTGCTTGCCCGCCATTTCGAGGAAGGCAGCGACGAACACACCGCCCTGATCGGCATGTCGCGCCACGGCATGACCAACTGGAACGGGTTGCCGGTCGGCACGGTCCGGGTCACGGATGTGCTCTTCGCCTGAGCCCCGCCACTTCACCCGTTTTGGCCTGCGGCAACCCCGCCCTGCCTCAAGGGAGGCTTAACTCTTGTCGGTTTAGAGTGCCGCTGCGACCCATCGTGCGCAATCGACGAGGCCGAGTTTCATGGATGTTTCGACCAGAGGGCTAGACCGGGCCATCGGCGCCGTTGCCGGCCGTCCCTGGACCGTGCCGATCCCGTGGAACGGCCGCATGCTCGAGCTCGAATGCCGGGAAAACCTGGCCGACCTGCAAAGCCTGAAGGAAGAATGGCAGGCGCTGGAGCGCCGTTGCCCCGAACCCTTCACCTATTTCCAGAGCTACGACTGGTGTGTCAGCTGGTGCCGGGCCTTTCTCGCGGAGGAGGGGACAGGTGGCGCGCGTCCCAAGGTCTACGTCCTGTGGGAGGGTGCAGAGTGCCGGATGATCTGGCCGCTGATGACGCGTCGCGTCGGGGCTTCCCTGACCGTGCTCGTGCCGCTGACGGCGCCGATGAACCAGTATGCCTCCCTGCTTTACGATCCCTCCTGCTTCGACCTCGCCCTCGGGCGCGCGGCTTTTAGCGCCATCCGCAGCCGTGGCGGACGCGATGCCATCTGCCTCGATCATGTGCCGCAGAGCGCCCTGCTTGCCGGCATCATCGAGGGGCAAGGCCATGCGCCGGGCGTGGCACAGCAATCCTCGATCCTCGACCTGTCGGACATTGACGACTGGGAAAGTCACCACCGCGCGCTGCCCAAGAAGCAGCGTCTGCAGCGCAACAGCCGCCGCAACCGGCTGGAGAAGCTGGGCCGCCTCGACTATTGCATTCTCACGCCTGAAAGCGAGGCCTATGCCGATCATGTCGATCGCTGTCTTGCGATGAAGCAGGAATGGCTGAAGGGCACAGGCCGTCTTGGCCGCGATGTCTTCGATCCACGTTTTGCCGCCTTCCTGCGTGGCCTTGGTCATGCTGCCGGCGAAGACGAGGGGCGCGTCTATCTTCATGCCCTCACGCTCGACGGCGTGCCGATCGCCATGGAACTCGGCATCCGGTTCCGGCGGGACTATTATTGCTTCATGGGTGCGATTGACCTCACTTACCAGAAGTATTCGCCCGGCAAGGTGCAGATGGAAAATGCCCAGCGCTGGGCGATCGAGACCGGCATCCGCCGCTTCGATTTTCTCAACGATCCCTCCACCTACAAGTCGAGCTGGACCAACACCACGGAGCCGCTCGCCGCCGCCTACATTCCCTTCACCCGCCTCGGGCGTCTCTATTGTCGTCACTGGATGGCCGGTCTTCGCCCGCGCCTGCGTGCCCTCTATGACCGGATCGGCCCGGAAACCCGCGCGCGGGTCTTCCCGGTCTTCGGTGCGCTTCGACGCCTTGCCGGTCGCAACAGCGGCAGCCTGAGCCTCGTGCTGATTTGTTTCCCGTGATCGCCGGGGCTCTCCGCAAGGCGCAGCATGCGATCCGCGATCCCGGCCTGCGCGACGCGCTGACCGGCATATCCGTCCGCATCGCCGCAGCCTTTGTCGGTCTTGGCCTGCAGATCCTGCTCGCCCGCTTCATGGCGCTCGGGGACTACGGTGTCTACGTCATCCTGTGGACCTGGGTCAGCGTCGTCGGACAGGTCGGCGTGCTCGGTTTCTATGATTCCGCCGCCCGCTTCATCCCGCGTTATGGCCGGCGCGACAAGCCGGCCCATCTCGCCGGCTATCTGGCAACCGGCTTTCATGCGGTCCTGCTCGGATCAGGACTTCTGGCCGCCGCAGCCCTGGCCTTCCTCTTCCTGCTGCCGGATCTTGTCGATCCGGCCTTCCTGCTGCCTATCGGGGTCTTGGCGCTGGGCTTTCCGGTTCTCTCGCTCGAAACCTACCTGACCGGTATCGCCCGTGGCTTCGGCTGGTATGCGCTTTCGACCATTCCGGGCTTCATCTTGAGGCCGGTGCTGATCATGCTCGGCGTCGGGATCGCCGAGCTTGCCGGCCTCACCCTCGATGCCATCACGGTGCTCTCGCTGGTCGTGCTCGCCTCCGTGCTCGTGCTCGTGGTCCAGGCGCTCCTCCTGCGCGCCCGCCTGCCAAGACGCGTTCGACCCGTGACGACGCCCGAGCGTCGCCGCTTCTGGCTTCTCGCCTCGGTGCTGATGATGCCGGCGATGACGGCGGAAGAGCTCTTCGTCTGGATCGACGTGCTGATCCTCGGCTTCCTGGTGCCGCCCGATCAGGCCTCGCTCTATTTCGCCGCCCAGCGTTCGCTCTCGCTCGCCGCCTTCGTGCAATATGGCTTCATGCTGGTCGCAGCCCGTGGCTTCTCGCTGTCGCTCGCTTCGGCCGACAGGGCAGGGCTGCAGGCCCGCATCACCCGCTCCACCAATGCCACCTTCTGGCTCACCATCCCCTCGGTGGCGCTGACACTGGTGGCCGGCTATCCGCTGCTGCATCTGTTCGGAGAGGCCTTCGTTTCCGCCTATCCCTGCCTCGTTCTGCTGGGGCTTGCCTATGTCATCCGCGCCGCCACCGGCCAGGCGGCCGAACTGCTCGTCGTCCAGGGGCGGTATCGCCTGAGCCTTGTCATCGTCTCGATTTCGGTCGCCGCCTGCGTCGCCGCGATGCTTGTGCTCGTGCCGCTCTACGGCATCATCGGGGCGGCAACCGCCATGGTTCTCGTGCAACTGATCCGGCTCATAGTGGTCACATGGCTCGTCCACCGTCACACCGGCTACTGGGTGCTGGCGCGTCCGTTTGCATCAGCCGTAGAGCGAGATTGAAGGCCCTCACTCCACTTCGGCGAGCCGCTTCTCCCACATCGCCTTGAAACCCGGGCGGGCCTGGATGCGGGCCAGCCATTCGGCAGTCTTCGGATGCTGATCGAACAGCGGCTGATAGGCCTGGGCGTAGCGGACGATTTCGCCGAGATTGATGTCGGCCACGGTGAAGCGTTCGCCAACGGTATTGTCGTGCTGGGCAAAATGTTTCTCCAGCACGCCGAACGGCCGCGCCAGCAGCTTGGCGACCTCGGCGGCTTCCGCCTGGCCCTCAGCCGAGGCAAGCTTGCCGCTCGCATTGGCGGCAGAGATCTTCAGCGCGTCGGTCTCGATCGAGGTCGCGGCAAACAGCGACCATTGCAGCATCTGCGCTTCCTCGTTGAGATCGCGCGGCGCAAGCGTGCCGCCCTGCTTTTTCGCCACATAAAGCGTCTGGGCCAGCGACTCGTTGAGGACCAGCCCGTCGTCCTCGATCGTCGGAATGCTGCCCATCGGGTTGACCGCGAGGAATTCCGCCGAGCGCGTGTTGAGACGTGCGTCCGGAGCCATCGGATCCTTCAGCTTGTAGGCCTGGATCACCGGCTTCAGCTCGAAGGGCATGCCGAGCTCTTCCACCAGCCAGAGGATGCGCGTCGCGCGCGATTTGTAGACGCCGTAGATCTTCAGCATGCCGGGCTCCCTTGATTGCTGCGCGGGAGGCTACCGTGCCGACGTTTCAGGGAAAAGCGGCCCGCGTTGATGGGACCGATGAAATTTGCTGATCGCTCCCTGGATTGACAGGATGGCGCAACCGCGCGTATTTCTGCGCCTCCAGGGTCTGCAGTTCACCCAGGCGTCACCGCCCCGATAAGGGGAGCTAAACCTGCTTTTCTTCTGATCGACGAAGCTCGTTTTTCCGTGCCCCGTCGGAAGTCGGTGACCACCGGCCTTGTGGTCCTTTCGAAGACCGGGCACGACCAGGAGAAATGAGATGTCGAGGACGTCACATGCCTATTCTGCGCCTGATCTGTCGGCGCTTGCCAAAAACCTGAAGCGCGAACTCGAAGCGCGGGCGGAACTGCCCGGCCATGTCGAGCTCTTGAACATGCTGACCCGCGCCGTCGGCTATCGCAACTACCAGCATTTCAAGGCAAGCCGCGCGGCCGAAGACCGCCTGGCTCATCCGGTGGTGGTTGAAGCGGAACCCGCCCCCGATTTCCGCCGCGTCGAATTGACCGCCCGCTGCTTTGCCGGAACCGATGTGCTCGTCCGCTGGCCGGGCAAGCTCAACCAGCAGCAGCTGGCGCTCTGGGTGCTCTGGTCCTTCCTGCCGGCGGGCGAGGACATGCCGGAAAAGGCCGTCAATGCGGTGTTGATGCGCCACAACGGCTTTTCCGATCACGTGTTGCTGCGCCGTGAGCTCGTCAACATGGGGCTTTTGACCCGCACGCGCGACTGCCGGCTCTATCGTCGGGTGGAGAAGCGTCCGCCCCCGGAGGCGCGCGAACTGATCCGGCTAGTCAGCGGCAGAGGTCGGAGCTGATTCCAGCCATCAGCCGGTCTTCGGCAAATTGAGATCCGGGCTCTGTTGCTGCAGGATCTGGCTCCATTCGGGATGAAACCGGTTCTTCCGCAGGAAGGCTGCCGTCTGATGACGGTCGACGGCGCGAGAGAAGAAATAGCCCTGGCCGGCGCGGCATTCGAGCGACAGCAGGTGCTCGGCCTGGGACTGCTCTTCGATCCCCTCGGCGACGACCCAGATCCCGAGCCCGCGGGCGATTTCCAGCAGACCCTTGGTGATCACGGCGCCACCGCCGACATCCGACAGCCGGCGCACGAAGCATTTGTCGATCTTGATGATATCGACAGGCACGGTCAGAAGGTGGGTGAGCGAGGCAAAGCCGGTGCCGAAGTCATCGAGCGCGACCTTGATCCCGGCTTCGCGCAGCGCATGGATTTCGTCCGCAACGACCTTGTCCTTCTGGGCAAGATAGACGGATTCGGTCACTTCGGCCGCAAGCGCCGTGGGCGGCAGGCCGACCCTGGCAAGCGCGTCGGTAATGCGGCGCGTCAGGCCGCCCCGATGAAAGTCGGCGGCAGAGAGGTTGAGCCCGACGCGCGAGAAGTACAGCCCTGCCTGCTGCCATTCGATCGCCGCCGTTGCGATGCGCTCCAGCATGCGATCGGTGATCTCGATCGCCACATGCGCATCCTTCATGGCCTCGTGAAAATGGGCTGCGGCGACGATCGTGCCATCGGGCATCTGCATTCGACACAGCGATTCGAAGCCCATGATCCGTCCGGTCGAAAGCTCGATGATCGGCTGGAAATGTGCGTCGATCCGGTCCTCGCGCAGGGCGCGGTCGACTTCCTGGACCGCACGAAAACGCTGGACGATCGAGGTCCCGAGCCCCGGCGCATATTCGAGATAGCGTCCACGTGCCCGTTCCTTGGCGTGGTAAAGCGCATAATCGGCATTCTGGCGCACCTGTTGCGGGCTGCGTTCCGTCCCTGCCTTGGCGCCCCCGAGCGTCGCTGCGGGATAAACCAGATGTCCGTTGCAGTCGGCCGGTTCCTTGATCCGGTCGATCAGTGTTTCCGCCAGCTGGCCGGGATCCACGCTCTGCAGGCATGGCACGATGACGGCAAATTCGTCGCCGCCAATGCGAAAGGTCATGTCGGCCGGGGCAATCTCCTTCAGCCGTTGGGCGACGATCTGGATCAGATCATCGCCGGCGCCATGGCCGAAGGTGTCGTTGACCATCTTGAGATTGTCGAGGTCGATCAGCATCAGGGCCCAGTCCGGGCCACGACGCGCGACATCGTTGATCGTATCGTTGAACCGGCTTCGGTTGGGCAGGCCGGTCAGATGATCGGTCTGGGCCAGTCGCCGACGCTCGGCAATGCGCTGGTCGCGTTCAATCGCAATGGCGCAAAGATGCACGCAGGCCTCGACAACCGCCTCTTCTTCCTTCCTCGGCCCGCGAGGAACCCGATAGTAGAAGGCGAAGGTCCCGAGCACCTTGCCGGCTCCGATGATCGGTGTCGACCAGCAGGCCTTTAGGCCGATCGGCAGGGCAAGCTGCTTGTAGGCCTGCCAGTAGGGATGGGCGTCGATGTCCTCGACGATCACCGGCTGCCCGAAATGCGCAGCCGTCCCGCAGGATCCGACACCCGGTCCAGCGGCAACACCATCGATCGCCGAGGTGTATTCGAGCGGCAGGGAAGGGCCTGCCAGATGCCGCAGCCGCATCTCGTCGTCCAGCAACAGCACGGAACAGACAAGGTCGTCGCGCATCGCTTCCACCTCGCGGCAGAGCACGTCAACCGTCTCCGCCAGAGGCTGCCCTGTGGCAATCATTTCGAGAATGATGTTCTGCAGTTTCAGATACATTGGCGTCGCTGCATGAGGGATCCCGGCGAGTAGATCAGGCGTCCCTTAAACAGTAATTACGACTAGGCGAAAACAAGCGCCTTGGTTTACAATTGATAAATGCTAAGATCGGAGCTGTGCCGTTCTAAGGCGCAATCCGGGCGTTGTAGGCGAGGGTGAGATGCTCATACCCGCTATCTCCGTCCTTGAGCTCGTCGACCACGCGTTCCTTCCACCGATAGCCGGCAATGGCAGCGCGCGTTGCACCCTCGACGATATTGCCGCGAATCACGGTTCGTCCTGCCCCTTCCACCACGCTCACCTGCATCCCCTCGGGGCTGCCGCGCAGGATATTGTCGCTGACGATGACGTTGCGCAGATAGGGACCCCAGCCGATCGCGAGTGCTGCCGTCTCCGCATCCTCGACCAGATTGCCGGTCACAAGTGTATCGGCCTCCACCGAGATGCCGAAGCCGAAGCTGCTGATCGTCGGCACATAAGGGCCCTTGTTGACGAGCCGCCGCACGATGTTGTCGCTGACGGTCGACAGCCGTCCGCCATGGTCGAAATTGGCAACCGAAATGCCGATCGCCGCACCATCGATGATATTGCCCGTGATCAGCGCCGCCTCGAACTCGAATTCGGCATAGACGGCCGTTTCGCCGGAGCGGAAGGCCTGGTTGCCGCTGATCGTGATGTTGGAGGCGGAATTCGCCCGGATCGCCGAAAAGGCGCAGTCCGACACGTGATTGTGTGACACCAGCACGTTATCGGCGCTGAAGACGTTGATGCCGTTGCCATATTGACCGGTACCGCCATTGGTGGCGCCGATCCGTGCCACCCGGTTGCCGGTGATCACCGTCCCATCTTCGCCCTTCGTCCAGCGATGCACAAGAATGCCGCCATTGCCGCAGTCGAAGACCTCGTTGTCACGGATCGAGAACCCCTTGCCCTCGATGGCCCAGACCCCGGCCTCGGCCGCCCCGGTGATGCGGCTGCCGTCGATCCGCCCGCCGCAGCGCGCCAGATAGACCCCGCATTTGCGGCTGCCGACAATCTCGCAAGTCTCGACGACCGCCTCGTTGACGCTGCGGAAGGACAAAAGCCCATCGGTATAGTCGGCCAGCCAGCGGTTTGCGCCGTCGAACGTGATCCCCGACAGGCTGACCCGACCGATGTCCTGGGCTGCGATCAGATGGCCGTCGCCGCGATAGACGAGCCGGGTCAGGCCCGGAACACCAACGATCCGGCTGCCGTCGCGCAGTTCGAGATTGGCGACTTCATAGGTCCCCGCCGGCAGGAAAACCGGCTGGCCGACAGCGGCCGCCCGGTCGATCAGATCCTGCAGCTTGCGGCTCTGGTCGTCTTCGGTGCCCGGCAGGATGCCGGCTTCGGCCGCATCGAACCCGCCGCGCAATTCGGCCATGGCGAGCGTCTGGCCGGATGCCCGCGACTGACCGCCGGGCCACCCCGCCATCGCGAAGAGCCCGCCAAGGCCGATCATGACCGAGCGTCGAGAAAGCATGCTGTCGGTTCCGTGTCCGGGTGGCGCTTCAGGGCTTGGAGCTTGGCGGAAGAGGGGGGCTGCGGCAACAACAGGCTTAAAACAGTGTTAACGCGACGGCTGAAGCCCTTCGCCTTTTGTCTAAGCTTTTCGCTTCAAGGACTTGAGGCAGATCAAGGAAGTTTCTGCGAATCGTCATATTCTGATGACCATAGACATGAACGAGAAGGAGAAAGATCATGCTTCGTCTTTCTGCAGTCCTCTACATCCTGGTCGCCAGTGCTGTGGCGGGTGCGGCTGTGATCGCCGTCCTCACGCTCGACATGCGCGAGGGCTGGCAGATCGGGGCAGCCTTCGCAGCCGGTCTCGTCGTGGCGATCCCGATCGCCGCCGTTCTCGGACGGAAGATCTACAATGCTTTGCAGGGACCGAAACCGGTCTGATTGCTCACTTCGGCGTGGGGCATATGCCCTTCCTGTCCTGGCGGAGCGGGGAGGGTGGTGAAGAACCAGTCCCATGACGACCGGCCGGCATTTTCTCGGGGGAGGGAGTGCCGGCCGGGTCGTGTTTTGTCGGATGTCGTGCGCCCGACCGCCCCGCCATAAGCCATCCCATTGGGTTCCTATCCCGGAGATCGGCTATCAATCCTCGTCCTGCTCGAAGCGGCTGAACTGCGCTTCCAGGCCCTCGGTGAAGCGGGCATAGAGCCGCCCGAAGGCCTCCACATCCTCGGCGGACCACCCGGCGGTCGCCTCCAGGATCGTCTCGCGCTTGATCGCCTCGATGTCGTCGAGCACCTTCCGCCCCGCAGCCGTCACGCGCACCAGGCTGCGGCGCCCGTCCTCCTGCGAGGCCGCGCGCTCCAGCAGCCCCTGCTTAACAAGCTCCGCGACAATCCGGCTGCCGCGCGACGGGTCTATCCGCAGCTGCTCGGCGATCGTGCCGACCGTCACCTCCTGCTGGCTGCCGATCCGCTTGATCACGCCGATCGCATCGAGATCCGAGAGTTCGAGCCCCGTGCCGATCCGCTTCAAGGCCATTCGCCCGATGAAGCGTCGGCCGATCAGAAGCCGCATGCGGGTCATGGCATGGCCGATTTCCACAAGCGACGCCTCAGCGCCGGGCGACACCGGGGTGTCGTCTGACGGGGAGGGCGGGGATGCGGTTTTCAGGTGCGAAGCAGACGTCATGGCGGAGACCATAGCAGATCGGCAGGGACCGGCAAAGTCAAATGGATGCGATCAGCAAATATGTGCTATTGACATATAAATGCGAGAGGCACATTTTGCAGGGGAACAGGAGCCCCCGATCCATGACCAGAGCCACCACCGCTGCCCAGTCCGGGCCCGACACACGCTTCGAACCGCATCCTAATGCGCCGTCAGCCGCAACGGGCAGCACGCCCCTGGTCACCGATCCGAAACTTCGCCTCTTCGTCTATCTCTTGCTGATGTCGGCCATGTTCATGGCCACCCTCGACAACCAGATCGTCTCCACCGCGCTGCCGACGATCGTCGGCGAGTTCGGCGAACTCGAACGTTTCGGCTGGGTCGGCTCCGCCTATCTGCTGACCACCAGCGCCGTCATGCCGCTCTATGGCAAGCTGGGTGATCTCTTCGGCCGCAAATACGTGATCATGGCGGCCATCGCGATCTTCACGCTCGGCTCCCTGGTCTGCGGCCTCGCCGTCTCCATGGACACGCTGATTGCCGCCCGTGTTCTCCAGGCGCTGGGCGGTGGCGGTATCATGGTCTCGATCTTCTCGATCAATGCCGATCTTTTCGAACCGCGCGAACGCGCCCGCTACCAGAGCTATTCGAGCCTCGTGCTGATGGCCTCGGGCGCGCTGGGTCCGGTCCTCGGTGGGACTCTGTCGGATCTCTTTGGCTGGCGCTCGATCTTCCTGGTCAACCTGCCGATCGGCATCGCCGTTCTCATTGGCCTTGCCTTCCTGCTGCCCTATCGCAAGCCGGACCGCAAACCGAAGATCGACTATGCCGGTGCGATCCTGCTCGCCGGTGCTGTCGCCTCCATCGTCTTCTGGGCCGATAGCGGCCAGATCTTCGGCTCCCTGATCGCCTGGCAGAGCCTGGCCGTCGTCGCCTTCGGTGCCCTCTGCGCGATCGGCTGGGTGCTGGTCGAGCGCCGCGCGCCCGAACCCGTCGTTCCTCTCTCGCTCTTCTCCAAGCCGACCATCAACCTGCTGCTGATCATCTCGCTGGTCTCGGGCGCGATCGGCATCGGCTCGGTCAATTACATCGCGCTCTTCCTGCAGACCACGACCGGCCTTTCGCCCTCCATGGCCGGCCTGCTCTTCGTCGCCACGACCGGCGGCATTGCCATC
>LFEF01017091.1_pt2 | contig 24609 bp, 29 predicted proteins | sample 619371 | NCBI WGS metagenome assembly LFEF01 (sample SAMN03014291, study PRJNA259931) | freshwater metagenome | biome: lake; feature: waterbloom | place: China: Taihu Lake | collected 2006-08 | depth 0 m m
GGGTGTGGGGTGTGGGGTGTGGGGTGTCGGAAGAATAAATAGAAATAATCTCCTGTCTCCTGTCTCCTATCTCCTGACTCCTGACTCTTGATCACTGATTGCTTAGAGAATATCGCTGATGAGTAAACCGGTGATCAAAAGGAGAAGGATAGCGACACCGATATCTAAAGTTTTCGGGGAAAGACGACGCGCAATCCAATAACCGATCAGGACACCGAGGAGACTGGTAGCGATTAAAGCGGTGGCTGCCCCGGCAAAAACCACCCAGGGGGATTGGGATTCAGCGCTGATCAGAAGGGTGGCTAATTGGGTTTTATCGCCGATTTCAGCAAAAAATATCGTCAGGAATGTGGAACTAAACACCGTCCAAAAACTCCAAGAAGGTGGCTGATCTGGCTTTTTCTCGGTTGAGGCGATCAATTTGCTATCACTCATCGGCTAATTTAACAATATCGGGTTAAGAAATAATTTTCATACTTTTTTCATTTTAGCCCGACCGGTTTTCTGGCGATAGTTTCTGCTGTTGGGGGCGCTGTCTCCTCCCCCCAATAGTTAAAAAACCCTAGTCGATCGAGGTAGAGTTTCCATCCTAGAGTTTAATAATTATTAGACTAGGACGAGCGCAAATTGCTTGGAGGTATAGCCCCTATGGCCAGTGAAAGTGTTGTACAGGACAGAGATTATACTCTGATTATTGACAAAAGTGGCAGTATGTCCACTGCTGATAAACCCAGCGAGAAAACCCGTTGGCAAATTGCCCAAGAATCCACCCTCGCCTTGGCTAGAAAGTGCGAGGAAGTCGATCCGGACGGCATCACCATCTATCTTTTCTCTGGACGTTTCCGACGCTATGATAATGTTACTTCCGATAAGGTGACACAAATTTATCAAGAAAATGAACCCATGGGGAGGACAGACCTAGCAGCTGTGCTGCAAGATGCCCTTGATAATTATTTTCAGCGCAAAACTGCCGGCAAAACTAAACCCAACGGAGAAACTATTCTGGTGATTACCGACGGAGAACCAGATGATCGCAAAGCGGTGATGCGTCAAATTATCGAAGCTTCTCGAAAACTCGATAGCGATCAAGAATTAGCCATTTCTCTGATTCAAGTAGGCCATGATCGACAAGCGACCGAATTTCTTAAAGCTTTAGACGATCAACTAGAATCGGCGGGGGCTAAATTTGATATCGTTGACACAATTACTATCGATGACATGGAAGATATGACCCTAGCGGAAGTTCTTCTCAACGCCATTACCGATTAATTGCTGCTTAAGTAGGGGTGATATCTCTTCACCCCTACTTAAGCAGGATTTAACTGCTAGTCAGGGCGACAAATTTATCTTTTTCCTCATCGGATAATTGCTCCGATTGTCCGGTGATTTGTTTGTAGATTTTGAGATATTCCAAAGCGGATTTATACCAACTAAAATCTTGAGTCATTGCCCGTTGCTGTAGTTTTTGCCAATCCTGTTTATAACGGAAACTTTCCCAAGTCCGGATCATACAGGTAAACAGGTCTAAAGGTTCATAGCGATCGAAACTAAATCCTGTTCCTTTTTCCTGAATTGGGTCGTGGAAAGATACCGTATCGACTAAACCACCGGTGCGGCGTACCATGGGGATGCAACCATAACGCATGGCCATTAATTGGGAGATGCCACAGGGTTCAAAACGGGAAGGCATTAACAAAGCATCGGCCCCCCCATAGATGCGACGGGAAAGGGCATCACTGTAGAGAAGATGCAGAGACATTCGCCCCCGGAAACGGGAAGTCATCTCCCATAGTTGGGTTTCATAATAGCGATCTCCTGTACCTAAAATAATCAATTGTGCATCAGTATAGGTGAGAAAGCGATCTAAAATTTGCATCACTAGATCAATACCTTTTTGTTCTACCAAACGCGTCACCATCCCCATGACAAAGGCATTTTTACTGACCTGTAGCCCCACTTCTTCTTGCAGGGCAATTTTATTAGCCAGACGTTTTTCGATGGTTTCTGGGGTAAAATTCTGCTTAAGATAAACATCTTTAGCCGGGTTATACACCTCCGTATCGATGCCGTTGACAATCCCCACCAGATTGCCGGAAATATAGGACAATAATCCCTCTAAATTTTCGCCATAAATGGGGGTCTGTATTTGACGGGCATAGGTAGGAGAAACGGTAGTGACGCGATTAGCAAATTGAACCGCCGCGGCCATGGTATTATCGCCCTGCATATACCAAGGACACCAAGTCATTTTTTCTAACGCCTCCCGCCAAGGCCCCTGGTAGGCGAGATTATGGATAGTAAAAACGGTGCTAATATCGGGGTCTTGGTGCATCCAGACGGGAATCATGCCCGTATGCCAATCATGACAGTGAATAACTTGCGGTTTCCAGTAATTCCATGCGAATTCCGCTGCACCATTGGCAAATAGGGTAAATCGCCAGGCCTCATCTTCGCCTCCGTAGATATTGCGTCCAGAAAAAGCTAGATGACCAAAGAGGTAGAGAGGAATATCCGTATCGGGTAAAACCGTCTCATAGACCAAAAAATCCTGAAACATGGCGAATCCTGACCAAATGGGTTCGGAAGGGATATCCATTTTTTCCGCGAGAAAACCGTAGTAGGGCAGGAAAATCCGCACATCATGACCTAGCTGACGCAAGACTTTCGGTAATGCCCCAATTACGTCCCCCATTCCCCCAACTTTGGCAATTGGGGCGGCCTCGGCACCCACAAATAGAATTCGCATACTGTTCCCGCTTCTGTGAAGATCGATATGGGCAATGTTAGTGATTATAGGGGACTTATTCACCCAATCGATCAAATATCTTGATTATTTTCTGGGCTGTTGGCGATTTGTCAGTTATCGGCAAACAGTAAACAGTATGATAACTGATAACCGATAATTGCCTTTTTCTAGGATTGAGAATCAGAATCCACCTCGGTCTTCACTTCGGGGATAATATCGGGTCTTTGGGCATCTTCCCAACCGACTGGGCGTTTAGAATTATACCAAGCGATCGAACCAATGCTGACAGCAGCGAGAAAACCGACCACATAAACTGCCACAAAATAAACGGGGAATTTGCCACTGGCCACTTCTAGGAGTAGATACATAATTTTTTCACGATTAAGCTTTTAATTTGTATATCTTAACAGAATCGGCCCGCTCATCCCTATTCTCGATCGCTACCGGTCCACCAACCGGAAGGCAGCCAAATACCGCCATGAAAAGCTATTTTTGCCGGTGTCATCATATATCCCCAAGCTTCGCCGATCAATTCTCGCTCTAGATTATAAATAGGAATTCTGCGACGCTGATACTCGTTTTCTTCTGGAGAGCTGCCGGGTTGATAATCTTCCAAACCATCCAAAAGCCCTATATCATAATCTGCGTTAAAAGTCAATAAAATTCCCTTGACCCAGCCATCCCCCTCGGTCAGTCCGGGATAACCGAGGGCGGTAAGATGGTATAAATGCCCCTTTGTGTAGGCGGTTTTAGAGTTGAGCACTTTTCCCGCACAGTAGGCAGAATAGTTACTCTCCTTCGGTTTCAGGGTTCCATAAACAAAGACTTCCATCATCGGTCCAATTGTGCCGCTACTCCTCCTAATAGGATATCGCGAACAAATTGACTGGCTAAAAGTTCGTGGGGAAAACCAAGAGAAATGGCACTGATATTATCGAGTCGTTGCCGATGTTCCCCGGTGAGGTTAAAGTCCAGACAGGCGAGATTATCCTGCAATTGGGACAATTTTCGAGCGCCAATGAGAGGAATTACGGAGTTAGGCCGATTTCTGAGCCAATTTAATGCCACTTGTGCCGGGGATTTCTCAATTTCTCTGGCAATCTCTAGGACAGTCTCGGCAATTTTCAGATCGCGATCAAAAATTTGAAAAGGTTGGTCGGTCATGCTTAAACGACCATCGACGGGGTTGGGTTGATTATATTTTCCCGTTAAAACCCCCCCTCCCAGAGGACTCCACGCTGTCACCCCGATATTTAATGCTTTGGCCATGGGCAATAATTCCCGTTCGGGGGTGCGTTCCTTGAGAGAATATTCTATTTGTAGTCCGATAAAGGGTGTCCATCCCCGCAGGGTGGCCAGGGTGTTCGCTTGGGAGACAATCCAAGCAGGACTGTCAGAAATGCCGATATAAAGGACCTTTCCCATCCTGACTAAATCATCGAAAGCGCGCATCACTTCTTCGATAGGAGTGAGAGAGTCCCAAAGATGAAGCCAGAGTAAATCGATGTAATCAGTACCTAAACGCTTTAAACTAGCTTCTACCGCTTGAAAGAGGTTTTTTCGATGATTTCCGCAGGCATTGACATCGCCGGGGCGCGTGTTGAGAGAATATTTGGTGGCGATTACCCATTTTTCTCGATCGCCCTTGACAAATTCCCCCACTAATGTTTCACTGGTTCCGTTAGTGTAGAGATTAGCAGTATCGAGAAAATTGCCGCCCGCTTCCGCAAAAGCCCGAAAAACCGCCCGACTTTCTTCTTTATCCGACCCCCAACCCCAATCTTCCCCGAATGTCATCGTTCCTAGACATAGTTCGGAAACTCGCAGACCACTATTACCTAAAAGTTTGTAACGCATATTTCCAGTAGGGTTTCTTAGCCTAGTCTAACGGCAAAAATCTTCACTGTAGGTAAATTGTCTGAAATATTGGCTCTTTCCATGCCTATTTCGGCAATAATTCCTCCCATTTAGCTATCTATTTTTTTAGAGTAAGCTAAGACGCATTTTAACCGCCTATCCTTAGATTAGCTGAATATTCCCCCCCTTGCCCTAGGGCTGATTCATTCTCCGAATCTAATTCTTTTTTTTGCTACCCTTAATCGCTTATGAGGTAGGCTAGGGAGCAGGGAAGTACAGGTTTTTGCTCTCATAGTAGGTTGATTCATGAATCAACTCATAGTAGGTTGATTCATGAATCAACCTACAAAGCGCGACGTTTTGAAAAATTTTCAGATATGTATTTCCGAGAAATCGACTAAAAACGTTGCCATATAAGGATTTGAGAGAATGACATTTCAGAGAATGAAACGAACCTACCCGACTGACTATAACCACGCCCTTCGCCTCAATGCTAAATCCAGTAAAACTTACAGTAACCGAGGGGCTGTTTATAATGACTTAAAAGAATACTTAAAGGCGATCAACGACTGTAACAAAGCTATTAACCTCGATCCTAAATTGTCCGGAGCTTACTTTCATCGAGGGTTGGCTTATGCCAAATTAGGAAACCCTCAAAAAGCACTCGCCGACTATAACAAAGCTATTAACCTCAATCCTTATGATGCTGACGCTTACCTTCAGCGAGGCTGAGAGGGGGACAAGCGAGCTAGAAGGTAGATAGGGCAAGCGATATCGCTCTTTGTCCTTTGATGTAATCCTTCAACCGATAGCGGCTAATTTGCATTAGCTCTTCTATATTTTTTGGGAACATTTGATGTAGCTGGAGCCAATGATAGAGATGTTGACCCACATAAAAACTGCTGTGTCTGCGTTGACCTTTATATCTTTTTTCAGGTCTTGTGACATATTTTTGGATTCCCATATCCTTAATTTTTTTACCTTGCAGTGTGGCACTTGTATAGGCGATAGCTATAACAATTATCAGCTTTGATAGGTATTTCGGTGCTAATTGAGAACCTTCTAAGCTATAGCCTCCCGACTTAAAATCTCGGAACATCTCCTCAATATCAAATCTTTTTTGATAGGCCATTATTGCCGTCTCTAAATCTCCAAAGTTAGTCAGAATATACCAAGGCTCTTTTGTTGGAAAACCCCGATAAGTTTTTTTCCACTTACCCGCTAAGTTAAACTCGCCAAATCCCTTCTCTTTTGTAAGATTAACATCATTTAAAAATAGTTGAGTTCCTGGACTTAAACCTAAGGCTCTCATTTCTTGATAAATTCCTTCTTTTGTCTTGACATTTGTACTTTTTTTTTGTCTTAAGCAAAAGTATAAACTCTGCTTCTGAAGCCACTTTCCAAGACTGACCGAGCAAAATTCTCTATCTCCTAACACCACGATTTTATGACCTGATAGCACGGTCAATGTTTTTTCTAATACTCGCTGCTGTTCTTCGAGATTACTACTTCCTTTTTTATCTAATATCTCCCCATAGATTGGGATGGCTCTCTTGTCATAAATTAGACTCACCATCAAGATATTTATTGCTCCCCAACTTGTCCGGTCTATAGCAATATACGCTAATCCTTTTGTTGTGAATCTCTGCTGCTGTTTTAACATCTCTTTTAGGCAGAGAAACCAGATTTTTTCAATATTCAGAATTTCCAGCTTTAAAAATCTTTTTAGTTTTTTTCTCCGACTCTCAAACAGGATTGGTATTGGTAAGGCTTCAGCTAATATCTCTAACTTAGCTTGCTTTAGTATTTGCCAGGTTCCAACTATCATTAACAACAGTAGATATCTGGCTCGTCCCAGTTCATTTTCTAACACTTTCTGGTATAGTTCACTTATCATTTTCGTTATTTAGGTCATATATGGTAAATATGACTGATCTTTTTTGGGAGTCTGTGTCTGTATTTTATGCTACATAAGCTTTTCAGCTTGCTTGTCCCCCTGTCAGTAATTATCCACTGGTTAAGCGTCAAAACATCTAGGCTTTTCCTTGATCCCAGTAATGTAAACTTTAATTAAGAAAAAGACTTCTAGCCCCGATCCGATGTTATATTAATAATTGAAGTCTAAAGAAAAAAGCTTCCCTGACAGATCGACTGGCAAGGTTATAAAGGTCAAGTTCACAAAGGAGTAAACCCTGTTAAAGTTACATTCTGTCTCGATAACGACGATAACAGCGATCAACCTGAACGCTCATATTTCCTAGAGTAGAGAACAAGGGAGTTAGGCAATTGGAACTAGGGTTCAATGCTTCTCCAACCAGTCTCAAGTTGTGAGGGGAAATACCTGAGAATCGGTAAACTGATCGCTGTTATTGTTTGTCAACACAAGTAATTGATAATTGCAGTCGCTCTCCTTTGATGAGATAATAGAAAGTCTTCTGTTCAAAAGGATATCGATAGGATGCGACTCTCTCAACAGCTTTTTGTCACCCTCCGGGAAGATCCGGCCGAGGCGGAAATCCCCAGTCATAAATGCTTGGTCCGTGCCGGTTACATTCGTCGCATTGGCAGCGGCATTTACGCCTATTTACCCCTGATGTGGCGGGTTTTACAGAAAGTCTCCCAGATAGTCCGGGAAGAAATGAATAAAGCCGGCGCCCAAGAATGTTTACTTCCCCAACTGCAACCGGCGGAACTCTGGCAAGAATCGGGCCGTTGGGACACCTACACGAAAGCAGAAGGGATTATGTTTGCCCTGACGGACAGGCAAAAGCGGGAGTTAGGATTAGGACCGACTCACGAAGAAGTAATTACTGCCGTCGCTCGTGATTTAATTCGTTCCTATCGACAATTACCAGTTAATTTATATCAGATTCAAACTAAATTTCGCGATGAAATTCGCCCTCGTTTTGGTTTAATGCGAGGACGGGAATTTATTATGAAAGATGCCTATTCTTTCAATCTCGACGAGGAATGTTTAAAGAAAACCTATCAAGCGATGGATATAGCTTACCGCAATATTTTCCGCCGTTGTGGGTTAGCTTTTCGGGCAGTAGAAGCAGATTCTGGAGCGATTGGCGGTTCCGCATCCCAAGAATTTATGGTCTTAGCTGATGCCGGAGAAGATGAGGTTTTATTTACTGCCGATGAAAAGTATGCGGCTAATGTGGAAAAAGCCGTTTCTTTGCCAGCAGATAAAGTGGCTTCTCCCTTTAAAAAGTTGGCTAAAAAAGAAACTCCTAACACCAACACGATCGAAAGTTTAGCTAAATTTCTCGATTGTTCTGCCACTGCTATCGTCAAAAATGTTCTCTACGAAGTGGTTTATGATAGCGGCATAACTGTTTTAGTTTTACTGCATATTCGCGGCGATCAAGAGGTTAACGAAGTTAAACTACAAAATGAATTAGTTAGACAGGCGGGCCGTTACAATGCTAAAACAATTTTGGCTTTAAAAATACCCGATGCTGCCGCTCAACAGAAATGGGCAACTAAACCCTTACCTTTGGGTTATATCGCTCCCGACTTAGAAGATAATTTGCTCAAAAAAGCCAGCGATATCGCCCCTCAATTTTTACGCATAGCAGATACCACCGTGACAGACTTAGAAAACTTTATCACTGGTGCTAATGAAACGGGGTTTCATTTAGTGGGGGCGAATTGGGGTAAAGATTTTATCTTACCGGAATTAATCGTCGATCTACGCAAAGCCCGGGTAGGCGATCGAGCTATTCACGATCCTAATCAAACCTTGCAAAGTGCTAGAGGAATTGAAGTCGGTCATATCTTCCAATTGGGCTATAAATATTCTCAAGCTATGAATGCTTTTTATACTAATGAAGCGGGAGAATCTACCCCCATTTGTATGGGTTGTTATGGCATAGGAGTATCGCGTTTAGCCCAGGCAGCCGTAGAACAATCCTACGATAAAGATGGTATTATTTGGCCCGTAGCTATTGCCCCCTATCAAGCGATTGTGGTTATTCCTAATTTAGCCGATGCCGAGCAGGTAAAAACCGCCGAAAGTTTATACAATGAGTTAAATCAAGCCGGCATTGAAACCCTTTTAGATGACCGGGATGAACGTGCAGGAGTTAAGTTCAAAGATGCGGATTTAATTGGGATTCCCTATCGCATTGTCACGGGTAAATCTCTCAAATCGGGTAAGGTGGAATTAGTCGAAAGAGCCAGTAAAAAAGCGTCAGAAGTAGCAATTAATGAGGTAGTTTCCTATTTAAAAACTGCTATTTCAAAGGTAAAAGCTTCTGATTGAGTGATTAAATATACAGATAATTTTGCTTGTTTATGGTTTGATGAGCGAAGATGACTGGTTGAAGGCATCAAAAACTGTTGCCTGGTTTTTAGCATAAGTTGCTGTTTGCTTCGCTTTCTCTTTAATTCTATCAGCTAATTTCAAAAGGCTGACTCTGTAATTCTGGGCTGCTCAAAAGCTTGACGATGATTCAATCCCTCCTCTTGCCGCAATAAGGAATCAGTGAGCGTATTTTTTTAGGAACGTAGAATATCGGACAAAATATCTATAATTAAGGTTTGGGTTTTTAATGATAATGAGCCTAGTTCACGCTGAACCAGTGAGGAGCGAATTTTTACTAAATGATCAAGTCTGATGGCTGACGATTTGCGAAGACCACTCATCATAAAATCTGGATTTTCTGGTCTCAGAATAATATCTGTATGAAGGGTATTTTTTGGAATACGACTGGTAATTAGGGCAAAGATAATGTGTTGATAGCCTCCAATTTGATTGGTTAGGCAATAAGCAGGGCGAACTTTACTGGAAGATAAATCGTCGAAGGGAAATTGAATTAAAACGATTTTACCCTTCATTGCTTACCGGTTGTCCATCGTTTAGGGTATAAATATCTTCTTCGGGATCATGCAGAAAAGCAAAGCTAGGGTTATGGGAAACGGTATCTAGCCAGTTTTTTTCGTTCAGTTCATCCTCCGACATCAAAAGAATGACGCGCACAAATCTATCTTTTTCTTGGGGAATAGGATGATCAAGTTGAATTTGCCCTTGGGTGTTGAGGATACCAGTGGTTTCAATCGCACCCATAGCAAAGTCTAAAGGGGGCGATTCGACTCTAACATTAAAAATTATGGAAAGTGGAAGTAGCTACAGCGATCGCATTTTTTATTGGTTATTGGTGCGCTTCCATATAGGCTCGGAGCAACTCATTGATCTGTGTTTGATAGCCTTTTCCCTGAGATTTAAACCACTCGAATACATCATTATCAATGGAGAGAGTAACTTCAGCTTTGGCCCTGATTACGGGGACACTTCGCCGCACTACGGCTCTCCCAAACATTTCGGGTGTAATTTCTGGACAGTCTGACAAATCAATATCTTCATCGCTCATTGCGTCTAATCGTTGCCAATCAGTTTGAGAGTTGCTTAAAGTAGGTTCGTTGTTCATATTTCGTTGCCTTTCTTGCAGAAATAATACGAGTGTAATCCTCACGTTCGGTATGGACAACGGCAATAATTCGCCCTTTTAGTAAACCCAATGTAACAAAACGCTGCTCTCCATAATCGAGACGATCATCTTCAACCGTTAAAATGTCCCCATCGAAAACGGCGGGAACATCGGCAAAATCTATACCGTGTTTACGAAGATTAGTAAGTCGTTTTGCTTCATCCCATCGGTATTCCATAACTGAACGACTGTTACAACAATCTATTGTAGTTGCCAATTGTTGTCACCGCCACGCTCCAAGTTATTGGGATTGTGATATGGATAGTAAAATAATCTACAAGATCACCCTAGTAAACTTCATCGTGGGTTCCAAGAGATTCCAAAAGAATGGCTTGCTGATTTTCATGATCAACAAATTTAAAGATAATTCTCAAATCGTAGCCTGCATTACAAGCATAGGATTCTTTGAGTTCCCCTTTTAATTTGTGGGTTCTTAATCTAGGTTGAAAAGGGTCTATTTGCAATAATTCTAAAGTGTCTTGAATATTTTGAGCGAACGAAGGCTGTTTTTTGATAATTTTACGAGCGTTTCTAATAAACACATTGGAGCGCAATAACACAAAACTCATGCAAGGATCTCTTCCATTAGTTGTTGAGGGGTTGCGGATTGGCATTGACCTTGAGCGTATTCCTGTTGAGCTTCTTCAATGTCTTTAATTAATTCGGCTCTTTTTTGGTCTCGCAGGCGACTTTTCAAGATGTGAATAAGTTGTTCTTGAGCTTCTGGGGGAAGTTGTTCGGTTGCGTCTAGTATTTCTGCAAAGGTGGCTTGAGTCATGGTTTTAGTTGGTTATGGTGGTCTTTGGAGCTAATTATAGCAGTAAAGATAGGATGGGTTAGCGTAGCGTAACGCATCCTACCAGATTGGCGATCGCACTGGATGAAGGGGTTTCTCAGGCGATCACCAAAGGTTTAAGGGTGCGAGGGATTGATGTTACAATGTCTTCAGAGGAAGGACTGATTGGGGCTTCTGATGGGGAACAGTTAGCTTATGCTTTATTGCAAAGATAATGGCGATCACTGATGCTTCTACGCGCTGTGCTAATATCTTCAATATTATAAGTGCTTTTGTTTTATGAAAAATCAGTTATTAAAATTAGCTTTTGAAGTAGAAATTGAAGAAGGGGAGCAACTCAATCTTCCCAGTTCTATTGTGCAAGGAATTGGTAAAGGCAAGTGGGTGATCACCATTCAGCCCAAAACCTTGGTTAGCGATCGCCTTCATTCTTCTTTTCTGAACAGTTATGCCCCAGAAGATGAAGGTTTATATGACGATTATTAAAGGAGGTGAGTTCTGGGTTGCCAAAATTCTATTTACTGATGGTACGTCATCAAAAAAAAGACCTGTGTTGATTCTTTGGGTTGACGGAGATGACGTGGTTGTAACGGCAGTAACCTCAGCAATGCCCCGAACTCAAACAGACATATCATTAAAAGATTGGGCCAATAGTGGTTTGAGGGTTCCCTCTACTGTACGTTTATCCCGTCTTGATTGCTTGGAAAAAAACTTACTGCTTGCTAAATTGGGAAGGATTTCAAACGAAGATGCTGTCTATCTACTTAGAGCTTGGGACGATTATATTAAACCTCAATTTTAGGCGATCGCGGTTTTAAAGTTTAATTAACAAGAAGAGGGCGATCGCACTGGATGAGGAGCAATTAGCCCAGACTTTAGCCGATCCAGATTTAATCCGTTCTAGCGATCGCGATTAAAAGGCGTTGTTATTTTCTAAGTGGTTTTCAACGATTCGGACGGGACGATTTTTAATTGTGGTGGTGGTTTCCCAATCTGCTCTTAGTCGTCATTGGATCGTGACCATATACACAGCCCGAAAAATTACAGGGGGAATAATAGACATCTTCAAAAATTATAACCCAGTCACAGCTTGCTTTTAGCTTGTGTACTAATTAAGTAGTTCGATAACTGAAATGTATATCTATCGTTGCTAATTCAATTTCACTGAAAAAATATGAGGCAATTAAAATAATTTTTATTCGGGTAGATTCCTTAACTAGAAAGACTTTTGGTCTTGAGATAATATTAGGTCGAGGTCTAATGGTATGGAAAAAAATCTAACTTTTCGCTATGACCCGACGGGAGATATTCTTTATGTAGATGTCTGTTCTCCCTATGCAGATCAAGAGTCGGAGGAGATTGGGGATGAAATTGTCGCTCGTCTAAATCCGACTTCTGGGGAGATTGAGAATTTGGAGATTTTATTTTTCTCGAAACGCTGGAATCAATCCTTACCGTTACAATTGCCGATTGATGCTGCTTTTCGATTAGTGGGATAATGGGACACCCCCTACGCAATCGGCGATCGCACTATTTTGACAGTTCAAGCAACGGCAAGATTGGTCGGCATGGCGTAACGTAATATTATAAAAATATGTCGTATTGTAAAGTTTTGTAAAAAATATAGGCAAATGACTGCAAACAACTGCTAATATGGTTAGGACAAGTTTACATTGCAGTTCATATAAAACTATCAGATTATGCTAAGAAAAAAGGGATCAGTTATGACACTGCTTGGAGAATGTGGAATCGAGGGCAGTTACAAGGAGAACGTCTTCCTACAGGAACAATTATTATTTTTGAAGATGACCGTTCTTGCGGTGAAAATAAAGTAGCTATTTATGGGCGAGTTTCTAGTTCAGAAAATCAATCTAACTTAGAGACTCAGGCAAAAAGATTGGAAGCTTATTGTATTGCGAAAGGCTATCAAATTGTTCGAGTAGTTAAAGAAGTAGGAAGTGGAGTCAATGATCATCGAAAGCTATTATTAAAACTTCTAGAACAAACTGATTATAATTTGATTGTCGTAGAACATAAAGAGCGTTTAAGCAGAGTAGGGTTTAATTATCTGAAAGTTCTTTTAACTCAAACAAATAGAGATCTAGAGGTCGTTAATCTAGCAGAAGAAAGAAAAGACGATTTAAGGCAAGACTTCGTGAGCATAATTACCTCATTTTGCGCTCGATTATACTCATTAAGACGAGGAAATAGAAAGACAGAATGTTTAATTAAATGCCTTGAGGAGAATGATGAAATTAGTTCAAAAACATCTAATTAAATTTAATCACAAAAATTATTCAGTAATTGATAAATTAGGATTTTTATCGAAGAATCTGTATAATTGTGCTGTTTATTTAAACCGTCAAGTTTTCTTTTCACATCAACCATTTTTAACAATGACTGAGTTACATCATGCCTTAAAAATGAGTCCAGATTATCAAGCCTTACCCGCCAAAGTAAGTCAGTTAGTATTAAAGCAAGTAGAAAAAACCTTTAAATCCTACCAAAAAGCGAAAGAACAATACAAAAAATCGCCAGATAAATTTACAGGAGAGCCTAAGTTGCCAAGATACAAAGACAAGGAAAAAGGTAGAAACGTTTTAACTTATAACTATCAAGCCATTTCTAAAAAAGCGTTGAAGCAAGGTTTAATCAAGCTATCAGGGACTAATTGAGAATTTAAAACTAATTTAAAGGAAGTCTTAGAGGTCAGGATTATTCCTAAATTGGGTGCTTATTGTTTAGAGATTGTCTATGAACAACCATCCTCATCAAGTCAAGAGGGAGAAAGATATGCTTTTATCGATTTAGGCTTAAATAACCTAGCTGCTGTTACCTCTAATATTCCCGAATTTCCGCCAACTTTAGTATGTGGAAAAGCCTTAAAATCCTGCAATCAAAAGTACAACAAGACACTAGCTAAACTCAAATCGGAATTACCCAGTCTACAGAAGACCAGTAAAAGAATACAAGGTTTAACTTTAAAGCGTAATTGCCAGGTGGATTATTACCTCCACACCGCTAGTAAATATATTATTGATAAATTACTAGCTCATCAAATTAACCTTTTAGTTATTGGTCATAATCAAGGCTGGAAACAAAACATTAATATTGGAGATAGAAATAACCAGTCATTCGTAAATATTCCTCATTCAAGGTTTATCGAACAACTTACCTATAAAGCAAATTTAGTAGGAATAGAGGTCAAAACAACTAATGAAAGCTATACCTCTAAATGTAGTTTCTTGGACTTAGAGTCTATTCAAAAGCAAAAAAGCTATTTAGGCAAGAGAATTAAAAGAGGACTATTCAGAAGCTCGTCGGGTTATTTCTATGGAGCAGATATTAATGGTTCCTTAAATATTGGAAGAAAGGTAGTCGGAGAGGCCGCCTTTAGCGGGAATCCGATAGAGAGGTTCGTAGTTAACCCAGTACGGGTCAAAGCGTACAAAGCTAATTCTAGATGCAATATTTGCGTACAGAATTAGTAACTATTCAAGAGTAAAAAGACTTGTTAGATAGCATACTCAGTCTAAAAAAAATTGAATTTGATGACTGAAGGTAAATTTTTAGCTTACATTAACATCAGCAAAAGCCAAGAGGTTACTAATGACTCAAGCAATTCGTCAAACGTAACCGTTCAGGGGGGGGATGTCAAGCCGCCAGTGGCATTGACTCTGTGGAAGGACTCTCCTGGGGCAGCAGAGAAGGAGAAGCACTGCCTTTCCTAGGGGCGCAAATCGCTTCGGTCATGAATTCACAGGGCTACCTCCCCTGCGCCAATTCCTGGTATCAACCGTAGGTGCTTCTCATCCATGCCTCTTAGATTACCAGATTTCGTCCCCCCCCTGAACGGTTACAATTTATCAGCGTTTTCTACCTGTTTGTCGCCGGTGATACCGTTGATGAACTAGGCGATAGCTAACAAAATAGGTTATCGTAGCAAATACCGTCGCTGATAGTAAGCAACCAAAAAACAGGGTCAAAAGAAATTGGCCGCCAGAACTAGCTAACTTTTCGGTGAAGCTTTGATTAGTTTGAAAAATGTCGCCCAAATTCGCTCGCCCGCTTTGACCAAGAATAAACTCTCCTAATCTATAATTAAACAGGAAAATTGGCAGATCGGTCACGGGATTGCTGATATAAGTACCCGCAGCAGCGGCAATTTTGTTGGCACGAAATAGGGTAGCTAAAAAGATAGCGATGATGATTTGAAGGCCCATCCACGGGAAAAATCCCGAAAAAACTCCCAAGGCAAAACCCCTGGCAATTTCCCTAGGATGTCCTTGTAATCGCATTAAGCGAATATACCAATAGCGCAAAAATCGCAGTAAGCGATTACTCGAATATTTGCGGCTTTTTCTCGCTTTTAATGACCGTGAGCGCATATTTTCGGGCATAAATGCTGACAAAATTGATACCGACTTCAATTTTAGCAAGGAGTGATTAAGAGATGTTAAACACAGGGGATACGATCGCCGCCATCGCTACGGCGATCGTTCCAGAACAGGGTAGCATCGGTATTGTCCGTTTATCCGGTAGTGAGGCAGTGGCGATCGCTCGTTGCCTTTTTCATAGCCCCAATCGTCAAAAATGGCAAAGTCATCGTCTTCTCTACGGTTATATCCGACATCCCCAAAGTCAAGCAATTATCGATGAAGCTTTGCTGTTGCTCATGTTAGCGCCCCGCTCTTTCACCCGCGAGGATGTGGTGGAATTTCACTGTCATGGCGGCATTATGCCCGTACAACAGGTGTTACAGTTATGTCTAGAAAATGGGGCGCGTTTGGCCCAAGCGGGGGAATTTAGCCTGCGTGCCTTTCTTAACGGCAGAATTGACCTAACTCAAGCCGAAAGCGTCGTCGATCTCGTTGGGGCGCGTTCTCCCCAAGCGGCACAATTTGCCCTCGCCGGTTTACAGGGGAAACTCGCTCAACCGATCCGCCATTTGCGCGCCACCTGTCTCGATATTTTGGCTGAAATTGAGGCCCGTATTGACTTTGAAGAAGATTTACCGCCCTTGGATCATGAGGCAGTTCTCCATAGCATAGAACAGGTTTTTTGTCAAGTAAATTTAATTTTAGCTACTGCCGAGCGCGGGGAATTGCTGCGTAGTGGTCTGAAAGTGGCGATCGTGGGGCGGCCGAATGTGGGTAAATCCAGTTTGTTAAATGCTTGGAGTCGGAGCGATCGAGCGATTGTCACCGATTTACCCGGCACTACCCGCGATATCGTCGAATCTCAGCTAGTTGTGGCGGGAATTCCCGTACAAGTCCTCGATACGGCAGGAATTCGCTCGGCCAGCGATCGAGTCGAACAAATTGGGGTGGAACGTTCCCGTCAAACGGCCCGGTCTGCTGATTTAGTTCTCTTAACCGTCTCGGCAGAGTCCGGATGGACCGAGGAAGATGAGGAAATTTATCTCTCTGTCAGCGATCGCCGATTAATTTTAGTGATTAATAAAATTGATTTAGCCAATCCTGAAACAGTAATTTACCCAGCAGAAATTAAGCGAGTTGTCAAGCTGTCGGCCGCCCAAAATCAGGGTATTGAAGACTTAGAAAAAACTATTATTAATGCTGTCCAAAATCAAGAATTACAGGCGGCTAATTTGGATTTAGCCATTAATCAACGACAAGCGGCCGCTTTAACTACGGCGAAAATTGCTTTGCAACAGGTCAAAAAAACAATTGACCAAAATTTACCTTTTGATTTTTGGTCGATCGATCTGCGTACTGCCATTCAATCCTTAGGAGAAATTACCGGCGAAGAAGTGACTGAATCGGTACTCGATCGCATTTTTAGCCGTTTTTGTATTGGTAAATAAGCAATGAGGAAATCTGGTCAACCAGAAACAAGGTTTTATCCTTTTGTGTTGGGTTAACTGTAGTTTTGTTGAGGATTAGAGAGATCAGATATTACTGGAAAAAAATACTTTCCACCCAGCCGTAATAATGGCACTCCCCAAAAGGATAATCAATGTCCAGACCTGATTTTTTTGGGTTCCCTCTACCGATATTAGCCGATTGTCGATGCCTTCGATTTTCTCGTCTAACACTTTAATATCACCTTTGAGATCGGTTAATCCTATTTCTAGTTTGGTTAACCGATCTTCTACCTTGTCAAATCTTTCGTTAACCCGCTTCTCAAGCGAGTCGATCTTTCCCTCAATCCTTGTGAGGACAGCTTCTAGGGAATAAGTAACAGTTTCGTTAGACATTGGGTCAACTCCTATACTGCATCCGGTTGGATATAATTTTATCTTAAGTCTAGGCTTTAAGAAAATTTTCTTTCAGGAGCGGTTAACTGTAGTCTTGTTGAGAATTAGAAAGATCAGATATTACTGGAAAAAAATACTTTCCATCCGGCCGTAAAAATGGCACTCCCCAAAAGGATGATCAATGTCCAGACCTGATTTTTTTGGGTTCCTTCCACTGATTTTAGCCGATTGTCGATGCCTTCAATTTTCCCGTCTAACACTTTAATATCCCCTTTGAGATCGGTTAATCCTATTTCTACTTTTGTCAAGCGCTCATCAATCTTGTCAATCTTCCCCTCAATCCTGGTTAGGACAGCTTCTAGGGAATAAGTAACAGTTTCGTTAGACATTGGGTCAACTCCTATACTGCATGTGGTTGGATATAATTTTATCTTAAGTCTAGGCTTTTTGGCATTCCTTACCCTATAGTTAACTTCACTTCTGTACAACCACTGAGATAGTGTTAGGTGAAAACTTCGCTACTTTCTTGTCACTCGATCGAATCTAAAACCTAATTGGTTAAGCTAAAAGCTTTTAGGTACTTAGTTTCTAGACTTTATAACCCTAACTGCCAATTTTTTCGGGAACTTCCCAACATCCCATTCATCTTAAAGCCTAGATTCCGCCTGGAAAAAGGAGGAAATCCAGAGGAGTTTCCGGCTTTTTTCCTAGCCCTCTCGGTTTTCTTTTGGTTTGACACTCCCATCGCACTCATGCGAGGGATTCTTCGTTCACGGGGAGATGCCTTGCAAAAGCAGTGCCTTTACTTGGTCTTACTCTCCCTCCAGAAGCAGTAGCGGTATGCCCTACCGCCAAAATTCGTAAACCTTCGTCTCGAATATTCTTAGCGGCATTGATATCTCTATCGTGGGTTTCTCCACACTTAGGACATTGCCAACTACGAATATCTAAGCTTAAACTATCCAGACGATTTAAACAGTTACTACAAGTCTTAGAGCTAGGAAAAAATCTGTCAACTTCTATATAGATTTTTCCTTCCCATTCAGCCTTGTATTTTAACATGGTACAGAATTGACCCCAACCAGCATCACTAATTGATTTGGCTAGTTTCTGGTTTTTGACCATGGTTCTGACTGCCAGATTTTCTACCACTATGACTTGGTTTTCGTCAACTAATTTACGACTTAGTTTGTGCAGAAAATCTTCACGACAACGAACAATTTTAGCGTGAACTTTAGCAACTTTAACTCTAGCTTTATTTCGGTTGTTAGACCCTTTTTGCTTGCGATTAAGTTTCTTCTGTCTCCTCGCTAATCTCTGTTCGTACTTACGATAGTATTGAGGATTCCCGTGTTTAGTCCCATCTGATGTAATAGCAAAATGGGTTAGTCCAACGTCTATCCCAACAGCTTTTCCTTCTGTTAATTTTTCGGGTAAATCCTGACCATCATCATAAAGACAAGATGCGAAATATTCTCCTGATGGATTAACTGAAACCGTAACAGACTTTAAGTCTCCCTCTGGTGGCCGTGAAACTTGGCAATAGACTTCACCAATTTTAGGTAATACCAGAACATCATTTTTTAACTTACAGTGCTGAGGAAATCTAATCGACTGCCTATTTTGCTTTTTCTTGAAGTTAGGATATTTAGCTCGACCTTCAAAAAAGTTAAGGAAAGCACTAGAAAGATTTAAAGCTGCTTGTTGTAATACCTGCGATGGTACTTCGCTTAACCACTCATACTCTTTTTTTAGGGAAGGCAGCTGCTTAATTATTTCGTTTCTGCTTAATCCTTTTCCAGTTTGCTTGTAAGTTTCGGATGTTAAGTTTAGAGCGTAATTGTAAAACCATCTAGCACAGCCAAACGACTTGGCGAGCAAAACTGATTGTTCGCTTGTCGGATAGATTCTGTACTTGAATGCTTTTAACATTTTGCTTATCAAACTATATTTACTATGGTAAGCTATGCAAGGCTAAACTGTCAAGGATTTAATCGTGCTTCGCTGTTTTATATTGGTCGGGGTTTCATCCCGTCAGTACGAGGGTCTTCACCCCGACATCTGTGATAAATTGGGTTATGCGTGCAAAGGAGTGAGCGAGTGACGTTTAGCATCGAACCAAAAATTATCAATCCGCCCAAAAACCGTCATGATTATCAATTGTCGGAAGTAATTCGCTATCGTGCTTGGGTAGAGATTGATCGATCGGCCTTACAACAAAACGTGCGAAAAGTCAAGGCCTTATTAGCCCCAAAAACGGAACTAATGGCGGTAATTAAAGCCGATGCTTACGGACACGGGGCAGTTAAGGTGGCTAACAGCGTTTTAGAAGCTGGAGCGCAGTCTTTAGCCATCGCGACTATCGGGGAAGGTATCGAACTACGCGAAGCGGGAATCGTTGCCCCAATTATGATTTTAGGGGCAGTCAATACCCCGGAAGAAGTGGCAGCCTTAGCCCATTGGCAATTGCAACCCACCCTAGTGCAAATCGAACAGGTGCAAATTTTTGCCAGCGTGATGAGACGCTTAGAGCAGCGGCTGCCGGTCCATATCAAACTAGATACGGGGATGTCTCGCTTAGGTACACAATGGCAAAACGGCACAAAATTCGTCGAACAGGTTTTAGAGGCTCCTAACCTGAAAATTGCCAGTATATACTCCCATTTTGCCACGGCTGACGATCCTAATCCCGAAATCATGCAGTTACAACGGCAAAGATTCCAACAAGCGATCGCCGAGTTAAGATCAAAAGGTTATCATCCCCCCTGTCTGCATTTAGCCAACTCTGCCGCTACCCTAAGCGATCGATCTCTGCACTACGATCGAGTTAGAGTCGGATTAGCTCTCTACGGTCTTTATCCCGCCGATCATCTCACCGATAAAGTCCCTTTGCAACCCGTCCTGCAAGTAAAAGCGCGCATTGCCCAAGTCAAAACCATTGCCGCCGGCTCCGGAGTGAGTTATGGTCATCAGTACATAGCCGCAAAAGATACTCGTATTGCTGTGGTCGGTATCGGTTACGCCGATGGAATTCCCCGCAATCTCTCCAATCGTTTAAAAGTATCCCTGAGAGGACGTTTAGTACCCCAAATCGGCGCGATAACCATGGATCAGTTAATGATTGACGTGAGCGAGATTCCAGAGGTAAAAACAGGGGAAATCGTCACACTTATCGGTAAAGACGGCCCGCAGTGCATCACCGCCGACGATTGGGCGCGGGATTTAGGTACGATATCCTGGGAGATTCTCTGCGGTTTTAAGCATCGTTTGCCGCGAATTACTATTAGCAAAGGCTAATTAGGGTTTGCGGCAAAAAGTTTTTCGGTGGGGGCAGGGTGTGGGGTGTAGGGTGTAGGGTGTAGGGTTTTAGCGATTTTGAGGGGGTCAATTACCTAATTTTCAGGGAAAAAGTACCTAAATTTTCCCCCTGATCACTCCCATATATGCTACTTTTTGGTTTCTAAAAAGTCTAAAAGTTTTACCCAACAAGGTTTTCAGATTTATTGATCAAGCCCTAATTATGGCGGTGATCTTAAAAAATGTCAATTGGCGGCAATTCTTACTGTTGACTGACTGGTGAGATGTGTAATTAACTTTGCTTAGGTACTTACCGTTGCTGAGTGCGATCGCTAATTGCTAGGCTAGATTACGCGATCAATTCTCCGCCGCTTTAGGTTAAAATAAACAGGGTTAATCGACGGCAACTGATTAGTTTTACCCTAGAGGCAGCGATGACTACAAGCAACGATTTACCCCTACCCCCCGGCAGTTTCGGATTACCCCTATTAGGAGAAACAATCGCTTTTTTAACCGATGGGGATTTTGCCAGTAAACGTCATAATAAATATGGTCAACTTTTCCGTACTCATATTTTTGGCAGTCCCACGATTATTTTATCCGGTACCGACGCTAACAGGTTTCTCCTCAGCAATGAGAATAAATACTTTGCGGCAACTTGGCCCAAAAGTACCAAAACTCTCCTCGGCAGCGCATCTTTAGCGGTGCATACAGGAGATGTCCACGCTTCCCGTCGTCGCTTAATCTATCAAGCTTTTCAACCCCGGTCCCTAGCAAGTTATATCCCTACGGTAGAAACAATTACCGCTCGCTATTTAGAGCGTTGGCAAACCGCAAAAACCCTGTCATGGTATCCTGAATTAAGAAACTATACCCTCGATATCGCCTGTAAATTATTTGTCGGTCTTGACCAGGGTTCTGCTACCAAATTAGGAGAAGCTTTTGATACTTGGTGTGCGGGACTATTTACTCTTCCCCTTCCCCTTCCCTGGACAGCTTTCGGCAAAGCATTACGCTGTCGAGAAGAATTACTGGAAGCCATAGAAACTATCATTTTAGAAAGACAAAAAAATGATGACCCAGGCCAGGATGCTCTGGCTATCCTTTTACAAGCTAAAGACGAAAACGGTCAAAGTTTATCCCTAGCGGAATTAAAGGATCAAGTGCTATTATTACTCTTTGCTGGTCATGAAACTTTAACCTCTGCTATCGCCACTTTCTGCCTACAAATGGCACTGCATCCCGATATTTTTCAGCTTGTCTTGGAGGAAATAACTAATTTTGATCTATCCACTCCTTTAAGCGTCGATACCCTTAAACAGATGACCTATTTAGATCGCGTTTTAAAAGAAGTTTTACGTTTTACTCCACCCGTGGGAGGAGGATTCCGTCGGGTAATAGAAGACTGTCAATTTAACGGTTATCATTTACCGAAAGGATGGGTAGTGCAGTATCAAATCACCAATACCCATAAAGATAATAACATTTATTCCCATCCTGAAACCTTTGATCCCGACCGCTTTTTAGCCGAGGAAAAACCCTACGGATATATCCCCTTTGGTGCGGGATTGCGCGAATGTATCGGCAAGGAATTCGCTCGTTTAGAGATGAAAATTTTAGCCGTCCGTTTAGTACAAAAATACGATTGGCAATTACTCCCCAATCAAGATCTCACCCTCACATCTATCCCCACTCCCCATCCTCGCGACGGTTTACAAGTCACCTTTAAACCCCGTTAACCGTTTAGGATAAAAAAACTTTTAAAAAAGTTTAACGTTTTTCTCTGAGCCGTGAAATTTATTCCACGGCCTTTATTATCGGAAATGCTCAGATTTTGAGCCGTCGGTGGAACTGACAGAGGTTAATCGGCAGCGGGTAAAGCTTTCGATAATTCTCCATTTTGCCGATGATTTGGTCTATCAAATTCGAGAACTAGGTAACGAATTAAACGCGCTAGGGATTTTTGTAGCAAACCTTCAGCAATTTTTTGTCCCATCTGTTGGGTTTCCGGTTTAGCGATTAGTTTAGTCATCACTGGCACCATAGCCATGGCATCGAATCCTTTCGTTTCCTGTAAAATACTAAAGATGTTGCGAAGATGCTCAAAACTCTTAGCATCACCTAATAATTCTGGGGGAGTTTCTTGCACCGCTAAACCCACCTGTTGCCGGAAATTAACCGTGAGATTAAACCAAGTTCGACGGCCGAAATTATCGAGAGTATTTACTAACTCATTAACTAATTTTTCGCGGATAAATATACCCCTGTCTGAAAGGAGAAAATCTAACGCTTGATCGGTGACTTTCTCGAAGTTAAAATCATTAGAATCTTTAGCATTTCGCAGGAGATTTTCTAAACGATTCCAGCGAAAAGTACCGTCTTTAAACAATAAATCCCGCAGGGAATCTCGCAACTCCGTAGAAGGATCGGTGAGCAGACGTTTAGCAATGTAAGGATAGGCTTTACTCAGTACCTTAAAATTAGGATCGATGCCAATCGCTATTCCCTCTAAAGTCACCATCGAGCGAATAATCAGGGCATAATAGGCAGGGACTCGAAAGGGAAACTCATACATCATCGCCGACATTTTATCGGTGATACTTTTAAAGTTTAATTCTGCCACACTCGCCCCTAAAGCATTACCGAAAACTTCCGAAAAAGCGGGAACAATTGGCTCTAAATTGGTAGTTGGTGACAGGAAGTCTAACTTAACGTAATCCTTGGCCAAAGACTCAAAATCCCGGTTGACTAAATGCACCACCGCTTCGATTAAACCGTAGCGTTGATAGGGTTCAATATTGCTCATCATGCCGAAATCAAGATAAGCTAATTTACCGTCGGGAGTCGCTAATAAATTACCCGGATGGGGATCCGCATGGAAAAATCCGTGTTCAAGTAATTGACGCAAAGAACACTGCACCCCCACATTAACTAAGTGGGTGGCATCAATACCCTGGGACTGAATTTCTTTGATATTAGTTAATTTTGTGCCGTCCACCCACTCCATGGTTAAAACCCGTCTCCCGGTATATTTCCAGTAGATTTTGGGGATGTAAATTTCGGCAATATGACCATAAAGTTGAGCGAATTTTTCGGCGTTTTGTCCTTCGTGAAGATAATTAATTTCTTCAAAAATGCGACTGGCTAATTCGTCGGTAATTGCCACTAAATCGGAGCGAAGTCTTTTAATATTACCTTTCACCCAAGTCGCCAAACTACGCATGATATACACATCTAAAGTTATACAGCGAATCAAATCGGGACGCTGTACTTTAACGGCGACTTTCTCTCCGGTTTTTAATTTACCTTTGTAAACTTGTCCTAGGGAAGCGGCCGCTATGGGATTGGGGGATAATTCTGCGTAAATTTCTTCGGGAGAATAACCTAATTCTTCTTCGATAAAACGATAGGCAATTTCATTAGGAAAAGAGGGAATTTGATCCTGGAGAGTGGTTAATTCTTCTAAATATAAAGGCGGTACTAAATCAGGCCGGGTAGAGAGAGCTTGACCGATCTTAATATAGGTTGGTCCCAATTTGGTCAACATTTCCCGCAATTGTACGGCCCGTCTAATTTCATTTTTCGGCGATTTTCCCCGCAGTTTATCCCACCAGATACCGATGACAAAAGATAAAACCGGCAGGGCAATTTCGATTAATCTCCCCACAACTTCTAGAGGTCGCCGACGGTAATAGTCGTTAATAACTTGGGGATTGTAGCGCCAACTCTCGGCTACGTTGTCATCCATGGGGCCAATATCTTCCCGATGCTCTTCGGGAATATGGACGGGCTGCACTTCAACGGTAATCGCTTCTGGGGTTTGCGTCTCTGGGGAGATCATCTGTTCGGACATAGTTCGGTGGCGGGGCAGGGTGATTTGTAAACTATTGTAACAAGTATCGGCTTTCTGCCCGATCTTGTTTCTGTCTCCCCGGTTCTCTGCTCAGGTTCGTCTTCAACTTTACCCGGGGGTTATTCGGTATTTTTGACGATTTCGAGGCTGATACTGCCCTGATTATCCCGAATGTGATTGTCAAAAAATAGCGCGGTAATTTGGCTGGTTTCTAGGACTTTGTTAAATAAACAAGGGACGGCTGACCGATAACTAAATTTACCGCTAAGTAGCTGGTTATAATTAAATTAAAAATGGATTTTAGGTTCGATCCCCCCTGCCCCCCTTGATAAGGGGGGTGCCGAT
>LFEF01016118.1_pt1 | contig 24450 bp, 21 predicted proteins | sample 619371 | NCBI WGS metagenome assembly LFEF01 (sample SAMN03014291, study PRJNA259931) | freshwater metagenome | biome: lake; feature: waterbloom | place: China: Taihu Lake | collected 2006-08 | depth 0 m m
CCAGCCCGCTGGGCTGGTCGAAGGCGCCGGCCATGATCGACATGTAATCCGCGTCGTCGGCCTGCCAGAAAAGTGCCGAACCGCATATTCGGCAGAACCCGCGCCGCGCTGCATCGCTTGCGCGATACCAGCTGACTTGGTCCATGCCGTCCACATCAAGGCGGTCGAGCGAGACATTCGTGGCCGCGTAATAGAGCCCGGTCTGTCGGCGGCATTGCGAACAATGACAGGCAATCACTTCGCGCAGTTGGCCACGCGTCCTGAAGCGCACGGCACCACACAGGCAGTGCCCCGTCTTTTCGTCATTCATCTCAACCTCCGAAACGAGAACCGGGCGAGCCTCACAGAAGCCCGCCCGGTCGTCAAATTCGGAAAGCTGAACTTAAGCTTCAGCCGTTTGCAACAAGCATCCGCTTTTCGTCGCGACCGCTCTTCATCCGCTCGGCGAGCAGGAAGGCAAGTTCCAGCGCCTGGTCGGCATTGAGACGTGGGTCGCAATGGGTGTGGTAACGGTCGGCAAGATCATTGCCGGTGACCGCACGCGCACCACCGGTGCATTCGGTGACGTCCTTACCGGTCATCTCGATATGGATGCCGCCCGGATGCGAGCCTTCCGCACGATGGATCTGGAAGAAGCTTTCGACTTCCGACAGGATCCGCTCGAACGGACGGGTCTTGTAGTTGTTGAGCGTGATCGTGTTGCCATGCATCGGATCGCAGGACCACACGACCTTGCGGCCCTCGCGCTCCACGGCGCGAACGAGACGCGGCAGGTGCTCGGCAACCTTGTCGTGACCGAAGCGGCAGATCAGCGTCAGGCGGCCGGCTTCGTTCTGCGGGTTCAGGATATCGATCAAGTTCAACAGATCATCAGCCTGCAGCGACGGGCCACACTTCAGACCGATCGGGTTCTTGATGCCGCGGCAGTATTCGAGATGGGCGTGATCGGCCTGGCGGGTGCGGTCGCCGATCCAGATCATGTGGCCGGAGGTGGCATACCAGTCACCCGAGGTGGAATCGACGCGCGTCAGCGCCTCTTCATAGCCGAGAAGTAGAGCCTCGTGGCTGGTGAAGAAATCGGTCTCGCGCAGGCTCGGATTGTTTTCCGAGGTGATGCCCACGGCCTTCATGAAGTCCATGGTTTCGGAGATGCGGTCGGCGAGCTTGCGGTAGCGCTCGGCCTGCGGGCTATCTTTGACGAAGCCCAGCATCCACTGGTGCACGTTCTCGAGGTTGGCATAGCCACCCATCGCGAAGGCACGCAGAAGGTTGAGCGTCGCAGCCGACTGGCGATAGGCCATCAGCTGGCGTTCCGGGTTCGGAATGCGGGCTTCCTCGGTGAACTCGATGCCATTGATGATGTCGCCACGATAGCTCGGCAGCTCGACGTCACCGATCTTCTCGATGTCCGACGAACGCGGCTTGGCGAACTGGCCGGCGATACGACCGACCTTGACCACCGGCAGCTGCGCACCGAATGTCAACACGACGGCCATCTGCAGGAAGGCGCGGAAGAAGTCGCGGATATTGTCGGCGCCATGCTCGGCAAAGCTCTCGGCGCAATCGCCACCCTGCAGCAGGAAGGCATTGCCTTCCGCGACCTGGGCCAGCGACTTCTTCAGGCGACGGGCTTCACCGGCAAAGACCAGCGGCGGATAGGTCGAAAGCTGCTGCTCGGCAGCCTTCAATGCGTCGAGGTCCGGATACGCCGGAACCTGCTTGATCGGCTTCTGTCTCCAGCTGCTCGGGGTCCAATTCTGCGCCATGGTCGTCACCTGTTTTACACTACTTGCGGCAACCTCCCGGCCGCATCGGATGGGGGCTTATAAACGGTTAATCACCGCTTGGAAAGCCGTAGTTTAGGGACTTTAGGAGGTGCAACGGACACGGGGGCAAAGACGCTCCGTCAGGCAATCGGCACCTGCGCGACGGACCAGCCGACCACCATGCTTGATATGACCTGCACGTAAACGTAAGATCCGACTTCGCATCCGGAACGGGAGGTTCGGCTTGGCACTGCATGAGATTGAAAAATCGGAGATCCAGTTCGAAACGACGGATCGCTTTCCTCTGCATGGAACGATCCTGCGTGGCAGTGGGTCGGGCCCGATGGCCCTGATATCCTCGGCGGCGGCCGTCCCGCGCGGCTTTTATGCCCGCTTTGCCGAGCACCTCGTCAGCCATCACGGCTTTCGCGCCGCCCTCACCTACGACTATCGCGGCGTGGCCTCGTCTCAGGCGCCCAGGACGTGGAGGCGGCCGATGCTGATGCGCGATTGGGCGCATTTCGACATGCCGGCGGCCTTGCATCGGCTGGAACAGGAAGGGCCCGACCATCCAATTGTCGGCGTCGGCCAGTCTTTTGGCGGACAGGTCCTGGCGCTCGGCGGGCGCTCCGAACGCTTCACCAGGTATCTGATGGTCGCCACCATGACCGGCTACTGGGGAAATACAAAGCCACGCTACCGCGTTTTCAGCCAGATGAACCTGGTCGGTGTGCCACTCGCCGCCCTGCTCGGCAAGGTGCCGGGACAGATCGGGCTCGGCCAGACACTGCCCGGGACCGTCTTTCGCGAATGGGCCCGCTGGGGTCGGCACCCCGAATACTTCTTCGCCGATCCCACCATGGACGCCGCCCGGCGTTTTGCCGAGGTCGAGACGCCGATCCTCGCCATCGGCCTGACGGACGATCCCTGGGGGACGCCCAAGGCCCAGCACGCCCTGTTGAAATACTACAGTCGCGCCCCGACCGAGATCCGCTGGATTTCACCCGACGAAGCGGGAGCCCCGGTCGGCCACCTCGGCTTCTTTCGCTCTGCCTTCAAGGATACGCTCTGGAAACCGGCAATCGAATGGCTCAAGCAGGACTGATCCACCGCACTGCAGCATGGTTACCCACATGATTCACAGGTCGCCAACCACCTGTTTTTAAGCAACTCCTTGCAAAGACATTGCAGCGTGGCAGCATGGACTGCCGACGAACACCGTTGTGCGAGAAGGCGTTCATCGATCCGGTCGCGGCAAGCTTCACGCAAGCCTCGACCTCTAACCCGGAGAGCCGGGGGCGTAGATTTGTGTTCGGGAAGCCTCGGCTTCCTGCGTTGATCATGAGGATCGTGTGATGGCGTATGATTGGACTGGCGTACAAACCCGCAGAAGCCGCAGGCTCCGGATTGCCCTGATATCCCTGATGACCCTCGCCGCACTTTCGGCACCCGTCCTGGGATTTGACCTTCTCTCAAAATTCTGACCGCCGCAGCGGGCCCCCTCTGGGCCCGCCTTCGACAAGCGACCTGCAGCGTGGCTGCGGATCACACCCGCTCGCCGTTCCGGATCCGGTAGCTCGGAGTGTACATGGTCACGAGTTCCTCCGCCGCCGTCGGATGAACGGCCATGGTCCGGTCGAAATCATCCTTGGTGCAGCCGGCCTTCAGGGTGATACCGAGCAGCTGCGCCATTTCCCCCGCGTCGTGACCGAGAATATGCGCGCCAACCACCTTGCGGTCTGCGGCATTGACGATCAGCTTCATGATCATCTTCTCCGAACGCCCCGACAGCGTCGCCTTCATCGGGCGGAACTGTGCCCGATAGACCTCGATCTCCTCGAATTTCTTGGCCGCCGCCTCCTCTGAAAGTCCGACCGTGCCAATTTCCGGCTGAGAAAAGACGGCGGTGGCGATCAGGTCGTGATCCGGAGCGGTCGGATTGTTCTTGTACTCCGTCTCGATGAAGCACATCGCCTCATGGATCGCGACCGGCGTCAGCTGCACGCGGTCCGTCACATCACCGAGAGCGAAGATGCTCGGCACATTGGTGCGAGAATATTCATCGACGATGATGGCGCCTCGCTCATTGGTTTGAACACCGGCGGCTTCCAGACCGAGCCCGGTCGTGTTCGGGTCGCGCCCGAGCGCCAGCATCACCTGCTCGACGACGAGGTGGCCATTGTTCATGGTCTCGACGTCAAGCTTGCCGGCCGCCGACTTGCTGACCTTCTGGATATGGTCATGGCAGAGGATACGGATGCCCTTGGCTTCCATCGCCTCATGCAGGCCACGGCGCATGTCCTGATCGAAACGGCTGAGGATTTCCGACCCGCGATAGATCAGTGTCGTCTCGACACCCAGTCCATGAAAGATATTGGCGAATTCCACCGCGATATAGCCACCGCCGGCGATCAGGATCGACCGGGGCAGGCTCTCCAGATGGAAGGCCTCGTTCGAGGAGATGCAGAGTTCATGGCCCGGCAGGGCGGCGTGCGGATTGGCTGCGCCACCGACGGCCACCACGATCCGCTCCGCAGTCACTTCCTTGCCGCTGGCGACAAGGCGCACACTGTTCGGCCCGGTCAGGACAGCCCGTGTTTCCAAGATCTCGGCGCCGGCATTTTCCAGCCCCTTGCGATAGAGCCCCTCAAGCCGCGCAACTTCCTTATCCTTCGCCGCAATCAGCGACGGCCAGTCGAACCGGCTCTCGCCGACAGTCCAGCCATAGCCGGCAGCGTCCTCGAAATGCTCATGATACTGAGAGGCGTAGACGAAGAGCTTCTTGGGCACACAACCGCGGATGACACAGGTCCCGCCGAAACGATACTCCTCGGCGATCGCCACCTTCTTGCCGAGTGACGCCGCGACCCGGGCGCTGCGGACCCCACCGGACCCGCCACCGATGACGAAGAGGTCATAATCGAACTGGCTCATGGCAAACTCCTGCGCGGTTGGGCTCTCGCTGAAACTGCGCCTGATATAGGAGGCGCAAGGACCAAAAGAAAAGCCCGGTACGATGACCGGGCTCAACAATCCAAAACGGATCGATTTACGGCTTCGGCGCTTCGGCCGGAGCGGCCGGCTGGACCTCGGCGAGCAGGGCGTCATTCGCCTGCTTTTCCAGATCGCGCGCAATGCCGGCAGTCCAGATGTCGGCAGCCTTCAGCAGTTCGCGGGTCGCAATCGGACCGTCCTTCAGCAACTTCTTGCCGGTTTCACTGGTGTAGAATGCGGTGATCTGCTGCAGCTCCTCGGCCGTGAACGCCTTGGCATAGACCACGGCGGCTTCCCGCTCGAGATCGGCGCGGCGGGCCGCAAGCTTCAGGGCTTCTTCTTCGACCTTGGCGGAGATGGTGTCCTGCAGGTTCGGATAGGCCTGGATGAGCTGGGCGGTCAGACGGTCCATGATGTTCGGCAGGATCGCATCGAAGCGGTCGGTTACGCCAAGCGCCGTGATCGCGTCCCGCGCTGCCTGCAGATGTTCTGCCGGCACATCCTGAGCCTTGGCGGAGACCGCACCCAGCATGACGCTACCGGCGATGACGGCGATCGAGGCGAAGCGGCCCATACCCGTAAAGCTGATCATGAAATTCTATGCTCCTGTTAGTTCTTCGGCTCCATCACCCGCGCACCCGCCGGTCCGGCGATGATCGCAAGCGATGCCAAGTTTATGAAAAGGCCGTGTTCCACCACGCCGGGGATTTGATTGAGCCGGCTTGCCAGAGCGTCTGCATCAGGAATGCGGCCAAAAGATGCGTCGAGGATCAGGTGTCCGCCATCCGTCGTATAGAGGCTCTCGTCGGAATAGGTCCTGAGCTTCATGGTGCCGGTGAGGCCCAGTTCGGACGCCAGCCGCTCGATGGCAATGCGCGTTGATGCCTGTCCAAACGGGTTGATCTCGATCGGCAGCGGGAAGGCCCCGAGAGTGTCGACCAACTTGGTCTCGTCGGCAATCACGATCATGCGCTGCGAAGCGGCAGCGACGATCTTCTCGCGCAGCAGAGCGCCACCACCACCCTTGATCAGGCGAAATTGCGGATCGATTTCGTCAGCGCCGTCGATGGTCAGGTCGAGTTCCGGCAGCTCGTCGAGCGACTTCAGGGGAACACCGAGTTCGAGGCAAAGCCGCGCCGTGCGCTCCGAAGTCGGCACACCCTGAACCTTCAGTCCACCTGCGACTTTTTCCGCCAGGAGACGGACGAATTCGTCTGCCGTCGATCCGGTTCCGATCCCAAGACGCATGCCGTCCTCGACATGTTCCAGCGCCGCCGCTGCGGCCTTGATCTTCATTTCGCGGGCGTCCATGCGCCGAAAGCTCCCGTCCGTTTCGTTGCAAGCTGTTTACACGCCTCCTCGGTCGAGTGAAAGCCCCGCGCCGGCATGCAACGTTGCCTTTTCAGAGGATTTCCCATAACCGGACGACACCGCTGATTAGCCCCGGGAGAGCCGTGTTGACCGCCACGACCATCGTCTTCGACCTCGACGGAACTCTTGTCGACACCGCGCCCGACCTCGTTGAAAGCCTGAACCACACGATCGCGGCACGCGATCTGGCACCGGTCGGATACGAGGATCTGACCCATCTCGTCGGCCAGGGTGCGCGCGTGATGATCCAGCGGGCCTTTGCCCTGCGCAACACACCGCTCGCCGACGACGACATCCCTGCCCTGCTCGACCGTTTCATCGACCATTACCAAGCCGGCATGCCCGGCAAGAGCCGTCCCTATCCCGGCCTGATCGAGGCACTCGACCGACTGAAGGTCGCCGGCTACAGGCTTGCGGTCTGCACCAACAAAATGGAGCGGCTCGCTATCCCGCTGATCGACCGGCTGGAGCTTGCCTCCTACTTCGCCACGGTGGCCGGCGGCGACACCTTCGCCTTCCGCAAGCCGGACCCCGCCCATATCCTTGCCACAGTCGAGCGTGCCGGCGGCAAGCCGGACAAGGTCCTGATGATTGGTGACAGCATCAACGACATCCTGGCCGCCCGCAACGGCAACATTCCCTCGATCGCGGTCCCCTTTGGCTATTCGGATGTCCCCGTCGAGACACTCGGCGCCTCCCATATCATCGGCCATTTCGACGAACTGACCGTCGAACTTGTCGAGCGATTGCTGGGTTAAACAAGCTACCAAAACGGAAATGGCGGACCGAAGGCCCGCCATCTCGGATCTTGGAACTCGGCTGAGGAAACTCAGACCCGCGGCGCGCGCGCATCCGTCGTCGCCTTGAAGGCCTTGGCCGTGTGGTCGTCGCGGCCATAGACATCGTCGAAATACTCGACCACACCGTCCTTGTTCGGCCAGGCCGTGAAATAGGACACATACACCGGCAGCTTCTGCGGCACCTGCACGGCACGGTTCTGGCCCGAGGCGATCTGCTTGCCGATGTCTTCAACCGTGGTACCCATCACAGCCGCCGCCATGACACGCGGCTCGGCCAGGCGCACGCAGCCATGGCTCAGCGCCCGCATGTCACGCTTAAAGAAGCTCTTCGACGGCGTGTCATGCATGTAGATCGCGTGCTCGTTCGGGAACATGATCTTCAACTCGCCGAGCGCGTTGTCTCCACCGGGAGGCTGGCGCACATCGACCGCATGCGTGACGTTCCAGTCGACCTGGCTGGAGGCAACCTTGCGGCCACCATAGGAGACTTCATAGCCAAGGCGATCGAGATAGGACGGATCGGCCCTGAGCTTCGGCAGCATCTCGTTGACGATGATCGACTTCGGCACGCCCCAGTAGGGGTTGAATTCGACGGTCTCGATCTGGTCCTGGAAGAAATAGGTCTGGTTGGCCTTCGAGCCCACCACGACGCGCATCGAAAGCTGTTCCTTGCCTTCGTTGTAATAGTAGGCCGTATAGGCGGGCTGGTTGATGAAGACGTAACGCTGGCCGAGATCGGCCGGCAGCCAGCGGATCGCCTCCATGGCGACCTGCAGCTTGGCGATCTTCTCGGCATTGCTGTGACCGGTCATTGCGCGGATGGTTGCCGGACCGACGACGCCATCCGGCTTCAGACCCTTTTCCTGCTGGAAGGCTTCCACAAGGGCGACCAGTTCAGGGGTATACTCGGGCGTTCCGGTGTAGGCGGCAAGCGTTGCGGAATGCTGGGTCAGGATCGCTTCCGATGCGACCTGCTTCAGCGCACCGATGACCTGCGCCACCTCGGGTTTGCTCTGGCCGGGCTTCAGCAGCGTGCCGGGCGTGATCGTGATCGTCTGCGTCTCGGACTGCGCGTCCTCGGCCTTCAGACGCGCAAGCTCATCCCTGAGAGCCACGAATTGCGGGCTCTTCGGATCGCGGTTGCGCAGATAAGCTGCAACATCAGGGCTCATGCGAAGCATGTCGAGCACCGGGGCGATATTCACGCTCTTGCGCTTGAAGTCGTAATATCCGGATATCCGATTGGGATCGATCCGCCCGCGCACCGTGTCCTGCACATAGGTCAGAACCTTGGCCGAAAGGGCGACTTCGAAGGTCATCAGTTCGCGCTGCCGCTTTTCCGGATCGGCGGGATCGGCCGTTTCGGCCGGCATCGGCACGAGGTAGTCATCCGGCGCAAGGCCGACCGTATCCGCCGCAGCAAGCGCCGAGAGCATCGAACGTCCACGCTCGGAAATGCCCTGGTCATCAATCCAGATCAGTGGCTTGTTCGGATTGCCGTAATACCCTTCGACCGTCTTGGCGACCTCGTCGGTGGCGCGCACGCTCACCTCAGAGAGGAAGCGCCGGGCGCCGAGCACCTCAGGCGCAGCCTGCCCCTCGGCAGATCCCGCCACCGGTTCAGACACGGGCAGCTTGATCGCGATCGCGCGCTGCGCTTCAGGCTTGTAGGTATAATAGCGCGGTCCACTGATCTTCGGCAGCGGCTCCGGGTCGCCCATCTCAAGGCCGCCTTGAGCCTGGGATTCCAGCGAAGCAGGCGCTGCCTGCTGGCGGGCTTCGCGTCCCGGGCCGCCCCGGAGAAGATCGAGAAGCGTGGTCGCGGCAGCCTCGCCCGGCAGGGTTCCGGCAGCAGTAGTCGCGGCAAGCAATGCAGTGACTACGAAATTCCTGTTTCTCGTCATTCTCTGTTCCATTTCCCGGTCCGAGCCCAACCCGGACTCGCAGCACGTTTTGTCTTTCGCGGATCACTAGCGGATCGGCATTTCATTGAAAAGTTGGACGACGTCCCACGGATCCGTCTGGCGACGTCACCTTTGCGTGACGACACGACAGACCGCCGTCCCGCCGTCGCGCAAACTAAATGGAAACATTCGTTAAATTTTGATTGACGTTAACAAATCGTGGAATGGCCTGGGCCGGGATCACGTTCAAGCCGCACACAAATAGTCGTGAGACGTGCCGCAAAGGACACAGACGCCCAGCGCACAACGCCAACATAAATACTTGACTAGAAAATTCATCTTATGCTCATTCGCTTGCATCGTGCCCACCCCTCCCTAAATTTAAGGTGAGCTTTCAACCTGAGCCTCGGCGCCGCAAAAGGCAGGACTTTTCATGACCTATCGCACTGAAACCGACACCTTCGGACCGATCAATGTTGCCTCGGATCGCTATTGGGGCGCGCAGGCCGAACGTTCACTCGGCAACTTCAAGATCGGCTGGGAAAAGCAGCCTCTGCCGGTGGTCCGAGCGCTGGGCATTGTCAAGCAGGCGGCTGCCCGCGCCAATATGGCCCTCGGCAAGCTCGACACGCAGCTTGGCGAGGCGATCATTACCGCCGCCCAGGAGGTTATAGACGGCAAGCTCAATGATCATTTTCCGTTGGTCGTCTGGCAGACAGGTTCGGGCACGCAATCGAACATGAACGCCAATGAGGTGATCTCGAACCGGGCCATCGAGATGCTTGGCGGCGAGATGGGTTCGAAAAAGCCTGTGCACCCGAATGACCACGTCAACATGAGCCAGTCGTCCAACGACACCTATCCGACGGCCATGCATATTGCAGCCGCAGAGCATGTGGTCCACCACCTGCTGCCGGCGCTTAGACATCTTCATGCGGCACTCGACGCCAAGGCCAAGGCCTTTGCGCATATCATCAAGATTGGCCGCACCCATACCCAGGATGCCACTCCCCTGACACTGGGCCAGGAATTCTCGGGCTATGCCGCCCAGGTCGCGTCCTCGATCAAGCGGATCGAGATCACCCTGCCCGGCCTCTATGAACTCGCGCAGGGCGGCACGGCTGTCGGCACGGGCCTCAACGCACCGATCGGTTTTGCCGAAAAGGTCGCCGGGGAAATCGCAGAGATCACCGGCCTGCCCTTCGTCACGGCACCCAACAAGTTCGAGGCGCTGGCAGCCCACGACGCCATGGTCTTTGCCCATGGCGCGATCAACGCAGCGGCAGCAGCCCTCTTCAAGATCGCAAACGACATCCGTTTCCTCGGCTCTGGACCACGCGCCGGTCTCGGCGAACTCGCACTGCCGGAAAACGAGCCCGGCTCATCGATCATGCCCGGCAAGGTCAATCCGACCCAGTCCGAAGCCCTGACCCAGGTCTGCGCCCACATCTTCGGCAATCATGCGGCGATCACCTTTGCCGGCAGCCAGGGCCATTTCGAACTCAACGTCTATAATCCGATGATGGCCTACAATTTCCTCCAGTCGGTGCAGCTGCTCGGCGACGCGGCCGTCTCCTTTACCGACAATTGCGTGGTCGGGATCGAGGCGCGCGAGGACAATATCCGCAAGGGGGTCGAGAACTCCCTGATGCTGGTCACAGCACTCAACGGCAAGCTCGGTTATGACGTCTGCGCCAAGATCGCCAAGACCGCGCATAAGAATGGCACCACGCTGCGCGAAGAGGCCGTCGGCGGTGGCTACCTGACGAATGAGGAATTCGACCAGTATGTGCGCCCGGAGCTGATGATCGGCCCGCAGTAAGCGGGCCCCTTCTGGCAGCAAGCAGGAAGTCGACGACGTTACCCCCGCCGATCAGGCCTTGAGCAGCTCCAGCCCGGTACGGTTCATGTCTTTTGCCCTGAACAGTGCCATGTCGGCCTGGTGCAGCAGGTCAGAGATCGGCGTGTCGGCCTGACGTGGGGCAAGACCGAAGGTCACGCGCAGGCTGCCCGGGTCAAGAGCGCCGACCTCGAGTTCGGCCACGTCCTTTCGGATCGCCTCACAGCAGCCTAGCACGACGTGATACGCATCGCCCGTAAACAGGAGGACGAATGTCGTGCCGGACATGCGCGCCGCAATCTGCCGAGGCAGAAAATGCCGGCGCACCACATCACCAACGGCGACCAGGGTCCGATCGGTAATCTGGCGGCTCTGAACGCCCTGAAGCGTGCCTGTCGCCTCCACCTCGAAGACGGCAAGGATCACGTTGACGCTGCCGCCCGTCCCAGTGGGCAGACGCCCCGATTGCAGCCCGTAAACGGCACTGCCGTTGAGGAGACCGGTCAGCGGATCCAGTCCGGGCTGACCGTCTGCCCGCTCTGCAAGCGCGGCGATTTCGCTGACCATCCCGCAGACGGCGCGGGACACCACCGCAATTTCGTCTTCGCCATGTTTGTTGAGTTGCTCTTCGGCAAAGGCTCCGCCGGCACGATAACGGCTGATCACTCGGGCGAGATTGCGCAACGGAAGCGTCAGCCACCACATGGTCGCAAGACAGGCGATGGTTCCGATGAGCGTCGCAACCAGCACCACCAGGCCAACGGACCAGGCATCAGATCCGGTTCCGGTGCCATAATTCAGCACCAGCGCGATCAACGGCACATGGATACAGACAAAGCATATGACGAATATCTTGGTGATGATCGAATGGCGCAAACTTGTTTCTTCGGTCAGATTGAACGCCACGGCGGATCTCCAAATCAGTTGCAAACGAAACTGCAATAGGGGAGATGTTTTTCAGATCGGCACCGATCATGTCAACGCTTGAGCCTTCGGCTTTCGGCGGATTGAAATATTAAGATCAACCGCTTAAACCACCGGCAATTCCAGCTCTTGCCGCGAAAGGCTCCGTGATGGCAGACGATCTGTTTCCTATTGGCGAAGACACGACTCCCTACCGCAAGATCACCTCTGACTATGTGTCGGTGGAGACCTTCAAGGGTCAGGAAATCCTGGCCGTCGAACCGGAGGGCCTGCGCCTGCTGGCCGAGACCGCGCTTTCGGATATCAACCATCTCCTGCGCCCCGGGCACCTGAAACAGCTGGCCTCCATCCTCGAAGACCCCGAAGCAACCGACAATGACCGCTTCGTCGCCTTCGACCTTCTGAAGAACGCCAATATCGCCGCAGGCGGCGTCCTGCCGATGTGTCAGGATACTGGCACTGCGATCGTCATGGGCAAGAAGGGCCGCCGCGTCTGGACCGACGGCCATGACTACGAGGCGCTGGCCGAAGGCGTGCGCGATGCCTATGAGCGCCGCAACCTGCGCTATTCGCAGCTCGCCCCGCTCAAGATGTTCGAGGAAAAGAACACCAAGACCAACCTGCCCGCCCAGATCGACCTCTATGAAGAGGGCGAGGACGCCTACAAGTTTCTCTTCATGGCCAAGGGCGGCGGCTCGGCCAACAAGACCTTCCTCTATCAGGGAACGCCCTCGCTTCTGACCCATGATCGGATGATCGACTTCCTCAAGGAGAAGATCCTGACGCTGGGTACGGCAGCCTGTCCCCCCTACCATCTGGCGATCGTCATCGGCGGGCTTTCCGCCGAGATGACGCTGAAGACCGTCAAGCTCGCTTCGGCACGTTATCTTGATGACCTGCCGACCGAAGGCTCCGAAACCGGTCATGCCTTCCGCGATCTGGAGATGGAGAAGGAAATCCACAAGCTCACCCAGTCGATGGGTGTCGGCGCCCAGTTTGGTGGCAAGTATTTCTGTCATGACGTGCGGGTCATCCGCCTGCCCCGCCACGGCGCCTCGCTGCCGATCGGGCTCGGTGTCAGCTGTTCCGCCGACCGCCAGGCCAAAGGCAAAATCACCAGAGACGGCATCTATATCGAGCAGCTGGAAACCGATCCGTCGAAATACATGCCCGATATCGATGAGACGGCCCTGTCCTCATCCGTGGTCAAGATCGACCTCAACCAGCCAATGAGTGCGATCCTCGCGGAACTCACCAAACACCCCGTCAAGACCCGCCTGTCGCTGACCGGCACCATCATCGTTGCCCGCGACCTTGCCCACTCCAAGATCCGCGATCGCCTCGAAAAGGGCGAAGGCATGCCGGAATACATGAAGAACCATCCGGTCTACTACGCCGGCCCCGCCAAGACCCCGACCGGCTATGCCTCGGGCTCCTTCGGTCCGACCACGGCCGGCCGCATGGACAGTTACGTCGATCAGTTCCAGTCCTTCGGCGGCTCGATGGTGATGCTCGCCAAGGGCAACCGCTCCCGCGCCGTACGCGAAGCCTGCAAGAAGCATGGCGGCTTCTATCTCGGCTCGATCGGCGGCCCGGCAGCACGCCTCGCGCAGGACTGCATCAAGAAGGTCGAGGTGCTGGAATACCCGGAACTCGGCATGGAAGCGGTCTGGAAAATCGAAGTCGAAGACTTCCCGGCCTTCATCGTCACAGACGACAAGGGCAACGACTTTTTCCAGGAATTCAATCTGGGCTGATATTTTTCTGTGAAATTCAGCGTGCCGTTGCGGAAGGAGACTTTCGCAACGGCAATTTATCATATGTTTTACAAGGCCTTACGCAGATGAGCGAATACCGCTCATTTTGCGCCCCTAAGTTCTCGTTGCGCGATTATTAAACATTTTCCAATCATTTGCCGCTAATTATTCTTTGGACCTTTAATGTCCCGAGTGACGACCACTGGAGTTGGCCGAATGAGCACGGCGACACCGCCAAAGACGCAGAGCCCTGACGTCGCGGCACAGATCACCTACGCAATGCGCTCGATGGGGGTGGCCCCGATCCCGCGCAATTACGAGCTGTTCTATGAAGCCTATATCGGATCCAACCCGGCCCTGACACGGGAACTGGCAGCGCTCGGCAGCCGCGCCACCCAGGACGAGCTGGATGCGCTCGGGGAACAGTATTTCGGCAGCCACCAGAGCAGGGCCATCGAAAACGCCCATGCCAAGCTGATTGGCGAGCTCGACGGTCTCCTGCGCCTTCTGCAGCAGGAGCAGACCTCCTTGCAGAGCTACAACAGGCTGCTCGGCGAAACCTATCATCGGATCAATTCCAAGAGCACCAACAGCGCCGACATCCTGCGCAGCGCCATCAACATCCTGACCGAAGCCACGGGCTCGACCATGGCACATGGCGAAGAGACCGTCGTCCAGATGTCCGAACGCTCCAAGGAGATGGACGAGGTTCGCCGCGAGCTGGATGAATACAAGCGCATAGCCAATACGGACTCCTTGACCCGCATTGCCAACCGTCGCGCCTTCGACGAAAAACTCGCCGCCGTCTACACCAGCGGCACCAAGCCGCTTGCCGGACTGGTGCTGGCCGACATCGACAATTTCAAGAAGGTCAACGACGCCTACGGCCACCCTGTCGGCGACAAGATCCTCGCGACGGTTGCGACCGTCATTCGCAACAATGTCCGGAAAGACTGCTTCGTGGCCCGGACCGGTGGCGAGGAATTCGCGATCATCGTCGAGGGCAACACGGCCGAAGAGATCTACCAGATCTGCGAACGCACGCGCACGGCGCTTGAAACGACACCGTTCAAGAACTCCAAGACCGGCGTGAACTACGGCCCGATCACAATCTCGCTCGGCTTCGCCATGGCCGCCGATGCCGAAGATGCCGGTGAACTCTACGCCAAGTCCGATATTGCCCTTTATTGTGCGAAAAATGCCGGCAGAAACCGGACCAAGCCCTATGAAGACGGCATGAAGAAGGACTTCACCAAGAGCTGGCTGATCTACAAACGTTGAATTGGTCCGGGCTCACCACATCGTCTTCGCTGCCCGCGCCGGCCATTCCCGGTCATAGGTTTCCTGGTCGAAACTCTCTTTGGCGGCCTTCAGCATCTCGCCGGGTGTCGGCAGTTCATCCGCCGCGACATGGCGCTCGCTGTTCCACAACTCGGCGCGCATGACAGCCCGGGCACACTGGAAATAGGCCTCTTCGATCGAGATGACGATGACGCTGCGCGGCTGTCGCCCGTCCATCTCGAAGCTCCCAAGCAGGTCCGGCGCGACCGAGACCACGGCACGCCCGTTGATCCGCATCACGCTGTTCGAGCCCGGGATCAGAAACATCAGGGCAACCCGTGGATCACGCACGATATTGGCGAGCGAATCGACCCGGTTGTTGCCGCGCCAATCCGGCAAGGCGAGCGTTCTGTCATTTTCGATCCGCACAACGGCCCCGCGATCGCCACGCGGCGAACAATCCAGCCCCTCTGGCCCGGTCGTCGCCAGCGCCATGAACGGCGATTTTTCGATCATCTGCCGATAGGCCGGCGTCAGCGACGTCGTGACCTTGGCCGTCGACGCCTCGGAGACTTCGCCATAGAGCGCCTTGAGATCCTCTACGGTGGTGATGACAGTCATGCTTTTCGCTCCCGCTTATCCGACCGACACTAAACGCCGGTTCGGGGTAGGCAAGAGCGATGACGCGACTATGACACCCGGCGCTCACCGGACTGTCCCGCCAACTCTGCTCCGGTCAGGAAGGATGCCACCGCAGCGATGACTTCGGGTGCGCTGACAATTCGCCGATGCCCGTGGCCATTGGCCCAGAGATGCCGGACATGGGGCGAGACACCGATATAGCGCTGGGCATGGCCGACATTCACCTCCTTGTCGTCCTCCGCATGAACGACGAGCAGAGGCCGGTCGATCCGGCGGGCAACGCTGACGCCGTCGAGCTCTTCGACCCGCGCGCCGGCAATTTCCACCGCCCGGCTGCGCATAGCACCGACACTGCTTCGCCCGAGACCGACCATCGTGGCAAAGCCGTTGAACACCTCGCCCATGCTGGAGGGCGAGCCGATCAACGCGATCCGACCTGCCTTCAAGGTCTGAAGATCCGAAAACACGCCGCCTGCGGCCATCATCACGGCGGCGCCGCCAAAGGAATGGCCGACCACGCCATCGAAGCGACCGAAATGCCGTTCCGCCGCGACAATGGCTTCTGCAGCGATCTTCAGATCGAGGCGCCGCCCGCTCGAGGCACCATGCCCGGGCAGGTCGAGCACGATCACGTCTGCGCCGGTCTGCCGAAGTCCCCAGGCGAGGTCGGACAGATACTCGGCGCGAGAGCCCCAGCCATGCACGACAAGGATCCGCCGCCTGTCGGCTTCACCTTCAGCCGGCAGATGATGCGCCGCCGCCATGCCGCGCGACAGCGCGAGGCGCACCAATGTCGCCTGCCGCAGCCGATTGCGACCGACCATGAACACCTGCCGTGCTTTGGCCCCCTTGGGGCGACGACCAGGTGTTCGGCAGAAGAGTTCAAACGCAATCCGTCCTGCCACTCCGGGCGAGAGCTTTTCCAGCTGCGCGAAAGCCAGGCGGGTGACCTTGAGCGGAAAGGATGGCATAGTCAGAATCCCCTAGACTGTTCAATGCTGAACAATAAAGTACAAGAATGAACAAAAAGCAAGCCTTCCCCTGGGATCATCCTCGATTTCGCAGCTGGATCTCGGTTGCCCGCGCCTGCCAGCTGATGCAGCAGGCACTCGGTCGCGCGCTGGCACCGCTCGACATCAAGCCGCCGCATCTCGATATCCTCGTCAATCTCTATCGTTTCGAAGGGATTTCCCAGCAGGAACTGGCCCGCAAGCTGCTGGTCGGCCGCTCCAATATGAGCATGTTGCTGCCGCAGATGGAAAAACGCGGACTTCTGGAGCGCCGGCCGGATCAGCGCGACAAGCGCGTATTGCGGCTTTTCCTCACTGCCGAGGGTCGGGATCTCAGTGAGAGAGCGATGCAGATTCAGACAGATCTCATCGAGCGGACACTCTCGGCGACGCCGATCGACGAATGCCAGCGCCTCGCCGAAAACATGGATCTGCTGATACAGCGCATGCTTTCGGCAGACGGTATGGTTGACCCTGAACTCAGCGAGGATCGCGACTGAGGCGCTTTTCGGCGAGTTCCGCCTCATAGGCCGCAAACTTCTCGTCACCGTTTTCGCCGAGTTCGCGCAAGTAGTTCCAGGTGAAGATACCGGTATCGTGTCCGTCGTCGAAGGCGATCCGCACAGCGTAATTGCCTGTCGGTACCATCTGCCGGATCGTGACATGCCTCTTTCCCGGCACCGTGACCTTCTGGCCCGGCCCATGCCCCTGGACCTCTGCCGATGGCGACAGCACCCTGAGCATTTCGGCCGGAAGCGCGGCAACGACACCGTCGTTGAAGCTGACGGTCAAGAGCCGTCGGTCCTTCGACACCTTGAGTTCGGTCGGCCAGATCTCGCTCATGTTATCCTCGGATGGGCTTTGTTTTCAGATGCTGCAGACCTAGGACCAAGTGCTGAGCTTTGCAATCCGTCTTGATGAAGTCGTCGCCTGTCAGCTTGACGCTTCAAGGGCTTGGCCCCACATTGGACGAAACGGACAGGAGAGATCTGTTGGACCAGACCCCCGCCGATTGGCGCCATGCAGAACCGCTCGTTGAACGAGCAAACCCGATGATCGACCCCTTCGGACGGGCCGTGACCTATCTGCGTGTCTCCGTGACCGACCGTTGCGACTTCCGCTGCACCTATTGCATGGCGGAGAACATGACCTTCCTGCCGAAGAAGGATCTCCTGACGCTGGAGGAGCTCGACCGGCTCTGTTCCGCCTTCATTGCCAAGGGCGTTCGCAAGTTGCGTCTGACGGGCGGCGAGCCGCTGGTCCGCAAGAACATCATGCACCTGGTGCGCGGCCTGTCTCGCCATATCGGCCAGGGTCTGGATGAGTTGACGCTGACCACCAACGGGTCTCAGCTCGCCCGCCATGCCCAGGAACTTGCCGATTGCGGCGTCAGACGCATCAACGTCTCCCTCGATACGCTAGACCCGGACAAGTTCAAGGCGATCACCCGCTGGGGCGACTTCGATACGGTGATGGATGGCATTCGCGCAGCCCAGGCGGCCGGCATCCGCATCAAGCTCAATGCTGTGGCGCTGAAGGATTTCAACGAGCACGAGATCCCGGACCTCCTGCGCTTTGCCCATGGCGAGGGCATGGACCTGACCCTGATAGAGACCATGCCGATGGGCGAGACGGGCGAGGACCGGACGGATCAGTATCTCCCGCTCTCGAAAGTCCGCGGGGCACTGGAAGAGCAGTTCACGCTCGACGACATCCCCTACCGGACCGGCGGACCGGCACGCTATGTCGAGATACGCGAGACCGGCGGCCGCCTCGGCTTCATCACGCCCCTCACCCATAACTTCTGTGAAAGCTGCAATCGTGTGCGCCTGACCTGCACGGGCACGCTCTACATGTGCCTTGGCCAGGATGATGCGGCCGACCTGCGCACCGCTCTTCGGGCATCTGACGACGACGCCTATCTGTCGGCGGCCATCGACGAGGCGATTTCACGCAAGCCCAAGGGCCACGATTTCATCATCGACCGCGCCCATCGCAAGCCGGCTGTCGCACGGCACATGAGCGTCACCGGCGGCTGAACGCCGCCGGCATTCTTCTCAGTCCTCAGTCCTCAGGCCGAACGACGATAGACCTGCGAAACTGCGCGCTGGCTGTCGGTGCGGAAGCGCGAGATCTTGTGCATCAGATTGTCGACGCGCTGACGCAGCCCCTGGATCTCGGCATTGTTTTCCTCGACCATAGCGGCGTTCTGCTGGGTGATCAGCTCGACATCGCGCACGGCGGACGTGACTTCGCTGATGCCCGTCGACTGTTCGCGGGTGGCGGCCGAAATGCCCTCGACCAGCGACTGCACTTCTTCGACCTGATCGATGATCGCCTGCAGCGCGACACCGGTGTTCTCGACGAGCTCGACACCAGACCGGACCTGACCGCCGCTGACGGAGATCAGCGTCTTGATCTCCTTGGCCGCATTGGCACAGCGCTGCGCCAGATCACGAACTTCCTGGGCAACGACCGCAAAGCCACGACCGGCTTCCCCGGCACGCGCAGCCTCGACGCCGGCATTGAGCGCCAGCAGATTGGTCTGGAAGGCGATTTCGTCGATCACACCGATGATGGTCGAAATCTTTTCCGAGGACCGGCTGATCTCGGCCATGGCCTCGACCGCCTTCTTGACCACCACGCCCGACTGGCGGGCATGATCGCGGGTAGACTGAACGGACTGGGCAGTGCGCCCTGCCCCGTCTGCCGTCGAGCGCACGACATCGCTCAAGTGCGAGAGCGCACGAACGCTCTCTTCAAGCGCTGCCGCCTGCTGCTCGGTGCGGCGTGCCAGATCATCGGCAGAAACGGCAAGATTTTCCGTGCCGGCATTGATGTCGACGCTTGCCGCACGCACCTCTTCAAGTGTCGCCCTCAGCGCTTCCACAGCCTGGTTGTAGGTCGAGGCCATGGCAACAAAGTCGGCCGGCAGGTCGTCGCGCATGGAGACGTCGAGCTGACCGTTGGCGAGCGCTTCGAGCACCGACGACAGGGCTTCCAGCGCCGAGCGCTGATCGGCCTCGACGCGGGCGCGCTCCTCGGCACGCTGTGCGCTTTCCCGCTCGGATCGCGCACGCGCGGCTTCCGCTTCCTCTTCGAGACGCCGGTTTTCGAGCGCCGCATCACGGAAGACGGTGACGGAGCGCACCATGTCACCGATTTCGTCGCCGCGATTGCGGCCTTCGATCGGGACGGAAAGATCGCCATTCGCAAGTCGAGCCATGACGCTGGTGATCCGCTTCAGCGGCGCACGCAGGGTTTCGACCAGCATCAGACCGCCGATGATCGCAAGCAGCGTCCCGACAACCATGGTGATGACTGAGATCGTCGCCGACCGCTCGCTGTCTTCACGGCCAATCTCCTGGGCCTGGGCGACGAAATTGCGCAAAGAGCCCATCCCCGCCGAAACGGCAGCACTGGCGGCCAGACGCTTTTCCTCCCAGTCACGTCCGGCATCGAGTCGGGCCTGGGACATGTCGGCAAGTGCGGCAAGCTGCGGCGCAATCTTCTGCGGGAAGTCCCGCAGCGCGCTATTCTTGGCGCCAAGCTCGGAAATGCGCGCTGCGATGGTCTGCAGGGCTTCGATCTCTTTGACGACAACCCCGCGGCTTTCGTCACTCAGCGCCCCGAGCATCTGCTGCACGCGCAATTCCATGGTCGCAACATTGAGCGCCGCCGTATCGACGAGTGCCATCAGTTCCTTCTGTTCGGCGACCAGCTTGTCCAGATTGACGAAGCGGTCGGCGGCAATATCGCTGTTCTTGGCCGCCTGCAGCGTGATCTTCTGCTCGATCTCGACCAGTTCGGCGAGCACACGTCCGAGTTCCTGAGCCTTGGCGTCGTCCGGCGACGACTGCCCGAGGATCGATTCGATCTTGCCGATGGCGGCGGCAACTTCGCCGACCAGCACCTTGCCCTTCTCGGAGGCAATCTCGTTGGCCTTGGCCAGATCCTTCTGCATCGGTCCGAGATAGAGCTTGGCCTCGGCCAACTGCTCTTCCGGCGTGAAGGCCATCTGCACACCGACTCGCAACTTGCCGAGACGATCGAGAAGCGACTTGAACGCTGAAGCATCGAACAGCAGTTCCTTGGCAAAGCGCTCCTTGCCCGAGAGATCTTCACGGACGAAATCGACCTGCTTGACGATCTGCTGGCTCTCAGCCTGCAGTGCGGCAACCGCAGCATTGAGGCCGGCATCCAGCTCGTCACGCTTCATCTTGTTGTCCCACAGTGCCGAGGTCTGCGTCCGCATCTGCGAGGGAAGCTGCGTCAGGGCGGAGAGATCCGCGGACTGCGCCTGCTTCGCAAGGACACCATTCAGAACATCGAGCCCCTTCTCCTGGCCGTCTATGGCGGAGAGCAGCGCCTGCCTGCTGTCTTCGGTTGGATCAAGGCTGAACTCCTGCAGCCCCTGCTGCAGGGTCTCCAGGTCGCTGATATTGCCAATGGTCGCGCGCGTGACGGTCATATGACCGTTCAAGGTCGTGGCAGTCCAATAACCCAGCAGGCCAACGCCCGCCATCAAAAGAACAAGAGGAACAACGAACAGCAATACCTTGGTGACGATCCTGCGACTTTGCAGAAGGCGATCGATAAAACTCATAGGGACCCTCAAAGAGGTCGAAAGCCTGCGAGATCATCGCGCAGGGTCGAGGAGGCGGCGCGACCTCATGTGCGCCAGACGCGAGATTGGTCTGTTCAGTTTGAACAATGGTTAATCGCGATCAGTCTTTTTCGCATTGCAGTATCGATTGGTGCAGGCAATATCGCAATTCCGGTTTCTCGCTGCAGCCGCTTGGTTTAGAACCTGCGGGTACGCACGGGAATCGAGCATGGCATTATCCGAGAACACCCGAGGCGCCCTCCTGATGGCGATCTCGATGGCTGGCTTCACTTTCAACGACGCTCTGACGAAATCTGTGACATCGGAACTGACCGTGGCACAGATCATGTTCGTGCGCGGTGCCTTTACCGCAGCCCTCGTCTATGTGGTGGCGCGGCGCATGGGTGCTCTCGACCATATCAAGAATATCCTGCAACCGCTCATATTGCTGCGCATAGCCTTCGAAACGGTCGCAGCCGTGGCCTTTCTGGCAGCCCTCGGCCAGGTCCCGCTTGCCAATGCCTCGGCGATCCTGCAGTCGCTACCGCTTGCGGTCACGCTGGGCGCCGCGATCTTTTACAAGGAGCCGGTCGGCTGGCGCCGCTGGACGGCCATTGGCCTCGGCTTCATCGGCGTGCTCGTCATCATCCAGCCTGGCCCTGAGGGTTTCACGCTGGCCTCTCTCTATATCGTCTTCTGCGTGATCACGGCAGCCGGGCGCGATCTCGTCACGCGCCGGATCGATCCCAGTATCTCGTCGCTGACGGTCACCTTCTTTACGGCAGCATCGATTTCATTTGCAGGCCTGCTGTTGATCCCTGCCTTCGGCGGCTGGCAACCGATGTCCGGCAGCGCACTCGGTCGGCTCGCCTTTGCTTCGATCTTCCTGTTCGCTGGCTACCAGGCCATCATCATGGCGATGCGCACCGGCGAAATCTCCTTCATCGCCCCGTTCCGCTATACCAGCCTTCTCTGGGCGGTTCTGCTCGGCATGATCTTCTTCAACGAAACACCCGACATCTGGATGATCCTTGGCTCGGCCATTGTCATCGGCTCGGGCCTTTACACATTCTACCGTGAAAGCAAACGCAAGGCGGCGCTTGCCCGCCGCGCGGACCCCGCCTCTCCCGGCTAATCGCCTTTGGCGCAAGGACATTTGAGCGTGCAGCAGCAGCCTCGTTTCCTGGACAGAACCACCGCACCGCATATCGTCAGTCTCGTGGCGATCGCCGGTCTGTCGGCGCTGACCATGAACATCTTCCTGCCCGCGCTGCCCGAGATGGCCTCAAGTCTCAATGTCGATTACGACAGGGTCCAGGTTCTCGTTTCCGGCTACATCGCCATGACGGCCCTGGTCCAGCTGTTGATCGGCCCCCTTTCTGACCGCTACGGACGGCGGCCGGTGATGATCGGTGCCTTGCTCATCCTGATCGGCTCGTCGCTCGTCTGCACGGTGGCAAGCTCCATCGAAATCCTGACCATCGCACGAATGATCCAGACGGCGGTCGTGGCCGGTCTGGTCCTCTCCCGCGCCATCATCCGTGACATGGTTCCCATCGACGAAGCCGCCTCGATGATCGGCTATGTCACCATGGGCATGACGCTGATCCCGATGATCGGCCCGACGCTCGGTGGCGTGCTGAGCGACCATTTCGGCTGGCGCTCGAACTTTGCCGCCATCCTGATTGCAGCCGTCATCGTTCTGATTCTCGTCTACAAGGACCTCGGCGAAACCAACCGGCAGAAGAGCGATAGCTTTTCCGAGCAGTTTCGCGCCTGGCCACGCCTGCTCGCCTCACCCCGTTTCTGGGGCTACACCATCGCCGGCACCTTCACTTCGGGCGCATTCTTCGCCTTTCTCGGGGGCGCGCCCTTCGTCGGCGGCACGCTGATGGGACTGACACCGAGCATGCTCGGTCTGCAGTTCATTTTCATCGCCGTCGGCTATATCGCCGGCAACTACATCTCGGGCCGCTTTGCGCGGCGGGCCGGCATCGACATGATGATGCTCGTTGGCGGGATCGTCGCCCTCCTCGGCGCGGGCATCCCCATCCTGCTCTTCCTGCAGGGCCATGTTTCGTCGCTCGCCTTCTTCGCCCCGCAGATCGTGGTCGGTTTCGGCAACGGTCTGTCTTTGCCCAGCACCAATGCCGGCATCGTCAGCGTCCGTCCGGAGCTGGCAGGCTCAGCCTCGGGCCTCGGCGGCGCGATTTCCATGGGCGGCGGCGCCTTTGTCTCCTGGCTCGCAACCCGGATCCTTTCAATCGAAACCGGCGCCATGCCGCTGCTGCTCGTGATGTTCGCCTGCTGCGTGCTGGCACTTGTGGCGATCGCCTTCCTTCGGCTGACGCCGGGGGAGGAACGGTGAGCGCATGACTGAGGCGATCCGTCCACCCGCACTCATCCTTGCCGGTGGTAGCTCACGCAGAATGGGCACCGACAAGGCCGAACTGAGGCTCGCAGGGACGCCGCTTGCCCTTCGCATTGCGCAACGCCTGAGACACCAGGCATCGAATATCTATCTGAATGCCCCAATCGGACACCCGCTTGGCGAATTGCTCCCCCTGGTCCCCGATATGCGACCGGACCGACCCGGTCCGCTGGCCGGCATTCTGGCAGGCTTGAAGCTATTTGCCGAACAACCGAACGCGCCGACCTACATTGTGACCACACCCTGCGATACGCCGTTTCTGCCCAACGATCTGGTGACGCGCCTCTGCGAAAGGGCAGCCGGCGGAACCATCGTGCTGGCAGCCTCGAATGGGCGCACCCATCCGATCACCGCGCTCTGGCCCATCGCCCTTGCGGATGACCTGGAGGATTGGCTCGACCACCCGGATCACCGACGCGTCTTTGACTTCGTCGCCCGCCATCCCTCAAGGACGGTCGAATTTCCGACCTTTGCAGGTCCCTCCGGACCGGTCGACCCCTTTTTCAACATCAACACGCCGCAGGATGTCGCCATCGCAGAAGACATCCTCAGACAGGGTGAAGCATGACGGACAGCCCTCGCATCTTCGGCATCGCCGGCTGGAAGAATTCCGGCAAGACGGGCCTTGCGGTCCGGCTCGTCGAGGAATTCACCAGGCGTGGCTATAAGATATCGACGATCAAGCATGCCCACCACGACTTCGACATCGACAAGGTGGGGGCAGACAGCTATCGCCACCGGGAAGCGGGCGCGCACGAAGTCGTTATCGTCTCGGGTACGCGCTATGCCATCATGCATGAATTGCGCGGTGCGCCAGAACCGAGTTTCGAGGAGATCCTCGCCCGCATCGGCCCCTGCGACCTCGTCTTGATCGAGGGGTACAAGCGCGAGCCTGTGCCGAAGATCGAGGCGCGCAGGGAAGCTGCCGCCAAGCGCGAACCGCTGGCGCCATCAGACCCGCATATTCGCGCGATCGCAGCCGACCACAGCGTGTCGGACACCGACCTCCCGGTCTTTGATCTCGACGACACAAGGGCGATCGCCGATTTCATTGCCGCCGTGACCGGCCTCCCGCCGAAAACCTGACCGCTCCGACAGACCAGGAAGGCCGCCGGATCACTCCG
>LFEF01031378.1_pt1 | contig 24392 bp, 18 predicted proteins | sample 619371 | NCBI WGS metagenome assembly LFEF01 (sample SAMN03014291, study PRJNA259931) | freshwater metagenome | biome: lake; feature: waterbloom | place: China: Taihu Lake | collected 2006-08 | depth 0 m m
ATCTAAAGAATAAAGACCATTTAAATTATTCTTTCTTATAATTAATCTTTGGTTTTTAAACTCAATAAAATCATACATAAACGGAATTATCACATTTTTTAAACTGTCGGTAATTCCGAACTTATTTTCTCTTCTTTCAATAAATCGATTTTCTTCAATCTTTGTTTTTGAATCTTGACAATAGATAAATGTAGTTAAGAGCAAGAATAATATGGTTGAAATAGTTTTTATCGTTGGCATTATATTAAAAAGTTTTAACTATACAGTAACCTTATCTTTCTTTACTATTTTCTTAACAACATTCACCAGAAAAACACAAACTAACCCCACGATTAAGCCCAGTAAAAATTCAAGCAACATACTTGGCATGAACTCGACTGCGTGATGTAAAGCAGGAAATTGATGTGAAAATATTCCGCCGGAAACCAGTAATAAAGCAAGTGTTCCCACTACCGCTAAGATTTGAATCACGCGTGGTAAAGCTTTTACCAAAAGTGTTCCCAATTTTTGGAGAAAGTTATTTTTTCCGGCACTTAGCTGAATCAGTTTATATCCGGCTTCATCCATACGAACAATCAAGGCTACGATACCATAAACCCCTACGGTTGCAATAAAGGCCACAACACTTACGACCATGACTTGCATCCAAAAATCTTGGTCAACAACAGTTCCCATCGCGATGATGATGATTTCTACTGAAAGGATGAAATCGGTTACGATGGCAGATTTAATTTTACCTTTTTCCAGGGCTAATATTTCTGTTTCTGACAGTTCTTTGAATACTTCTATTTTTTCCGCTTTTGGGTGTGGAAAAAAATATTCGTATATTTTTTCTGCCCCTTCATAGGCCAAATAGAGTCCGCCTAACATTAAAATCACCGTAAGCAACCAGGGCACAAAATAGGTCAATAAAAAAGCTATGGGTAAAATAATTACTTTATTGAGAGCGGAACCTTTAGTAATTGCCCACAACACGGGTAATTCACGTGAGGATACAAAGCCTGACGCTTTTTCGGCATTTACTGCTAAATCATCCCCTAAAATTCCGGCTGTTTTTTTAGTCGCCATTTTACTCATGGTTGCCACATCATCCATAAGAGCAGCAATATCATCTAATAATGCAAAAAATCCTGAAGCCATTTTTTTAAATTTGAGTGTAAAAGTACAATAGTTTTATTTATGTGTCAATTCACCAATTTGCCAATTTGCCAATTTGAGGTTAGCGTATAAAAAGATCCCCTTCCGCAAACCACTCGCCAGAAGGGGATCAACCACTAAAACTAATTTTCCAATTTTATTATTTATTTTTCTTCTATTTTTTTTATTCTCTCCAGCAGAACTTGGTATTGCTCTTGAAGATGTTGTTTTAATAGTTCTATTTCTTCTTTTTGTTGCTCAATAACCATTTGTTGTTCTTGAGTAGCTTTGATTAAAACCGGAATCAAATCGCTGTAGTAAACCCCTAAAATGGGAGAAGCTACTTTTTTTCGATTACCTTGTTCATCCTCTTCCCAATCCCAATCGCGAACGACTTCGGGGACTACTTGTTGTAATTCTTGAGCAATTAAACCTAATTTTATTCCGCTTCCATCATCTTTTTTCCATTCAAAACTTACCGGACGAAGTTGCATTAATGTAGTTAAGCCATAATTCAAATTTTCTATATTTTTCTTTTCTCTTGCATCGCTGGTATTAATTGTACCGTTGGAAGCGAAAACGGTATTCCATCGGTTTGCGGCTTGACCCAGGTTTTGTGTGGCGTCATTCATGGGTATAAAACGAACTCCTTGGTATTGGTATAAATCATTAACCGTAACCAAATCATCGCCACTGTTCCCTACAGTTAAATTTGCTCCAATATTATAAATTCTCCAATCTGTATTGGCTGCCGTATTCCTAAAAAAATCAAGTGCTACATTAGAAGTTGCTCCCGTGCCGGAGGTATTTCCAATACGAACAGCTGTCAATCCAGCCGGTCCGGATACATGGAGTTTTTGGGCCGGGTTGTTGGTTCCGACACCTAAGTTGCCCGTTGATTCTAGAGTTAACAATGTTCCAGTTGTAAGATTTCCAAATCCCGGACTGGCACTAATTTTAAAATTATCGTCTGAGGCATCTACACCAAAATTAAATGTCCTAATGGGTGTAGATAGAAAAACCATAGCATCACCTGTACCTTGTTGAACTATAGACATTTGGGCATTTGTTGTGGAGTTATTGTTTTCCACAATAGTTAATTTTTGGGTTGGAAATTGTGTTCCTATGCCTAAATTTCCTGTGTTGGATAATCGAACATGCTCAGTGTTATTAGTTTTCAAAACTAGTGCTTGATTATCATTTGTTCCTAGATAATTCGTACCGGCAACAGTTCCTGAATTTCCATTTATTCTCCATATATCATTTGCCGTTGGAACCGGAGTTGGTGACACCACCCCACCTCCGCCTTGCGGATCTAATACATTTAACATCCTATGTCCATGTGCACCATAACCTCCGCCTAAACTTGATGGTGTAGCAGCATTATTGTTAACAGTACCATGTGTTGATGTCCAATTGATAGAAATAGTATTTTCAGTATCCGGAATTAATGTTATAGGATAATTAAAATGAATATCATATAAACTACCAAAAGCAAAAAATGGTGCAATTGGATTAGTGATTTGTGTTGTAATTGTTTGAAATCTTTTTACTAAACTACCATTTAACATCAAATCAAAACTTACACATATTCCAGCATTAGAAGTAAATCCTGAAGCTGAAAAATCAACAAAAACAACACTTGATTTAGAAGTGAAAGTAATCTCCATTTGCGGCATTAATCCAACATTTGGAAAAGGTGAAATAATGTTTGTATTCCCAACAGCGGTGTAATGTTTGTTTTTTTCGTCAATGTCAAACTTATTCCATTTTGTACCTGTCCAATAATAAAATCCCGGCACTACATTGTTTGGAGCTGTACCTGCTGAAGCTGTGTTATAGACTAAAGTGCTTTCTACGATTGCTCCACCATTTGGATTTATAACCGGTGCAGCAATCATTGTTGAAGTTAATGCTACTCTAGGAATTAAAATCCCTCTATTATTAGCATTTAAGTCTAACATTCCGCTAGGATTAACCGTATTTAATCCTAAATTACCCGAATTTGTTAACGTCATACGCGTTGCATTTCCTCCGGTTCTGAATTGCAGTCCATTTAAAGTACTTGCGTTATTAAAGATTAATCCAGAACCAATAGAATTTGTATCTGTTCCAAACAGTATCCCATTTTCCGCTGTTGATGGACTTAAAAAATGTTGAAAGACATTTCCGTTACTTTCTACTACTACTCCTGCATTGGTATTTGATGTGGCACCACTAATTCCATTGGCAACATGGAGTCTTCTTGTCGGAGCTCCCGTTCCGATTCCAAGGTTACCGGTATTTGTCAAGGTCATTCGTGTAAAATTACCTCCCGCTCTAAATTGAAAACCATCAGGGTTACTAACATTATTGTAAATTATTCCAGACCCAAGAGAATTAGTATCAGTACCAAACAATAAGCCGTTTTCAGCAGTAGAAGGCGTTAAAAAATGCTGATAGACATTTGCATTGCTTTCCAATAAAATACCTGTACTTCCACTTGAAACTGCTCCACTAACTCCATTGGAAACATGCAATCTTCTTGTCGGAGTGGTCGTTCCAAATCCATTGTTTCCAAATGTATATTTATTATCTAAAATATTGGTTGAGGCCTCTGATGTGCCTACTTTTAAAAAATCTCTGTCTTGTTCATTGCCAACTGGTTTCCACGTAAGTGATATGTTATCCCAATAGTAAAAGCCTGGTATATTACTTCCGTTTGTAGTTGTCAAATAGACCATCATTCCTTGTTGAGCTGCAGTAGGATTAGTGGCCGGAAAAGCATCTATTTTCGGAATCAAAATTCCTTCTGTATTGGAGGGATTGGCTTGGTTTTCTGAACGTATTTCCAGGGATGCATTGGGTGTGGTGGTGTTAATGCCAACTTGTGCCTTGGTTATCGTTACGAAAAGAGAAATAATTATTACAAAGTTCGTTTTCATTAGTTTTAGTGTTTTGGAGAATGAAATAATTCTATTTTACTTTTTTCATTGCTTACAAACTTTAAATGAAAATTTTTGATTACCTATCGTTGAAACGCTTAAAATATAAACTCCAGCTGGTAATCCACTTAGCTGAATTTGATTGTTTTCGAAATTGGGAATTCTGACTTTTTTACCGAGCGAATCAAATAGCTCTAAAGAATGAATGGTCAAAGAATCTTCTAAATCAATATTCAAAACTTCTGAGAATGGATTAGGATACACCACACTTTTCTTCATTAGAAAAGTATCGCTACTCAAAGCAGTTACTGTAAATTCTCTTTTTGCTGCTAAGCTCCATTTTCCTTCTTCATTTTTTACTCTCACATAGAGAAAATGTGTTCCTTCACTTAAATTTTGATAAGATAAATCAACCGATGTATCAACCAAGATTCCCGAAGTAATCGGAATATTGGTTGCGTTTTCAAATCCTGGGTCTTCATCAATAAAAAACTCTGCTGCTACTATTGGTGACGGATTATTGAAATTCGTAGCCACATAGAATGGTTTTCTTATTGGCACACTCCATCGGTTTTGATTGTCTTTAAAGCGTACATATAAATAATGTATTCCTTCAGGTAAATTCGTAGTTGGAATCGCTAAACTATCAATATCAATGGTAGTTGCATTTGTGATTAAAATGCTTGATGCTAAACCAAACCCAGGGTCTGTATTGATGAAATATTCTGCTTCGGTGATGGGTAGTATTAGTTGTTGAATTGGATTGGCATAAAAAGGTCTTCTAACCGGAACACTCCATCGGTTTTGGTTGTCTTTGAAGCGAACATATAAAAAGTGTATGCCTTCTGATAAGTTTGCAAACGAAATAGTAATCGTATTCAAATCAACTGTTGTGGAGGAATTTACTGTTATACTCATTGCATTTCCAAAACCGGGATCTGCATCAAAGAAATATTCTCCTGAAATAATGAGTTGTAAAGCTTGAGCTTTAACCGATGTGTGTAACGTCAAAACAAACATTAAACACATCGTCAGAAGTTTAAAACTCTTCAGTATAGGTAGTAGCGGATATTTTTTCATGACCATTTAAAATAGATTAATTGGATTTTGCTCTTATTTGAACTTGTAAAGTCCCTGAACTTTCCACACTTGGATTCATGATTTGCAGGTGTTCAACATACGGCATGTTAAATGAATATCCTCTTTTGTTGAATGGAAAGTTCAATCCGTATATTCCGATTTGATTGCCGTCTGTCCCTAAAAAAGAGGTATTGTTTGGCAAATGATAGTCGTCATTCACACTATACGTACTCAAGAGGGTTGGAACAGATAAAAAAGCAGAATTGGCGTTGTTGAAATTGGTAGAACCAACTAATGTTGCAAGTGTTGTTCCGGCATAGTTGAATGTTAAATTATTTAAAAAAGTTACATTTGAGGTTTGTGTAATAAATGCTCCTAAATTTGCTTGATTTGCTAAGAAAATATTATTTGTAACCACATTTTCGCTGTTGCTAAAAAGGGTGTGTGTAGCTTGATTAGAGGTTACCAATACAATATTGTTGGATACCACGCAATCATTCGCTAAGCTTGAAAATCCTGCATTACTTCCAAAAATAAAATTATTGGTAATACTCCAATTATTAGAAGTAACTGAAGAAGCGATTAAACCATTAATTACATTTCCTTGTATAATCCAATTTTCACAATCTTGATTGCCTCCAAGATTAATATTACCAACAATTTTATTGTTTTTTATCGTGATATTATCCGGTCCGGTAAACCCAATCCCTATTCCATTGATTTCAAACCCTTGAATAGAACTACCACTAGAAATGGTAACCGGAGGATTAGAAGTTCCGTGAAAGGATAAAAAGCCAATTTTAGCCGATAGACCATTGGTAACTTCTGGTGTATGACCAATACTTCTGAAATGTAATCTTTTAGCAACAGTTACACTACCATAAGATGTTTGTGAAGGTGTCACATAAATCGTATCTCCGGGTTGAGCCGCTTCCATCGCTTCATTGATGGTTGTAAAATCAGCTGATGCGTTGACATTATTGTCAACCGTAATAACAAGATTTTGAGCTCTTGACACAACTACTGTTAGATTCATTACGACAAGTAAATAAATTATTTTTTTCATGGTTATAGGTTTTAAATTTCAATATCGAGTGAGGTAATTTTACACTACGAAAGTAGAACCTGTAGACCTAAAAAAAATCAACCTTTTGGTTGATTTTGAATGGTTTGCCGAAATTTAGCTTATTGTAATGGGATGGTGTAAACCAATTGTGTTCCCACGCCAATTGTGGAAGTAATGGTATATTTTCCTCCGATACTTTGAATCCTTTTTTTATAGTTTCGAAGTCCGTTTCCGGAATAACTTTGCGAGGTATCAAACCCTTTTCCGTTATCTGAAACAGTTATTATCAAGTTGTCATCTTTCATTTCGAAGGATAAGGTTATTTTCTTCGCATTCGCATGTTTAATCGCATTGTTTACGGTTTCTTTAACTAATAAAAATGTGTGACGGTTTCGCATCCATCCAAAACTTAACTCAGGAATAACCTCCGGAACGGAACCCATGAACTCAATTTTGGCATTTTCAACCATTTCACTCACTTGTGAACGAATAAAAAAGATGAGTTCTTCTAAGGTTTGATTGGTTTCATTTAACGCCCAAATAATTTCACTCATTTTAGAAATCGTATCATCACTAATTTCTGCTACTTTATCTAATCTTTCTTCTTTGATGGTTTCATCTAATTTGATGGCATTTACGATATATCGAATTCTACTCAAACCGGTTCCCACATCATCGTGCATATCTTGTGCAATACGAAGCCGTTCATCCGCAACGGCTTTTTCTTGTTCTAATAACAGAATGGCTTTTTTGGCTTTGTAATTTTTATACAATGAAAAAGCAATTCCTCCCGCCCCAATAATTCCTAATCCCAGAGCAATAGAAATCCATAATCGCTTTTTATTTTGGAATTCTAAATTTTGAATTTGTAAATTTTTCTTTTCCGTTTCATATTTGGTAGTTGCTTCCACAATGGCTTTGTTGGTTTTTTCCAAGTTCATAACCATTTGAACAGAATCTTTCAAGGTGGCATATTTATGCCATTGGTTCAAATCTCCCTTTGCAATGGCTATTGTAGATATTAATTTATAAGCATTTTGTAACAAATCTAACGATGGATATTTTTTTGCTTTTTCCAGAGCTAATTCTGCTTGAATCATAGCCTGTTCAAGCTGACTAATGTGTAAATAATAATCACCAAGTCCGATATGGCTAAAAATTTCCCCGTCAATACTTCCCATTTTTTGTGATAGTAAAAGAGCTTCCTCAGCATAAGGCTTTATTAATTTATTTTGATTGGATTTTATCAAAATATTTCCTTTGTTGATAAGACTCATTAGCCGAAGATAATCGTTTTCTAATTCGGTTGAGAGTTGAAGTGACTCGTCAACCGCATCATTTGCTAGTTTGAATTTTCGGATATTGGACAATGCAATTGATTTGTTGATTAAAGCATTTGCCAATTGATGTTTCAAACCGTTATTTCGAGCTGCTTTTTCTGCTAAACCGGCATATTCAATACTTTTTTCATTTTGACCTATGTCTTCATATAAAGCAGAAAGATTAGCATAAATGGTTGAAAGTTTTACCTCCTCTTTGAGTTCTTTAGCATATTCAATTGCTTTAAGGTTGTTATCAATTGCCGAAGAATACTGCTCCAGATATTGATAAGAAGCAGCTGTATTGCCATAAGCGGATAAAAGTAATTCAGGTGATTTGGTTTTTTGAGCAATTTTAATGCTTTTTAAATTAAGCTCTAATGCTTCTTGAAGTTTTCCTTCAATATTTAATACGTAAGTATAATTAGCGATGAACTTTATCATTCCCTCCTCAAATTGCAGTTGCTTACTCAATTTTTCTGCCTTTTTATAATATATTTTGGCAGAATCTAAGTTCGTTCCCTCGTACTGCTGTCCAACATTAATATACAAAAAAACCAATTCTTTATCTTTCGTTTTGGGCAATAAACGCAACAAACTGTCTTTGTTCAAGACTTGTTGAGCGAAGCCAGATTGAAAACCAATCAGCAATAGAATGAATGTAATTTTTTTACTTCCCATATAATTTATTAATGGCTTCGGTGCGGTTTTGCACTTGTAATTTTTGATAAATATGATTGAGATGTGTTTTTACGGTACTAATAGAAATGTGTTCCTTCTCCGCAATTTCTTTATACAAATAGCCTTTACTGAGTTGTTCTAAAATTTCAATTTCCTTTTTAGTGAGCAAATCGTTGAACTTATTTTTTTTCGGTTCAACGTTAAAAGAATTCAATACTTTTCGGGCAATTTTTGGGGACATCGGGCTTCCGCCTTCATACAATTCAAGTAAAGACTCCACAATTTTTTCAGGTGGTGTATTTTTTAAAATATAGCCACTTGCTCCGGCTTTTAAGGCTTCAAAAACTTGATCACTGTCTTCATATATCGTAAACATGATAAACTGCATTTCCGGACAAACTTCTTTGATTTCCCGCATACATTCAATCCCTGATTTTTGAGGTAAATTGATGTCGGTTAACACAATATCCGGTTCTATGGTTGGAATCTCTTTTATGGCTTCCTCAGCATTGGTAAAGGATTTCAATAGCTTGAACGAAGGATTTTTTCGAATAATACATTCGAGTCCCTTTAATATATCGATGGTGTCTTCTACAATACAAATTGAAATCATGCTAACTGCTTTTTTACGCCAATAAAAGTAGAAAAAGTAAAGCTATAAAAAATAGTACAAAGGGTTGATTTTAAAGCATAAAAAATTGAACTTGTTTTTTTTAAAACCAAAATCCCCTTTCGAAACCACTACACGAAAGGGGATGAACTACTCACTACATTTCCAAAATTGAAAGTAGATGAAAAAAGAATCAGATTTGTAAAAACCGAAAAAATTAACTTTTTACAATTTTGAATGTATAGGTTTTTTGATTTTGAAAATCATTAATCTTTACAAAATAAATACCTTTACTAACGTTTGAAATATCAATTACTTCTTTATTTTTAAATCTTGCTATTTGCTTACCTAAACTATCAAAAATAACCGCTTCAAATTCAATTGAATTACTGTTATTGAAATAAAAAATTCCATTTGAAGGATTTGGATAAACCGTAAATTGTTTTTCATCAAAATCAGTAGTACTCAATGCCACAGGGCAAGCCACATCTTGAGGTGTTTGTCTAAAATTAAATCGTGAACCAATACCCAATTGTCCTCTTTCGTTATCGCCCCAAGATTGCAAGTTGCCATCTGTTTTTATAGCCATAGAAAAACTATAATTGGAGTTGTTACCCCCAATGTTGCAATCTGCAATAACGGTAGTATATTGAGTTCCTGAATTAATTTGAACAGGAGACGAAACAAAGTCTAAACTATTATTTCCTATTTGTCCGCGATGATTTCTACCCCAAGCCCAGAGCGTGCTATCTGATTTTATTGCCAGAACGTGTGTTAAACCCGAAGAAACTTTTATCCAGTCTGTATCGGTTCCTACTTGCACTGGTGTTTGTTGTAATGTTGTATTGCCTATTCCTAAATTGCCATATGTATTGCTACCCCAAGCCCAAAGTGTTCCATCACTCTTGATGCCATAAGATGAAATGAAGCCACAAGCTATTTGATTAAATTGAGCATTTGGTACTTGGATTGGGGTTGAAGTGGTATTATTTTGACCATTTATACCAAGTTGTCCAGACGTATCATTTCCCCAAGCCCAAAGGTTACCGTTTGTTTTTAATGCTAATGTATGTCCTCCACCCGATGCAACTTGAGCCCAATCGGTAGCTGTACCTATTTGAGTGGGTATATTTTTATTTACAAAACTACCATCTCCTAGTTGCCCATTCTCATTCACTCCCCAAGCCCAAAGTGTTCCATTTGATTTTATAGCAAAAGAACTAGCATCTCCAGCTGCAACAGCAACCCAATCGTTATCTACTCCTATTTGTGTAGGAGTTATAACTAAGTTGTTTATATTGCCTAATCCTAACCTACCAAAACTTGGATTTCCCCAAGCCCAAAGTGTTCCATCTGTTTTTATAGCGATGCAATGTATACCGCCAGTCGCAATTTTATCCCAATTTGTAAGAGAACTAGACTGGTTTAAGTTTTGCCATTTGTCTGTAGTTGTACCATCGCCAAGTTGCCCAGAAGAATTTAAGCCCCAAGCCCAAAGTGTTCCATCGTTTGCAATACCGGCAGTAAACTCAGCTCCTGCACTTAATTGTTTCCAACAGGTTTGTGCATTTAAAAAACCAATAGTAAAAAAAGATAGTAATAATAATTTATTTTTCATTGTATTTAAGTTTATATGTTGGTACTTCATTTGATTTAAGGGAAACATTTACTTTTTTTCTAAATTTTCGATTCGGGTTTGTAAAGTATTTACTTTTTCTAAAAGTTCTTTATTGGCTTGTACAAGCACACCAATTAGAGCCGAATAATTCACAAAAAGTTCGTTACTATCATTTTCTTCTACGGCTTCAGGAATACTTTTTTGAAGTTCTTGTGCCAATAGTCCGATGGCTTTTTTTGGTTTTTCTCCTTTGGCTTCTGTTTCTTTATTTATTTTGTAAGTATAAGTGTATCCAGAAATATTACTGATTTTATCTAAAGCACTGGTTATTAATTTAATATTGCTCTTTTTATTTTTATCTGAAACCTGAAAATACTGTCCGTTTTGATCAATATAAGCACGTTCGGCACCATTATCATAGGGATTACTATTGTTATCTATCCAAAAATCTTCATCAAGAAAGCGAACCAATCGTCCGAAATCTCCTGGAGACCAAATAGAAATATTATCCCCATCACCTCTAACACCTCCGGTTTCATTGACTGTCTCTCTTGATGCAAGCATAAATTCGTTTCCACCAACACTACCAAAGTTTAAATTAGCATCAGATGAATGTGCAAAACGGCTATCATTTTTTACTACGGCTTCGTTATTTAATGTTGCTACTCTATTGAGCCTCAATTCGCCATTTACTCGAAGTAAATCATTATCAAACTCACCATAGATAAGTGGTAAATTGGAACTAGTATTCTCTATATATAATCTGTTTGACCCATTTAGAAATTGTCCTGCCGAGTTACCCAACAATACATTATCAGACCCAATGCTTGATCTTCCACTAGCATACCCAACAAAAACATTGCGATCGCCCGAAGTTGCATTTTGAGCAGAAAAATTTCCTATGGCGGTATTACGTTCGCCAACACTTAAATTTTGAAGCGACATAAATCCCACAGCTACATTATTGACCCAGACAGTATTTTGCGACAAACTCAAGTCACCAACAGCAATGTTTTGACTACCAGAGGTATTTGAGTTTAATGAAGATCCTAGAGCGGTATTGTTTCTGCCACTTATGTTTAATCTAAGTGCTCCTGAGCCTAGAGCTGTATTTTGATTACCTGTTATATTGCTATACAGTGCATCGTCTCCTATGGCAACATTATTTTCTCCTACATTTGTGGCAAGTGCATTATACCCAAAAGCTGTGTTTTCGAGACCATTCTGATTGGTTGCGATACCAAAAGAGGTGTTTTTAGCAGTTATATTTGATACAAACCCTGCAAAAATATTATTTCGTCTAAAAGTGAGATTAACATCATTTACTGAACCAATGAAATTAGATGCATTTATGGCATTACCGGATGTTAACCAAGCACCCGCCAAATTTGGATTTTCCCACGTAGCTCTGCCGTTTACATCGCTTGTTAGTACTTTTCCAGCGGCTTGATTACCATCAACCATCCTAATATTTCCCAAAATGTGAAGTGCATCTGATGGTGCGGTTGTTCCTATACCTACACGTCCATTAAAATCCCAGGTCATAATGTTAAATGCACCAGGAGTTCCGCCATGTGATATGCTAAATAGACCATTATTATCATTTTGAAGATGCCACCAAGCAGCACCTGTACTTGGGAAAAAGGTAAGTTGCCCAGCTGTGTCAGAATTTTGCCCCAATGCAGCTCTGCCTCTCACGTGTAAAGGAAAAAGAGGTGTGCTTATACCAAAACCATTATTTCCCAAAGTATATTTGTTATCAGTAATGTTCATTGGGGTTTGATTTGTAGCAACCGTTAAAAAATCGACGTCTGGTTTTGTAGTAATTGATTTCCATGTGGTTGAAAAATTATCCCAATAGTAAAAACCAGCCAAGTTTGAGCCAACATCATTTTTTAAATACACCATCATACCTTGTTGATTAGCCGTTGGGTTAACTAATGGAAATTGATCTATTTTTGGTATTATGATACCATCGGTGTTACTTGGATTTGCTTCATTAGCTATTTTTATTTCAAGTGTTGCATTGGGTATTGTTGTGTTTATTCCTACCTGAGCAAAAATGATTTGTGAAAATAATAGAAGAACTAATCGTTTCATTTCAATTATTTTAAGGATTTTTTACTGTTTCAAAATATTCTTCCAAAACTTTTGTTGGTCGCTTATCGTGATAAACATAAGTTGCTTTTATATATCCTAAATAATTATTGGTTTGCCGATGATGTGTATAACTAATTTCAAACGTGCGTTTTGCCACATTATCAGTGCTAGAAACCGTCATTTGATATTTGGTTCTTCCATCCCCATTAAAGGTTTGTTGAGCGGTTTTATTAAACGCATACAACGGTTTTACTTCGCTACCCACTTTGGAAAATATGGTGGTTTTTTCACCCCAAATCACTTCAAACTTGGGCATATTTGAAGTAGGATTGGTGTTCCAAAACTTGAGTTGAGCTTGTGTTGTATAACTCATCAATAGTATGAAAACAAGGTGTTTCATAAATATTTAATTTACGGTTACGATGCTATAAAAGATACCTAGATTATATTTTGCTTTGTTAAAACGCATATAACCCGGACGTGTAGATGAGTTTGCAGAATTTTTAGCTTGTGCAATAGTTACCGGATTCACTTTGGCATCTTTCAAAAATACAGTAACTTCTTGTTTACCTACAATTTCATCATTTATAGGTTTAAATACTTTTAGCTCATAAACGATTTTGAAATAGGCATTATCTTCCAGTTCTTTCATCGTTTTGTATCCATATTTAGAAGGTTCAAATTGAAAACGAACTTTGGTGTTCATCAACGATTTTACATCCCCGTTACTTACTCTCATTCCACCGTTTCTTGGCACTTCAAAAACTCGACCATAATTCCCTAAATATGAAAATCCGGTGGGTTGAATTTGGTCTTCGTTACCTGTTATTTTGTTTTTTACAAATAATCTACACCAGCCAATTCCGTGAACGCTTTCAGTGCCAACATTTATATTTTGATTTATAGTATGTGCCGCTAACCAATCGAATTTAAAATCATATTTTACTAACTGAGGTAGCGATTGAGCAAAAGAAGTTGAAATTGTAACTACTAAAAGTAGTATTGATAATTGAATTGTTTTCATTTTTTTAATAATTTAAAGTTTATTGATAATTAATTGTGCTGCTTTTATGCAGGCTTGTTTATTTTTTGTTTCAGTACCTAAATTGGCATACAGTTGAAATTCTAAACCGTTGAAAAACACTTTTAGATTCTTGTCTTTATTATTCCAAACCGAATAACTACCCAGATTCGGAATTTCATCAAAGCTCAATCCTTCGCCAAGAGCAACTACCATTTCGTTGGCCATACTTGCTTGTTCAGCAGTTGCTTTACCGGAATTTTGCATTTCTTGCATTTTTTCTTTCATGGCTTTAGAAGCATTGGCTAATTCCTCCTGAGTTGGCGTATGATAATTGTGCTTAAATTGCTCTAAAGTTGTATTTCGAACCCAAGAAACTTCTATATAATCATTCGTTGGAATTTCCATCGGTTTTCCGGTGATGGGATTTTTGATTTTTTCTGAAGTTTCAATCCTTCCTTTATCCCATTTGTACTGCATACTATGGGTTTCAGGGCTTTTCAATACTTGATTGTACTCTTTAGTAGCTTCAGATGCTTGATAATCGGTTGCTTCTGCTGCCATTTCCAATGTGAAAAATTGGTCTAATTTTCCCTTCCATTCTTCGGCTGTTTTACCACCGGAAGATGCTATTGCTGTTTCCAGTTGATTTTCCAATCCCTCTTTATTTTCATCTTTACATGTAAAGGCTAATAAAAAGAGACACAGAACACTAAGGTTTACTATTTTCATTGTTTTATAATTTTAAAATGGGTTGTTTTATTGTTTTTTACTTCGTCAACTTTAAGCATATAGATCCCATTGTTCCAGGTTGAAAAATCAAGTTGATTATTTTGTAAGGATATTGGCAACTGTTGTCCAACGGAATTAAAAACTTCAATTTTTAGCTCCTCCAAGTTGTTATTCATGATGTTAACCACATCACTTGTTGGGTTTGGAAATATTCTCACCTTACTATTTTCAAGTGATTCATTTACAGAAAGCGTTTGAATAATTGTTGAAGCGACATTGGTTTGGATGGGAAAATTGAAATCAAAAAAGATGTTTGCTTGATTGGTAAAAGTGGTTCCCACTGTTAGATTGTTTCGCAATTTTACTTTATAAATCAGATATCCATCGTTTTGGTCATCTTCAAATGGTAGATTAATATTTTCAAAAATGAATTCATATTTATTGTTTTTATTCCTAACGGTAAAATCATAGTTACTATAAAGCGGAATTACTGAATCTACTATAAATTTGGTAGTGTCCAAATTATTTTCTATCACTACATTTCTTGCCTCAGCATCACCTAAATTTTCAAATCGAATCTTATAATATACATATTTGCCTATATAACTAGGTGCTACCACATCCCCTTGCAAACAGGTAATATCATTCGGATCATAAGCATTTCGAACCAAAACCCATAACGGATTGGAATTGTCTTCCGGAGTGCTATCTGTAAAAGCACAAGAAGTTATCGTACCGGTATGATTTAGTTGATCAAAAATGTTTAAAGGAGGCGTTTCTGTTGGAGAATTATAATTCATCACAAAATCAATTTCACGGGTTTCAAAGGGTTGTAAGCCTTCAAAATTCCATGTTAGCTGACCGAAAGTGTTGGAAGAAGGAGACAAACTTGATGAAACAAAATCCATGAATTCATCTTGATACATGAAGTTTATGGTTCCGCATTCCAATTGGTTTCCTTTGTTTTTGAAAATGATTTTATATTCCACATCAAAACCCGGACTTGGTCTACTTAACACAGCAACTATTATTTCCAAATCACTTTTTATTCCATTAGGAGTTAAACAAAAATCTTGTTCAAAAGGATTATTACTCCCGGGAAATTGTGGACTAATACTCGAAGGCGACACATTAAAATAAGTTGGATTTTCGAGTATCGGACTTATTGAATAATTGCCTGCGGGAACTTTATTAGCATAAAGACCGATAGAATTTGAATAATAGAACCCTGAAAAAAAAGGACTGTACACACTAAATTTCATTCTAGGATAAATTCCATCTCCAGCATCACAACCATTTGAATTTGTATCTATTCTATTGTTTCCTCTTACTTCATACGTAACCCCTCCCGGACTGAATGAACAATAGGTACCCAATAGAATATTGGGAAACAAAGTAGTATAAATTTGAAAAGTCTGTGTTTCAAATTCATCACAACAAAGGTAATTTAGGTTTGTAAGGTTTGCTAAAATAGTATCTGTACTTTGGTTAAACGCACCATTTTTTATGTTTAAAAAAGTCAATTCGGGGCTACCCGCATACAATACATAAAGTGTTGGATTATTCGAAAAATCCAATTCTGTAATTGGAGCACCTGTTGAAGCAAAATGATACAACAATGGATTATTTTGAAGGTTAATCTCTGTGAGTTCTGTATTAACCACCCTTAAACGTGTAAGTTGTGCTAAATTTGAAACGTCTAAAGTTGCAATATTGGAGTTATCTAGCTCTAAGATTTTAATCCAATTATTATCAGAAACATCTAATGAATTTAAGGGGCTCCCATTAAAAACGACTTCTTCCAATAGGGTATTTTGCGAAATATCTACTGATTGAATCATACCAGATGAACAATTACGAATTAGGAATTTAAGGTTTGAAAAGTGCTCTATTCCAACAAGGTTTGAAATGTTATAACCGCATAAAATATTCAGATAACTGATTTGTTGTGCTTCCGTTACTTGAATTTGTCCATCATTATTGGCGTCAATTGCTACAAATTGTCCTGATAGATTTTTAGCCATTTGGATACCAGTAGGACTTGACAACAACAAATAATTTTTAAAATTACTATCGGTGAAATCAATTGTTTGTGCATACAAACATAGATTTATCAGCATCAATAAAAGCGTGAATACTTTTTTCATTGCAATTAGATTTTAATAAATTCTACTCTTCTATTTTGTGCTTTTTCTGCCGAAGTTGCATTTTTATTTAATGGCTGACTTTCTCCTTTACCATCGGTTTCCATACGATTGGCATCAATTCCGTAAAAACTTGACAAAGCGGTTTTTACTGCGGCTGCTCTTTTTTGAGAAAGGGTTAAATTGGCCGCATCTGCCCCATCGCTATCGGTATGACCAATGATTTTTACGCGAACGTTAGGGTTTTCTTGAAGTGTAGTAGCCATTTCTTTCAAGACAGTTCCGCTTTCGGGTTTGATGTTGTCGCTATTTACGTCAAATAAAATTCCGTTGGTTACAAATCGTCCTTCGGTGATGAGTTTGTTTCGAGTATCAGCTCCTGCCACTGCATAGCGGATATTTGTTAAATAAACTTCGCAATCGCCAAAAAAACTTCTGAAAAAAGCAAAATCATAGGCTTTATTTTCTGTAAAAAAGCGAGGTATATCTACCAGTTTATCTTCGTTTACATATACTCTGATTCTCCCCTTTTGACGCCAAATAGATACTTTCACAAAATTATCATTGGTGCTTACATTCCATTGTGGCATAGGAATTTCGTTGTTGACTTCACTTCCGTTAGAAGGCGTGATTTGAACACTACATGTTGCCGCTCCCGGATGTAAATAAATGACTGAAATTCCTTTAGAAAAAAATCGTTCCAACATTAAATTATCTTGTTCCGTTGTAAAATTCAAGCCAAATCCCGGATAATTATTGGTTGGGTCTGCATTTATTCCTACTTCAAATTCTAAAGTGAAGTTTTCGGGTAGATTTTTAATATTATCAGGGATGAAAGCTCCATTTTTGGTCATAGACAACCATTTTACGGATTGACCATCGATATTCACAATTTCTCCACTGGCATTGGTGTTAAATTCCGCCGGAAAATCGCCTACTGTCAGTCGGTCAAAATTGTCAAAATACAATTCTTTTTCACCCGCTACAAAATCAAATTTTGAATTGGATTTTACCGGTTTTTTTGAAGAGGACGGCTGAGATTGTGGTTCTTGACTTTCCTCTGACGTTTGTTCATTACTCTGTTGCTGTTCCGCTTCTTCTTTCTTTTTCTTTTTGTCTTTTTTCTTGAACAAGCCGGTGATTCCTTCCTCTACTTTGTTCAGAGCCTTGTCAACGGTTTCATCGCTTTTTTGTTCACCTCTACCATAGGTTTTGTTTTTTGCATTATTGATTACTCTTCCTCCTACTGTTTCTTGCGTGTATGAAATCTGAATAAAAAGCATAAAAACGAACACGGTTAAAAATTTTTTCATTGGTATCAAATTTTAATTAAACATTCATTTATTTTCCCTTTAGTGTGAAGAATAAAAAAAGGTAAACATGTGAACAGAAAAAAAAATTACATAGCTTTGTTTACTTTCAAAAAAAAGTTGCACTAATGATAAATGCCCCGAACTTGATTGAGCAGTTGAAATCCGGCGACGAAAAAACCATACGAAAAATATACGAAGACAATAAAAATGGTTTTTTGTTATTTGCGAATCGGTATGCTTTGGACAAAGAGGAATTGATTGATATTTATCAAGATGCCGTAATTGCCCTTATTGAAAATGCCAAAAAAGGTAAGATTGATGAGTTGAAAAGCAGTTTAACTACCTATTTATTTGGCATTGGAAAATTTATGGTATTTCAACGGTTAAAGAAAAAAAACAAAACTATTCCTAGTGATGAATTGGAGCATTTTGAATTGGAACATGATGACTATTCAGAAGATGAAATGAATATACAACTCCTTTCACTTCGAGAAAGTTTGAAAAAATTAGGGGAACAGTGCTTAAAAGTTTTAACCCTTTTTTATTATGAGGAGAAAAAGTTAGATGAGATTCAAGCACTTTTAGGTTATACGAACAAAGATGTTTTAAAAAGTCAAAAATCACGTTGTTTGAAGCAACTGAAAGACTTCACAAAAAAGTAACGTAGCATGGAAAATGAAGCTTTGATATATAAATATTTTGAACAACAACTTTCTGAAGAAGAGAAAGTGTTGTTTGCCTCTTTATTGCAAAATGATGCTGCCTTTGCAAAGGAAGTAGAATACCAAAAAAATGTAAAGAAAGCCATTACATTAAACGAACGTGAAGCAATCAAACAAAAACTAAAGTCGTATGAAGCTAAACCAAAATTCCGCACCGCTTACTGGCTTAGTGCAGCAGTAGTTATTTTATTTTTAGGAGGATTAACTTGGTTTCAATTACAACCTTCTTCTCCTGAAAAACTATTTCAAGAGTATTATCAATCTTATCCGAATGTGGTGGCTCCAACCGTTCGAGGAGACAGCGAACGCAATCTAAAATCGGATGCTTTTTATGAATACGACAGTGGGAATTATGAAAAATCTCTTGCCTTATTTTCAAAAATTTATACTGATGAAGGTGTGGATTATGCACTTTTTTATAAAGCCATGTCGTTATTGGAATTAAAGCGATATTCAGAAGCCATTGCTTCTTTTGACGAATTTAAAACAACTGATAACAACGCCTTTTCACCATTTGTTAAATGGTATAAAGCATTGTCTTATCTCAAACTAAATGAGAAAGAAAAGGCAGTTGAACTTTTAAAAGAATTGTCTGAAAAGGAAAATCCACAACAATCCAAAGCAAAAGAATTGTTAGATGCTTTAGAATAATTTTTTTTACCGTAAAGATTTGTTTTATTTTGTTGTAAAAAATGTAGAGCTATATGAGTATTACCTTTATCATTCTTATTTGTTTTTTACCCATTTTATTATTTTTAAATTGGACTAAAAATTTTAGAGAAAAGTATCCGGATACTTTTGGGTATATTCTATCCCTTGTCGGAACTTTTGTAGGCATTGTTCTTGGGCTTTATTTTACTGACATACAAGAACAAAAGGCAGATGAGGAAGCTACTGTAAAAATTTTACAAGCCGGAAAAGAAGAATTGGAGTGGTTGATAAAACGATGTGATGTAATTGCTGAAACCGTTGATACTTTACCCAACCGAAAAAGAGATCAATTTTTAGCCCTTGATATGCCTCCTTTTTTTTCAGAAACGCTACGTTCACAGCTTTTGTTGGAAATGTTACAGCCTTCGAGTATTGAACAATTTAATATCATTAAAGAAAATTTAGTTTTTGATATTAAAATGATGCGTACAGATTTTAAAAATAAGAAAATTGAAGAGATTAAAGAAGATAAGGCTGATTATAAAAAACAATTGAAGCTAACAATTGATATTATTGATAAAGAAATTGAATTGTTAGAGGGTGCCATCGATCAGGAAACTTTTGACAGTGTTGCTAAAAACAACCTTCACCTTTTGATGAATTAAAATTTACTTTGCTTCCAATTTTGAATTGTTCGATTTCCATTTAACAAACAGCAAAACCAGCAAGAAGATTATACCCATTCCTCCTAAAAATTTCCACCAAAAATAATCCTCTACAATGGGCGAAACATCACCATTTACGACAAATCCTGCCCAATAAAACGGATGGTTTTTCATCGGATTTTTTTGAATAAAAACCCGTTTGGCATTGGCTAACGCTTCATCTTTCGACTGCCCCTCTTTTAAATTTTCATAGAAAGCAATCATGATTTCTGACGTTTCTTTGTCGGGCACTTGCCAAAGACTATAAACCGATGATTTAACGCCGGAATAGGTTAAGGCCCGCGACAAACTCATCATGCCTTCGCCGCTTTCCATTGCCCCAATTCCTGTGTTGCAAGCACTTAAAACGACTAAATCAGAAGGAAAATTCAATTGATACAATTCATCAAAAAGCACTTTCTGATTGCCGGAAAAAACCAATGAAGATTTGGTATAATCCTCTTCTACAACAGAATGCATGGCCAAATGATGAAGAGAAAAATTAGTAGTAGCTTGTAAAAAATTAGTCCTATTAGCCTCTTCATTCAAATAAAGTTTTCCATCCAATAAATCACTGATTTTTTTTGCTTCCTTCTTCGCTTCGGCTAAATCGAATAAATCAGCTCTTCGAAGACCTCTCATTTGCGTTTCGGATGGGACTTTTGGATAATTCGGAGCGAAAGACACAAATTGATTATCTCTGTAAATGGATTTCTTGTCTTTTAGTATTTCCCATAATTTTAAAGAATACGCATAACTTGGCTGCTGTTTTTCAATACACAATCTCCCCTTTTTATCTGCCAAAGTTTCAAAAGCCAAAGCAGTTAAAAAATCTTCCGGTATAAAAATTATCTTAGAAGTTGAACTTGATTGTATTAGCGGATTAATACATATATCATACAGTTTTTTTCCCGTTTTTATATAATGTGATTGAATGGAATTGATGTTTGCCAAATGATTTTTAACCAACGTATTTAGCTCAGGAGTGTCTCCTATTTCAACCATTTTTATATCATCCTGTTGAATAGAATAGGCATACACTTTTTTATTGGTTACTATATATTTTATAATTACTTGGTCTTGGTTCAACTTTTTTTGAACGTTGTCTATCGAAAAATTAGCTGATTTAAACGTTTCAAAAGAAGGGTCTTTTTGGGAAATTTTTGCTTTTACTTGAGCAATTTTTTTATCTAAAACCGCTAATTCATTTTTAAGTTGTTTCGTTTCATTTGAAAGTTCAAGCTGCTGTTCTATAGTATTTCGTTCAAAAACCAATTCATTCAAATTTCTGATTAGTGAAGCAGGTACTTTCAGTTGTTGACTATTTTTTGACTCAAAAATATTCCATAAATGTTGTGAAGCATTATTTTCAATTCGGTTTAAAATGGATTTAATTTTTTGTTGGTCATTCGGATTTATTACTAATTGCGTTTTTAAAAGTCCGGATGCAATTTCTTGGTTAAACGTTTTTAAAGAAGCATTGTATTTCCCTTTTTGATAAAATTCCGTAAACATATCAGAGGCTAAAAAATAAAGCGTATTTGAGACTAACAAATCTTCTTTATTCTTCGTCTTTTCATACAGTAAAAAATAAATTGCAGCCGCATTAACCGTGTTCCTTAAAAATGTACTACTGTTGAAATTTTTAAAATCGGTGTATTTTATTTTCTTCAACGATTGAATCTTTTTGTCTTTAGGCAATAATTTTTGAAAAGTGTTTACCAAAACTTGGCGAGCCTTTTCATTATTGCCTTTTGCCTCATTGACTGTAGCTTCTAATACTTCGATAGTAAACCTTGAGGCATTAAAGAAGGTTTCATTAATTTTTTTTGATGCTTCGATTACGGCTAGTGCTTCATCCCATTTTTTATAGCGATTATAAGCAATTGCCAGTTTTAAATAGGCTACTAATTCATCATGTTTTGATTCACTAAATTTTGCGATTTCAAGTGTTTTCTTTAAAAATTTTATATGTTCATCTTGCTTGCTTTGCTCTTTTTTTACGAGTGAAGCATATAAATAATCAAAATCATAACGTGCTAAAAGTAGTGTATTATCTATTTTTTTTCTGCTATCCGGATATTTATCAAATATGAATGCGACAGAATCCAAGTATTTTTTTGACTCTTCTACCTTTTCATCATACATCTGAATTCGTAGATTCGACAAATATAATAATGCTCTAAAATGAAGATGATACTCCTTAAAATTACCCGCATCGGTAGTGGCAAAATTCTTGTTTTTATACCAACGGTAGAAATTTTTATTTAACGTAGTTAACACTTCTCTCGCCTTGTTCACATCACCATAATCTAAATTTTCCCAAATTACATTGTTCATCGAATTGACCAAATACGCTTTGTCTTCAGAATTGGCTTTTTGATGAAATTCCATACCTTTTGTATAATGGTAGAGTGATTGATTATGAATATGCAAATCAGAATACGCAATACCGAGTAAATTGTGCGTATAGCCTAAATTTTCATAATCTTTTGGTGTTAAACGATTGATTTTTTTGATGGCTTTTTCCAAAGCGACAATGCTTTGTTCGTATTTTCGAGACCTTCTGTAGATATTTCCTTGGTCTACCATAAAATGGACAATGTTTTCATCATTTGGTAGATTTCTTTCAGTAAATGCTAAGCCTTTTTTATTTTCCTTCAAAGCTTGCTCCCAATCCCATGTACAATAGCTAATTTCAAGATAAGTAGTACTTAACAATTTTTTTAACTCTTTCGTTTTTGTACACTTTAAAAATTGCTTTTCAGTTTCTAGTAAATAAGCTTTAGCTTGTTCATAATTCCCTTTATCAATCTCCAATTTTGCTAAAGCATATGATTTTCTGCCTAAGTGATAGGCAAAATTTGTGTCTTTATTGTTGTTTGTAAGTTTTTCCCATATTTTTAGAGAGGCTTCATATTTATATAATTGCTCTAACGAATCTGCTCTTTTCACCATTTTTCCAATCTCGCTTTTTTGACCAAAAATGGAACTGTTAAAAAGTATAAAATAGATAAAAAATAATTTTTTCATGTTCAAAACTACTTAGATTCGTTAGTGTCATTATTCGAGTAAAGTAAACAGCTAAAAATACTATTTTTTTTGAAGAAAAATTGTTTTGTTACAATTTTGACAGGAGTTCTCTGAAAACAAAAAAACCTCCCATTTCTGGGAGGTTTTGTACCCGGAGTGGGAATCGAACCCACACACCTAAGTACACGAGTTTGAGTCGTGCGCGTCTACCAATTCCGCCATCCGGGCATTAAAGATGAAATTATTTTTAGCTAATTTTTAAAAAAAATTAATTAAAGATAACGCCATCCGGGCGATTTGGATTTTTAAGTTATTGACTAATTTTTAGAAAAAATTAATTAAAGACTATGCCATCCGTGCAGGGATACTTATTTGTGGGTGCAAATGTAAATAATTTTTTGACACATTTTCAAGAAATTTGTGGAAAAATTGCTTTCTAAGTTGATTTTTATTTCTAAATTTGCACCTCGTTTCGACGACACACAACTAACTAACTACATAACAACCAATTAAAATGTCACACAACGAACCGGAAGCAAAAATTTTTGCTTGTTCAAAAAGTGTATACTTAGCTGAACAAATAGCTCAACACTATGGAATTCCGCTGGGTAAAGTAACGTTCTCTGAATATAGTGACGGTGAGTTTCAACCGTCTTTTGAAGAATCCATTCGCGGATTGCGGGTGTTCATTGTTTGTTCCACTTTTCCAAGTGCGGACAATCTGATGGAACTTTTGTTAATGATTGATGCTGCTAAAAGAGCCTCAGCCAGACACATTACACCGGTTATTCCTTATTTCGGATGGGCTCGTCAAGACCGAAAAGACAAACCAAGAGTGCCGATAGGGGCTAAATTAGTAGCTAAATTATTGGAAACAGCGGGAGCAACCCGAATTATGACGATGGATTTACACGCCGATCAGATTCAAGGTTTCTTTGAAAAACCGGTTGACCATTTGTTTGCCTCTACCATCTTTTTGCCTTATGTAAAAAGTTTAAAATTGGAGAACTTAACCATTGCTTCACCTGACATGGGTGGCTCTAAAAGAGCGTATGCCTATTCTAAATTTTTAGAATCGGATGTTGTAATTTGTTACAAACAACGAAAAGTAGCCAACGTAATCGACACAATGGAGCTTATCGGAGAAGTAAAAGGAAGAAACGTCGTTTTAGTAGACGACATGATTGATACCGGTGGAACTTTAGCAAAGGCCGCCGATTTGATGATTGAAAAAGGAGCTTTGAGTGTTCGTGCCATTTGTACACACGCTATATTGTCCGGTAGTGCGTATGAAAAAATAGAAAACTCTAAATTGAGTGAATTAATTGTTACCGATTCAATTCCTTTAAAGAAAGTATCTAACAAAATCAGAGTAGTGAGTTGTGCTCCGCTTTTTGCAGAAGTCATGCATATGGTGCAACACAACAATTCCATTAGTGGGAAGTTTTTGATGTAGTTTGTTGAGTGATTAGTGAATAGTAATTAGTGATTAGCAAATTACAGACAACCAAAAGAAATTTTTATTTATTAATTTTAT